>ERZ1046876.2496-NODE-2496-length-11078-cov-10.147238_pt1 | contig 11078 bp, 17 predicted proteins | sample MGYA00383094_ERZ1046876 | MGnify/ENA primary metagenome ERZ1046876 (study PRJEB29581, sample SAMEA5548364) | metagenome | biome: marine; feature: coastal; material: water | depth 50 m | study: Short-term variability in the microbial, nano- and picoplankton... | reverse complement strand
CATCTTTTTTGGATTTTGATTTCATTGTATATTATTTTTTAGCGTTATCTATTTCGAGTGCTTTAACTACATATTTTAGTTGATCGACATCTTCTTGCAAATACAGTATTTTTAAATCTTGCTTAGCGTCATCAGGTAGTGCGCCCATTTCCCCACGGGGCCATTTAATTCTAAACTCTTCATTCAATTCTACAGCATCCTGCATTCTGACTATGTCTAGCTGCAGTTGTGCTATTTCGGCTGTTAATGTAAACCACACGCTAGCTATCGAAATAATACCAGCAACAGCTCCAACAACCGCTTTTATATCTAAAGAAACTTTTGATTTTTCTGAAAACTCCGCGCTCATTTATATGACTTTGTATTTTGTTTTACCGTTTTCCTTATATGCTTTTAAACATCTATTCCTATTGGAATCTTCGGAAACGTAAGAAACATGTATCCATGCTGGGTTATCATCTGTACCGAACTCCCATATCATTTGATCAAAATCTAAATTAGCTTTAATGTATTCGTACATTTCAGCGTTCGTCTTATGACCATAGGTATCATCTATGTCCATCGCCCTACCTTCGCAGTGTTGAGACTTTGAACTTCCGCCAATAGCTTTGTTCAGTTCCGGTCCGCGATAAAAAGAATTGATCTTAATAGGCTTGCCAACCCATTTACGCAAAGGTTCAAACACGTTTTCTGCAAGAACTTCCATATTTGATCTATGGTATCCTGTAGGGGTATTATCTATACCTAATCTTAAAGCCGTAAAGCTTACTGTACCTTCTTTAAATGAAACGTGTTTACTTATCATTGTTTTTACTCATTATGTACCATCTGTGTACGGTATACCCAATTGACACAGCTAATAGTGTTAGTTTTAGCATCGCGTCTATGTTTGTCATTGAAACTGAAAATGCTCCTAGGTTAGTTAAGTATACTTTTAAATCTGTACTCATGATACGTTCATAATTTATCTTGTTTTGTCTTTGTTGACGTTTTTTATTGCTGTTTGTAAAACTTTATCTGTGTAAGTTTTACCTCTCATTATAGAGTTTCTTTTTTCGCTCGTAGGTATATCTTCTTCACCGAGCATGATACGGTACATTCTACTAATTAGTTGCTTGCACTTAAAGGATACTTTGTATATGTTATATTTTTGTGTTGTGCGGTTTCGGTTTCTCCAAACCACGATCCAACCTTCTTTAAGTAACCTGTTCCATCGTTTATTATCCCAACTATAAGCGTATGTACCTATCTCAAAATCATGCTTAGTAAATAGATCCATGCAGTCAAAGTATATTAGCAACTCTAAATCTGCATCTGTTAAATTATTATTCCTGCAAGCCCATTTGCGTATAACTCTATAATGCTTTAGCAAGTTCATGTCCTTAACGTCTCTTGCATCCAGCTTTCTCATAGAACAACAACTACGTCTTGCATTCTAATAACTTTATATGTTTCTTTTTTGTATTCTATAGAGTTTCCTGCGTGTCTATCGTAGTATATCTTATCACCTTTTTTTAGACCAGGTACAGACTCTCCTGCTGAAACAATAGTTCCTTCTCTATATCTTATATCTTCTCTATCTTTTTCTGATAGTATTAATCCTCCTTTTGTTTTTTCAGTACCTATTTTTATAGGTTCTATAACTAAATGTATACCTACCGCTTTCATTGTACCCTTAGATTATTAATTACACAATCAGTTGACAATATCGTTGTAGCGACAGAAGCTGCGTTTTTCAATGCACTTTTTGTAACAAGTAAAGGATCGATAATACCCTGTTTGACCATACTCACGTTTTTCCCCGTAACAACATCAATCCCGCTACCTTTTTTATCCGGATAAAGTTCCGGCAAGCCAGCGTTCTTTAAAATAGTTAGGTAAGGAGCCTTTATGGCTTTTAACAGAATATCTTCGTTCTTCCCTTTAGACTTTACAAGCGTAGAAGCATTTAGCAAAGCAATTCCTCCACCGGGCAAAATACCTTCTTTAATAGCGGCTTTTGTTGCGCAAATTGCATCTTCTACTCTATCTTGCTTTTCTTTTAGTTCAACCTCTGAATTTGCACCTACTTTTACAACCGCAACCTTACACGATAAGAATGCTAGCCTTTTTTCTAGGTTTACAATTTTTCCAGGGTTTTTTGTTTCTTCTAATTCTTTTTTAATAGAATCAATAACTTCTTGAACCTCTTCTTTAATGCTTTCTACTTGTAATACAGTTTCTTCTTCGTTTGTAGTAGATTTTACGCAAGTACCTAAGTGTTCTAACTGTACCATGTCTAAATCATCTCCTAGATCTTCATTGATAACTGTAGCTCCGGTTAATCTAGCTATATCTTGCAGCTTTTCTTTTCTATAAGTACCAAAATCAGGAGCGTCAACTATATTTACTTTAATATTGCCCTTCATTTTGTTCATAGCCAGTGCAGATGCTACCTGAGAACTAGAATCTCCAATTATAAGTAGAGGCTTGCTATTTTTTATAACGTATTCTAATACGTTTTGTATTTTTCTAATATTTTCAATTTCATTTTCAACAACCAGTACTAGTGGGTTGTCTAACTCAGCTACTTTACGTTCTGGGTTTGTAATGAAGTGAAAGTTCTTAATAGGTTTGCTAAATGAAGCTCCGTTAATAATTTCGTAACTTGTATGGTCGTCGTTCGAGACTTCCATCGTTACCACACCGGATTGTCCTACTTCTTGAAAAGCATTACCTATAATATCACCTAATTCTTTATCGTTGTTAGCAGAAATAGTAGCTACGTTATTAATCATGTCTCCTTTTACAGGGATTGATTCTTTTTCTAAATAATCTACCACTTTTTTAGTAGCTGCTTCTATACCGTTCTTAATATCTCTAGAAGAGATGTTTTCTGACGCGTAAGCCTCTGTTAAAATAGAGTGAGCTAAAACAGTAGCTGTTGTTGTACCGTCTCCTGCTTCTTTAACAGTTTGTCTTGCTGCTTCTTTCAACAGTGTTGAACCCATATTTTCGATAGGGTCTAGCAAAATAATTGCATTTGCTACAGAGACTCCATCTTTTGTGATAACAGGGCTACCTGATCCATCTTCTAGCATAACGCACTTACCACCTGCTCCTAATGTAGAGCTAACGGCTTTTGTTAGCTTTTCAACTCCTGCGAAAATGTTTTGCTTAGCTTCGCTACCGAAACTAAGGTTTTTGACAATAGTGTCTGACATAATTTACTTGATTTAATTTTATTTAATTTACTTAGTAGTATTATTACCTAGTATTATAGTTTTTTACCTAAAAAGGCGGATCTGGCAAGTACGTATTCTCTTCTATAGGGTTATTTTCATATTTAGAAGGAGCATCTCTTAATGCTTGCCTGTATTCTTTCCATTTTTGTTTATCTTCGTCACTTAAAGGAGAATCTGCTGCTTGTGTCCAGTCTGAATTGGCAAGAGCTTTTCTTCTTTCAAGTCTAATAGAGTTTTTAACAGCCTCTAACATTGTTACCGGTTCGTGTTGTATTTCCATGTCTTTGTGTTTATTTTTAGTCCCATCTTAATAAAATCCAATTGCCTCCTGTCCATTGAAAACGTTCGGTATGGCGTCCGCCTACGTTTATGGAAGCGTTGAAGCTGCTGTGATAAATATAGCCTGCGTTCGCGCCAAAGTTTCTATGATCATTGTGCTTTCCTGGAGTATTTAGGGATTGATTAGCGGTAAATGGCGAATAAACCCTAACATTTCCGCTATTTACAGCAGTAACCTCAAACACTTGGTATCTACGAGCGTCGGTAGGCAGTTTAACGTGACTTGTGCCGCTAGTATGGTAAGCAAGGTATCTGCATACATTAGAGTCTATCGATCCCTTGTTGGTGGAAGGATGTGTATCGCTGCTAGTTTGCGCATATTCTATTAAACCGTTTACTCTTAGTTTTTCTATAGCAGCTCCGTATGTGGTTATAGGAGTTTGAGATGTGGTGTAGTAGTCTTCGATGCTTGGTTTGGTCGTTAATACCGCTCCTGCAGTAAAGCCAGAACCTTCGCTACCTGTGCTATTATCTGTATTTGATCCCTTTCTATTTGTAGCCGCAGCCGAAATTGAAGCTTTACCAAATTGAGTGCCAAGGTCGTCGGTATTCATAAAAAGCCCAACAACACTATTTGCGCTTTCCGCTACTATTCCCTTAGCAGTTTGCCTTACGAAACCACTATCGCCGTCTCCGTTTTCGTAGTTTAAATAAATACCTGTTGCTCCACCTGATTGCCCGATTATACGCACTTCGTCGCTGTTAGCCACTCCGTCAATTGCTGAATTATCTCCAATTACTATACTTCCTCTGAAATTAGCGTTACCGTTTGGGTCTATGTAAAAATCTTTGGAATGCAGGCTTCCGTTAGAAGACAGCGTTAAGCCTCCTGCCTCTGCGTATCCATCTGCGTCTGGCGCTGATCCTGAATAAATAGCAGTGTCACCAATATTCCAACCTCCGATAGATCCTCCGTTATGTACACCGCTAAAACTTGCTTCTCCATCAGGGTTCACGTAAAAGTTTTGAGCATGTATAGATCCGTTGTCCAAATCTATAGCCATCCCTGTATCTGAAAAATTATTGCCAGAAGCATTACTGTATGCGCTGTTTTTTAACTTACCTGATGTAATATTATCTCCATCTATTGTTGTAGAGCCTGAAGTACTTAAAGAGTTAAAAGTAACTACTTGATTAAATGCAAAAGACCGAACAGGAGCAGCGAAAACAGGTGTACCCTGGTTTGACCCCGCCGAGGACTCCGTTACCGTATAATGAGAAGTCCAGTAAGCGTTACTAGCTGTGCCTGCAGCCATTTCTGGAGAAGTGACATTCCATCCTTGCGAAGCTAGCTGACTTCCAAAAGTTCCTGTATTAAAAAAGAAACTTAATCCAGCTGATGTATTCACAGCGCTAGGCGCGGTTTCAGAACCGTACTGGTAAAAAACAATACCGCTAGACAGTCTTTTTCCGTCGTCACCTGCAGGACCCGTTGCTCCGTCTGCTCCATCTGCGCCGTCTGCTCCATCAACGCCGTTTGTTCCATCTATACCATTTGTACCGTTTGTTCCGTCTGTTCCATTAGTACCGTTAGTACCATTTGTTCCAGCTGTACCTGTATCCCCTTTTTGATATATTTTAGCGGGTGCAGACCAGCCAGAGTTGGACCACAAATTTGTTACAACATTATGACTATATTTAGTTATAGAAACCCATTCTATGTCGTCTGTGTCAGCTGTGGGATTATCATTCCAGCCTGAAGGTACAGTTTCTACTGATCCGTTAAAAGATCCACCTGATGGAGTTGGTGGCGCGGCGTTGTTTACGTCATAAACTTTATATACAAAGCTTGTAAATGTACCATCAGCTCCGTTATAATAGTCTACCCCTAGCTGAGGCGTGGTTCCGTCAGCTCCGTCTGTTCCATCAATACCATCTATTCCGTCAACGCCATTGGTCCCGTCAATCCCGTTAACTCCATTAGTACCGTTTGTTCCATCCGTTCCGTCTGTTCCATTCGCCCCATCTGCTCCGTTTGAACCATTAGTACCATCTGTTCCGCTAGGTCCGGCTGGTCCTCTTACCGTTCCCACGTTATTCCATGTTGTTCCTCCGGCAAAAACGTACAAGTCGGCGCCTATAATCCATCCGTCTCCTATTGTAGCTGTAGCAGAGGGTAGATCGCCAACAGTACTTTTAGTACCTTTTATTGTTACACTAGCTCCATCTGCTCCGTCAACACCGTCGACTCCGTTAGTCCCGTTAATCCCGTCAGTACCGTTCGTTCCGTTTGTTCCATTTGTTCCATTCGTACCGTTTGAGCCAGTTAATCCTTGCGCTCCTGTTATTTGCTGAAACACAATTCCGCTAGTTCCCACGCTGGGTGTCCATAAATTAATATTTGTGTACCATCCTACAAAGTTTTTTGTTCCCTGGGTCGTGGAAGCATTAGTACCGTTAGCATCCGAAGCATAAACAGTTGTAACCTGTTGTAAAGCGGTAGGCGCTCCAGCCACGTCTCCTATATTGATAGTGCCTATAGCTGCGGATTTTATTTTAACCTGACCCCCAACCACTTCGAAAGGTGACTCTAGTGTTGTATCTCCGTTGTGTACTTTAAAGCTATCAGCTGAAAACGCAACATAGCTCGCGTCGTTGTTAGCTCCTAATTTCATTCCAGCAACTACCTTATTATTTGAGGAGTCTGTGGAAACATTAAGACTGTATGTAGCATCAACTTTCCCGTCTGTGGTAGATATAGCGCTTGTATTAGTACTTATATTAGCAGTGTTCCCTGCAGCAGTTGCTTCCACGGCTGAAACCGCCGCTGCCCTAGCTGTTGTTTCGTCAGATATTGAAGTAGCGTTCGAGCTAACACCTGATGTGTTTTGCCCTACTTGTGTATTTATACCCTCTATTGTCGATGCTGTTGATGCAGTCTCGGTAGTATACGTATCTACGTGGCTGTCAAACGCGGACTTATTGCTATTTACAGTAGAGGTTAAGCCACTTACTGCTGTAGCTCTTGCAGCTGTTTCAGTTGATACCGACTGTGAAACACTGTTAATGGTACTTGTGTTGTCGTTAACTGCTGTTGTTAAGCCGGTTACCGCGTTAGCTCTAGCCGCTGTTTCTGTGGATATAGCGTTACTAGCAGAAAGCACACCTGCTGTATTGCCATCTACTTCTGTTTGAAGCGCGGTAAGTGCTGCTGTTCTTGCGGAAGTTTCATCCGATATAGCAGTGTTGGCTGTAACTAGCCCTGATGTATTACCGGCTACGTCGGTGGTTAAGCTTTGCACAGCTGAAACTCTTGCACTTGTTTCTGTAGCTACTGCATTATTTACCGTTACTAGTCCAGATGTGTTTGCGTCAACCTCTGTTTCCAATGCTGTTACCTCAGTAGCTGCTGCGTACCCGTCTCCCGCTATTACTGCTTGAACGGCTTGTAAGTTAGCTGTACTTAAACCAGTCGGTACCTGAGGTGTAGAACTGTCTAAAGTAAACATAGCTTCTAGGTTGGATACCTTTGCAGCGAAAGCTTGACTAGTGTTTGCGCTAGCTGCTGCTATTTCTGTATTTAAAGTACCCGCTGTACCTGTTATGTTACCGTTAGTAAATGTGAATTGTTCATTTAGTTTTACAACGTCTGCACTATCTGCTTTCCCTGAAGTAGCGCTATTTATTAACCCTTGAGTAGCCGCAGTGTTGGAATATAAAGTTAAAGCATTATCGGTATACCCTTCTACTGTTGTTTGCATTGCTGCTAAAGCTGCATCTGAAGCTAGGTCTGCTGTCGATGTGCTTATTAGTCCGTTTACTGTAGATGTATCTGAGTAAGAGGATAGCTCATTAGCAACATGCGCTGTATAGTCTAGTTCTATATTTGTTGAGACAGCTGCTACTTCTTGGATAACTTCCCCTATAGAAACACCTACAGCTTGCCAACTAGATCCAGTATATGTAAAGTTTTTACCCTGAGACAAATCCCAAATAGTAAATCCGACTGCTGGAACTGTTTCAACCCACTCTGATTCTACTCTTTCGTATATGTTATGAATAGCTACTGTGGTAGATGTTCTATTAGACACACCGCCTGACGTGCTAATATACCTGCTTCCATCTTGAGGGAATTGAGGCTCCGAAGTAGTAAAGTCTAACTGACTATTAACAGGTATTTGCCTGTCCCCTTTATTCCCTAATATAAGGTCTTCGAGTTCTCCTACGGTAAAGTTAGCTGTTTGCCCAGATGGATTATCTGTACCTAGTAACTTATCCGTTCTTAAAGGTGGTCTTGATTCGTAATTATTAATTTTTGGCATGTCTTGCTATTGTTTTATTTTCTTTTGTAAGCTTTGAACTTGTACTTCTTTTTACCCTCGCACTTGGTACCGTTTCCGTCGTTACCTCTGTTTGCTTTAACAGACTTAAATTTCCCGTCTTTGTGATCCCAATCCATACCATTAGCTTTACTCCCCGCTTTATTCCTCATTCGTTGCGCGTGTGCTTTCTTTTTTCTTCTGGCAGGTGTAAGTGCATAAGCAAGATCTCTCTTCTTTTTTGCTGCTGCTGCTTTTATAGATAATTTTTGTTTTCCCATACCTTATATACTTACATGCGTGTGTCAATATTTACGTTTTTCAAAAGTGTGACGATAGCCCCCTACTATTATATATAACAGGCTAATGTCGCATTACGGATCATCAGATTTTTTTATTAAAAAAATTTTTTTTAGATGTATATAAGTAAAGTGTTATACATATTTATAACGACATAGCCCCTATACTAAAAGCTAAATGTTTTTACCCAGCCCCCCTCTGTTTGTGTGCTTCGGCCATAATTTTTTACGTTCCGGCTGTGCGCTTGGCTACTGCGGACTGAGCTGTACCCGTAATACATCCAGGTATCCTGGCTACGGCTTCGGTCGTGGCTGCGGCTTATAACGCCGGAGGCGTATAGCATTTTTCCAAGACGAATACGAAGGAGTTTCGATAATATAAGTGAATAAAGAATATAACTAATAACAAATTAAATTAACAATAACACTTTAAATTTTTACTTATGTCTAACACTAGAAACATTAAAATTAACAAAACAATTACAATTACTTCTCAAGATTATTTCAACATTGAAAATGTATTTTACAACTACTTACAAAATAATCCAAGACACCCAGAAGTTATAAAAACTATGCAATCTATAATTGATCAATGTATTGATTAATTATACTCAAACCCAACACGAAGCGTATCCGATAATATAAGTGAATCTAAATAATAATAATATGAAATACACACAAGAAGAATTCAACGCAACACGCGATCTAATCATGGCACACTGCTACTTCCCAGCTAACACAATGGAAGGCATGATCAAGCAACTAGACGAGATCCTAGACGATATCGATCCAAGATGCGAGGACTACTAAACCTCACCCATTCGTTGCGAGCGAATAACCTCACCCATGCGCTCCGACGAAATAAGTAAACTCTCAAAACAAATACGAAGTATAAACGATAATATAAGTGAATCTAAAATAAATAACTAATAACTAAAAATCAAATATTATGACAAATCAAGAATTAATGACTCAAGCAATCGCAAACATGTCTAACGAAGAGAAAGCAAAGATCTTTCCACCAATGCAACGCAAGAACTTTGTAGTAAGACAATCCTGGATGGGACGTAACCAAATCATAACGTTCAAAAATAACAAGGGACAAGTGATGACTTACAATCACGATGAGGTGTTGAACGCAATGCTGCCCAAGCTAAGCATCATGCCATGCTGGATCAAACGAGGCTACTGGTCGCAATCAACTAACATGCCATTGAATGTTAGAAGCCTAGCAACAATCGAGGAAACTGAGGCGGCTGAATAAGCCCCTTAGTACCCAAAATTGCTATACATTTTACAGAACGAATACGAAGTATAACTGATAATATAACTGAATCTAAATAATAATACTATGCACAATATAAATTTAAAACACGAAGTAATTGCAACGATCGACGAGCTGAACCAATATCTGCTAGGCAACGTAACCAACGAAGGAGCGATCGAGGCTCTAGCTGAACTAAAGAAAAATATTACTAACTATAAATACTAAAATTATGAATTACGAAGAAACTAAAGAGATCCTTGTTGAACTAATCGAGAATGATGAATTAACTGAATTTCAGCTGGAATATATGCTGCAATGGATACAAGGTAATGGATACGTAGAATAAATAACTAAAAACAAACATTATGAACAAACAAATGCTAAAGCAACTGGTCTCAAACGAACTGGACCTATTATTCAAAACCGATCACTGGGGAACTGAGGATCAAATCAACGTAGAAAACATAATCCTTGATCAATCTGGCATCGAATGCAAGTATCAAGAATCAATCGAGGAATATTACCTACGGATATACGATTCTATCTAACGAAAAGTGCGACAATAGCCCCCTATTATAATACTTAACAGGCTAACGTCGCAGTTTTTAATTTTCTCTAGCCGTTACCTAGTAATTGCTATACACGGGGCCTGGTTTTACCAAAAAATCGGAAGAGTAGACTCCAACCTACACCATATTTAAGCTAGATCACTGATCCCGGCCGGAAGGCCGTATAGCATTTACCAAATTTTACCATAACTTCGACGTATAGCATTTTCTCGAAACGAATACGAACCATTTTCGATAATATAAGTGTAACAAACAAAGAGTAATAACAATAAAAACTAAGATTATGAAGTACTACTGGAATGAAGAGACAATAGAGTATTTTACAAACCGAAATAAACCCGGATGTGAAGGGCAATTCCTTAGAGAAATCGAAGATTTTGTTAAAAACAACACCCAACTTGAGGAAAATGAGGTATATCAAGACCTTATGGACGATTTGGTAGCTCAAGTGAAGGCAGAGAGGTGAGGAGTTACACCATTAACTCTAAATTAACTAACAAATAAAGTACACCCTATGAAAAACTTTCAAAACTAATACGATTACCTATCGATAATATATATGAAACTTACAAATACTAACAAATAATTATAAACTAATAAAACTCTATTACTATGTCTACTATTAAAACTAAAGAAGAAATCTTAAAAGACCTTACACCTGAACAACTAAAAGCGGTATTTCCACCGATCGTACGAAAAAACTTTGTAGTGCGGAAGAGTTGGGAAGGGCGGAATCAAGAAATTACTTTCACCAATAACAAAGGTCAAACTATAAAGTACAACCACGACGAAGTGCTTAAAGTAATGTTACCTAAACTAAATATCTCACCTAATTGGTTGAAACGCGGATATTGGAGTCAAAGTACCAACCTACCTACAAGTGTAAGACACTTAGGTGAAATCTTATCAACCACCGAAAAATAATATACTATGAAAGAATACTATGAGTTCTCAAGCGAACAAGAATACGAAGACTATGCTCACCTAATGTGGATACTTAATAATACCGAAAACTAATATACTATGAAACTTATAATACTAGATTATGCGAGTGGGATACCCACGTACTATGACCTCGGCGATGACGTCGCTAATTGGCAAAGTGAAGACTACGAAGATTT
>ERZ1046876.2493-NODE-2493-length-11081-cov-5.521857_pt1 | contig 11081 bp, 8 predicted proteins | sample MGYA00383094_ERZ1046876 | MGnify/ENA primary metagenome ERZ1046876 (study PRJEB29581, sample SAMEA5548364) | metagenome | biome: marine; feature: coastal; material: water | depth 50 m | study: Short-term variability in the microbial, nano- and picoplankton... | reverse complement strand
CGTGATGAGTAAATCGCTCTTACCCCTTGAAGTTCATGACTTGACCGTATCATACAACCGGAAACCCGTCCTCTATGGTATTGACTTGGAAATTGAAGAAGGGGGACTGATCGGAATAATTGGCCCGAACGGCGCCGGGAAATCAACCTTAATTAAAACAATTATGGGAATCGTTCCCGCCAATGGTGGGTGGGTAAAAATATTTGGTAAAAAAGGTAAAAGCTCATATCGTCGAGTCGGCTATGTTCCACAACGGGAATCGGTAGATTGGGACTTTCCAGTGTCGGTACTTGATGTCGTCCTAATGGGCAGATTCGGCCATGCAGGATGGTTGAAAAGAATAAGTAAAAAAGACCGAACCATTGCTCACGAATGTTTAGAAAAGGTCAATATGTCCCCATTTGCTGACAGGCAAATTGGAAAACTTTCCGGAGGCCAGCAACAACGGGTTTTTCTTGCCCGGGCATTAGCACAGGAAAGTGATTTATATTTAATGGATGAACCTTTTGCAGGAGTTGATGCTGTAACCGAAAATGCTATTATTGAACTCCTTAGAGAATTAAAACAAAAGGGAAAGACTTTGATAGTTGTTCATCATGACCTCTCGAATGCAAAGGAATATTTTGATCAAATCATTTTATTAAATATGCGATTAATTGCGTATGGTGACGCAAACACAACCTTCACCAAAGATCTGTTACAAAAAACCTATGGCGGACGATTAACCGTTTTTACTGAAATTGCAGATCAATCGGCAAAAAATTCAGATGTCGGGCATTGACATACAAGTGGAGAAAAAACTTACAGAATCCTTTTTTCCATCACTTAGAATGTAAAGTTGAATGCTTTAGGTAAATTTTCTGTTTTTCTTTTGGTTTTTCCATTTTTCAAAATGGACGCCGCACAGGTAGCTGATGGGTTGGACCTGGTTTCTAAAACCCTTAGGTTTTTCTCTTTTTCAGACCATTCTGTTCAAGTTGTTGTCTTGGGCGTGATTTTCATGGGTGTGGGCTGTGGATTAATGGGAGGATTCGTGGTAACCCGAAAATTATCTCTTTTCGGGGATACGCTTTCTCACGCGGTTTTACCTGGTGTTGCAGTGGGATTCTTGTGGAGTCAGTCGAAAAACTCTATCAGTATAGTTGTGGGTGCAATGATAGCCGGGTTTCTTGGAGTATTGCTAATTTCTTTAATTAAAAAATCAACCAAGGTCGGACTCGATAGTGCTTTAGGGTTAGTTCTTTCAGGCTTCTATGCAGTTGGAATATGTCTCTTAACAAGAATTCAAAAATTGGAATTTGGAAATCAGTCAGGAATTGACAGGTATCTTTTTGGACAAATTACAGGGCTTTCGGCTGCAGATGTTTGGAGTATGGGAATTTCATGTCTCTTGATCGCTTTGATTACCACAATTTTTTACAAGGAGATATTAGTAACCGGATTTGATCCCGGATTTGCTCATTCAATTGGATTACCAGTAGACCTACTACAATATCTACTTTGGATGTTATTAGCATTCTCGGTAATTACCTCGTTACAAGTAGTCGGAGTTATTCTTGTTTCCGCATTGCTCATTATTCCCGCTGCCACCGCTTCCATTATTACTCAAAAAATGAAGGCACTTTTGATATGGTCGGCGTCACTGGGAATGATAGCAGGAGTGACTGGCTCATACATCTCATTTCTTGGCAGTCGATTACCAACGGGTCCACTTATCGTACTAAGTTCTACACTATTATTTGTTACCGTCCTTTTCCTTCATTATGAAAATGGTCTGTTCATTCAATGGATACGCTTGCGTGGAAAAGATCGTAAAATTGCCTTAGAAAATACACTAAAGGCAGTTTATCAAGAATTAGAAGCGGATAACTTTTTTCATGATACTGTCAAACTTGGCAATCTCGCAAAACGAAGAAGGATCAGCATGCCAGAAATGTATCAGGAGTCTGTTCACTTGGTAAGAAAAGATTTTGCATTTCTTCTTCGCGGCGAAAATCAAACCCTCCCAAGTGATAATACCCTGTCGCTGACTCCAACGGGTTGGAGTGAAGCATGCCGAATCGTTCGAAACCACCGCTTATGGGAATTGTACCTAACCAATGAAGTTCAATACCCGGCCGACCATGTTCATGAAGACGCTGAAAAAATCGAGCATGTTCTGGGAGATGAAACCGTTCGAAAAATTGAACGTATTCTCTCAAATCCACGCAAAGATCCCCATGGAAAGTTGATCCCAAGTCAACAGGATATCGAACAGGGCTACATCGATAGAAGGATCGCAAAAAGTCTTCCATGAGCGAATTTTTTCCACCACTTGATTTCAACGATACTTTTGGGATGCCCTGGGCCACACCTAAAGATTTTATTTGGAATGCACAAATTGTCTCGATGGGCATATTGGTTTCTCTATCATGTGGCTTGATTGGTACCTTTATCGTAGCCCGAAAACTTGCTTTAATGGGTGATGCAATCAGCCATGGAATTCTACCCGGTCTAGCAATTGCTTTTATTGCCACCCAGTCTAAAGCATTGCTTCCAATGTTTATTGGTGCTTGTGGAGCCGGCTTGCTCTGCAGTTTTTGCATCGAATGGTTGCACAAGAAAACTCCTCTTAAGATGGATGCGGCCCTGGGCCTTACTTTTACCAGTTTTTTTGCTTTTGGCGTTCTCTTAATTACTCAAATGGGAAATAATGCACATATTGATGCAGAGTGTTTATTGTATGGAGAAATCGGTTTTACACCCCTTGCGGAGAGTATTTATTGGGGCTCGCTTGAAATAGGTTCCCGACCACTCCTGAGTATTGGCTTGGTTACCCTGATAATCATTTTGCTCATCACAATCTTTTATAAACAATTATTAGTAACCAGTTTTGATCAGACATTATCCGTCTCACTTGGACTCCCTGTAAAAGCAATTCACTACGGACTTATGTTATTGCTCGCTGTTACTATAGTAGCCTCATTTGAGTCAGTCGGAGTCATTCTAGTAATTGCCATGCTAATTTTTCCTTCCACCACAGCGTCTTTCTTCTTCACAAGAATGCCCGCAATTCTTTTATGCTCGTTTCCTCTTTCGATTCTTTATTCATTTGGTGGTTTTTTCCTAGCCCGATGGTTGGACTGCTCGATAGCAGCATCCATGGTCGTGGTTGCAATGGCATGCTTTGGTATAGCATGGCTTATTGGAACAGAAGATGGCATTATCAAAAAATACTTTTTCGAAAGAAAACTATCTGAAAAAACTGCGATTAAAGAAGGTACAAAAAAAGCCTCCAGTTTCCCGGAGGCTCAAAGTTAACTGGAAAGAAATTATCCCTTCTTTTCTTTCTTTTTACCTTTGCCTTTGGACAAAGCAATCTTGGATGCAGTCTTATTCTTGCAGTTGCAACCATCGATCAAAACGCGGGCACCTTTAGCAAGCTTAGTTGGGCAATCCACTCCGACTATTTCAGTTTTGCTACCAACTTGGATTTTCTTTTCCTTTTTTCCTTGGACAACAGTAAGGGTCTTTGACTCTTTGTCAAAACCTACAACCTTACCATGGATGGGCTTAGATGGGCAGCCTGCGTAAACAGAACCTGCAAAAGCAAGTAAAGCGATTATTGAGAATATTTTTTTCATAATGGGTAATATTGTGAGTTAGTATGTTATAATAGAAAACATCATTGAATATCCAAATACAAGATAGACAAGTAAGAAGTACTTCATATTACTAAATTTATAGATTAACCCAACCCGCACTACCGAACCTAAGATTTTTCCGCTCTTCATGAGATTTCTAAAAATCATCTTTCTTTTTCAATTTTTTACTGCACTTGTGCACGGTCACCCCATCCCTGATATATTAGTTATTGGTGATTTTGAACAAAATGGGTCATCTGTTATCATTATCGAATTAGACACCAGAAGTTTTTCTGACGATCCAGAAGAAGTCCCGATGTTAGAGTTAGAAGCTTTTGAAAGGCTTACTTCAGAAGATCAGAATGGCTTACTTTTAAAAGGAGAAGATATGATTAAAGATGCTTTGCTCATTCGTTTTAATGAAGGAGAGTGGTATTTACCTAATTTCGATTACGGTTTTGAGCGAAAAGTTGGAGGAAACACCGTTGAAGAAACTGACACATTTGTCATTCGAGCTTACGCTCGAAAAGAATTAAATTCTGAAACAAAATCCTACCAAGTGCGTGCCAAAGAATCTGCCGCCTACGACATCATATTTACAAACCGGCTTAATGGTATACCACAAAAGCGAGTTAATGTATTATTTCCGGGTGAAGACAGCTTTATCTTGGACTTGAATAATTTCTTTCAAACTGCTGACGGGGAAAACACTGCCGAAGCAATCAGTTTTAAGAAGGAGAATGAAGGGGACTCACTAAGTACTTTATTCTCATTCATGAGGCAGGGATTTGTTCATGTTATTCCACTCGGACTGGATCATATTTTATTCGTACTAGGGATTTTTCTTTTATCCAGAAAGTGGAAACCTCTTATTTTACAAGTTAGTGCCTTCACTTTGGCGCATACTCTTACTTTAGGACTTGCGACAATGGGCTTCATTTCAATTTCTCCTGAAATTGTTGAGCCCATTATTGCGGCCAGTATTGCGGTAATTGCCATCGAGAATATCATGTTTCCAGGCTACAAACCATATCGATTAGTAATCGTTTTTATTTTTGGTCTAATTCATGGTTTAGGATTTGCGGGTGCTCTCAGTGGATTTGATCTTGAACCCACCTCCCTTCTCATTGGATTGTTCGGATTTAACCTAGGAGTCGAATTCGGACAACTTGCTTTGCTCATTGCCGCCTTTTTGTTAACAGTTCGAATCAAAGATGAGAGAAATTATAGGGAGTGGATTGTCGTACCCGGTTCATTTACCATCGCTCTTTTCGGAATATATTGGACAGTGGAACGAATCTTTTTTTAATTTTCAAAGACGGTTCTCTTTGAAAATTTTAGATAAAATAAACTTAAAATCCTTGAACATTCTTGGATTTTAAATTTTAAGATTCTGTTTCTGTTTCATGACCAAAAGAATTCTATATTTACTTTCTTTTATTTCAGTCCTTACAATAAGCGGAATGCCATTGGCCTTCGTACAATTGGGGGCTTGGTTAAATATGATTGGTGAATTTTATCAAGAAAGCCAGTCGATCAGCTTATCTGTGGAATGGACATTCAACGGAGATCACCCCTGTAGTGCATGCCAATTTGTGAGTGAACAAAATGACTCTGAAAAAAAAGATTTACCGTCAATGGAAATTTTTTCCCATAAGTTAAAATTGGCGTCACCAAATTCTGAAATTATTTCAGACAAAGGATTAAAAATGATCGGGAAATTATGCCCTACCCTCTGGCATGTTTGCTCAACATATAATCCAATGGAGCTGCCCCCTCCGCGAAGTAGAGCATAAGAAATAAAAATTTGATCTATCCCTTTCCGCTTCGATGTAAAAGGGAATTTCTTACATCTGTTCTAATGCAAATATCGATACTCGGTATTTTTTTAATCTACATTCAAACTTATACACTCTTACAATAATGAAAAAATTAACTCTCTTCTTTATCTCCCTTCTTTTAAACTTCTCTGTCTCCACTGCCCATGAAGGACCCTGGACTGCAGCCCGTCCGGATGGACACGCCCCCATTTCTGTAATGGGTGACCATATGCACGCCATGGGCGAGTGGATGTTATCCTATCGCTATATGACCATGGAGATGGAGGGACTACTGGATGGTTCAATTGATATTACCGCATCAGATGCAAATACTACTTATGGTTATAATAAAATGATGCTACCCAAGTCTATGACAATGGATATGCACATGTTCGGAGCAATGCATGCCATCTCCGATAAATGGACGCTTCTGGCCATGCTTAATTATTTGGATAATGAAATGATTATGCAAGGTGCCAGTATGGGTAAAATGGAATCAAATGGTATTGGAGATATAAAACTCGCTGGACTTTACGATCTTGCACACTGGGACGATGGTCGTCGTGCACACCTTTCAGTCGGCTTAAGTGCACCCACTGGCTCGATTGATGAAAAACATTCCAACGGATCTTTTCTTGGTTATGGCATGCAGCTTGGTTCAGGCACTTGGGACTTTCATCCCGCCATCACATATCTTGGACAAACCGAAAATTACTCTTATGGTGCTCAATTAGCAGGCATTATTCGAATTGGGGAAAATGATCAGGGTTATACATTAGGAGATCGTTTTGAAGCCGGCTTATGGGGAGCTCGTAAAATTACTGAATCCTTAAGTGCATCATTAAAATTAGATTATTCGAGCCAAGAAGAAGTAGATGGTAGTCATAGTGGAATAACTAATATGCAAAAGATGATGAGTCCTGTAAATCGTCCTGATCATCACGGGCGTGACATAACTACTCTTGGCCTCGGTCTTAATTATTATTTCCAAAACGGTGGACTGAAAGGACATCGCTTGGCTGCCGAGTGGGAAACACCTCTCGATCAAAAAGTAAATGGTGTCCAACTGGAGCTTGATTCCACATGGACTCTTGGTTGGCAGTACGCCTGGTAATAAAGGGTTGTGATTTAGATAACTTTGGTTGTTAACTTTAAAGATTACCAATGAATTTTTAGATATTACGAGAGATCTAGCAAAGTAGTTATGAGTAGCGAGACCAAAGATCATCCTAAAGGTATCGCCTCAAAAACTCAGAAATTCGATCTCTGGCGAAATACTTGTAATGGCATCGTGGAGGCAAGTTTTACCTCCACATGCCTGCTTGTTACGATTCGATACTTCGAGGCATCCGATACCGCAAAATCATTGCTGGCCAGTGGAGGAGCAATCGGATTTCTTTTTGCCCCTCTATTTTTAATTCTTATTGGAAAGAGCAACTTGCCCGTCAGCAAGATCTGTTCAATCCTAATGGCCTTGACCGCTATTTTTATTCTAATCTCCGCTATCTCAACTTCTGCTTGGTTTTACGTAATTTGTGTATTGCTAGCCTGTATAGTTGCTGCTCAAGTGCCATCTTTGATGGTTCATGTATACTCCAACAATTATCGACCTAATGAAAAGGGAAGGAGAATTTCTGGCAACCTCATGCTTTCATCCACGGCTGGGGGCGCCACGGCACTTGTCATTGGATTAGTTCTGGATTCGGGACTTGGTTACTTTAAGGCCATAGCCTTTGGCACTTTCCTGATTTGCCTTGGCACTGCCTACTTCCATCTGAAAATTCCATCCAAACCGCTCGAATCAGATTCCTTAGGTTTATCCAAAAATCTTCTTCATGGGATTAAAGACCGGCTTTACTTATGGATGTTATCGGGTTTGATGCTAACAGGTATTGGCGTCATGTTGACGATCCCAATTCGTGTGGAATACTTAGTTAATCCAACCTACGGACTAGATTTCAGCAATACTGTGGTCCTTTGTATAACTATGGTAGTTCCACTGGTCACAGATGTTGGCACTACGCCGATTTGGGGCTGTGCTTATGATAAATTTAACTTAGCCTACATAAGGATTTTTGCATGCATTTTTTTTCTTTTTGGTCTGTTTCTTTTCTTCCAATCTGAAGGTCTTCCAGCACTTTGCTTTGCTTCAGCATTAATTGGAACAGGTGCCGGCGGCGGTACAATGGTTTGGACACTATGGGTAACAAGAATAGCACCCAAGGGAAGGGAATCTAGTTACATGAGCGTGCATTTATTTTTTACCGGAATGAGAGGCTTACCAGCACCCTTCCTGGGCTATTGGATTCTTACAAGCCTAGGACCCAGTGGAGTCTCATGGGCTTCCGCGTCTCTCATCATTCTTAGTTGCCTGATTTTCTTAAAGCTTGCCTCTGATGAAAGGTTACAGCTCGGAAATTCTTAAATAAAGGTGGTCCTAATTCCTACATTGAAAGAAAAACATAATCTGTTTTTATCAAATTTTTGATTCATGAATTCTTTTTGTATCTATACTTCTTTGGTTTTTGCCCTGTTGACTGCTAACTTTCCAAGTATTACCTTCTCAACTCACAAAATAGAGGCGATTGATGAACTTACACCAATGGTTGTTACCGCCAAAGGTGGGTTCCCTGAGCCTTTGAATTCAACCGCTTGGTCGATTACTACTTTGGAAACTGATGCCATACAGAGGACTGCCAGATCGTTGCCCGAAGCTTTATCTGGAATTCCTTCAGTCATGGTTCAAAAAACCGCACTGGGGCAATCTTCTCCTTATATACGTGGACTTACCGGCTATCACAATGTACTGTTGGTTGATGGAATAAGAATTAACCATTCAGCGATGCGCTCAGGCCCAAACCAATATTGGAGCACGGTGGAAATGCTTGGAGCAGATCGTCTTGAAATTGTTCGCGGGCCCAATGGTATAATACATGGCGCAGATGCGATTGGAGGCGTTGTTAATATCATATCAGAAGAGCCTCGTTTTACGGATAAAGAAATTTCACATAATGGCCAATTCATCGGTCGGCTTTCTTCTGCTGAACATTCATGGACTGCAGGAGTCAAAGGCAATTTGTCTACACCCGATTGGTTTGCCGAACTATCCCATGTCGAACGCTCTTTCGGAGATCTCGAAGGAGGTAAGAGTATTGGTAAACAAGAAAATACAGCCTACGATTCACGAGGCTCACAGTTTAGACTATCCCGTAAAATAAATGAGGATTCCCGATTCATTCTTGGCTTTCAGAATGTGTTTATGGACGATGTTCCACGAACTCACAAAACAATAAATGGTTTGACCTGGAAAGGCCTAATTCCAGGCTCAGAAATTTGGCGTCAGTTGGACCAGAAAAGAAATCTTTATTATGGAAAATTTTCTTGGGAGAATACCGGTGGGTGGATCGATGCTGGTTTACTTACCCTAAGCCTACATAAACATCAGCAGGAGCGTTACCGAATGAAAGGATCAACAAGCGGTGTCCCTATTGGGGGAGACATCCAGTATTTTGGACTCGAAGATCTCGGCTTATCTCTACGGATTGAAACCGATGATCCATGGGGTGGAAGGCTCGCATATGGTGGCACATGGCATCACGAATCATTGAACTCAGGTGGTTACAAATTTAACAGTTCAGAGATAAAAAGTACGGATTTAGCCCAAGGCCCTCTTGCTGCAGATGCACACTATGACCGTTATGCTTTTTACCTGAGCGATACCTACGATGTTGGCCATTGGAACATTGAACCCGGCATACGCTTTTCATCCATACAAGCAGACCTTGAGCGATATTACCTTAAGAATAGTGATCCATTGACCATACAAAAACCGGAGATAAAGAATTATAATGAACTGATTGGAAGCATACGAATAAGCAAAGAGGTAAAAGAAGATAACTTTGTTTTTGGCGGGGTATCCCAAGGCTTTCGTCCCCCCAGTTTATATGATTTAACTTCAACCGATGAAACCAGTGCCGTCGAGCGACCCAATACTTCCCTTGATTCAGAAAACTTCCTACAGGCAGAAATTGGATATAAAGGAAGCTCAAATTCTTGGAACTGGGAAGCTTCATACTATCATACCTGGATCTATGATATGATTGTTCGTTCGCCAATTGAGTCTGGAAAATCAGATGTTTTAAAAGCCCATGCAAACGGCTTTATTCAAGGGGTAGAATTTCAAGTTGGGCACAACTGGTCCCCTGCATGGAATTCGCAACTACGCATTTCATTAATGGATTCTGAAGTAGAACAATTATTAGACAACAACGCAACCGGGGCCATTGCCATTGACGGTAGAAACTACGACCTAATTGACCGGGCAACCACCCGGCTTATGCCCCCACAAATTCATTTTGTGACCCGTTACGCTCCTCCAAAGTCTAATTGGTGGGGAGACATTTCCATTCTGGGTGTTGGTCAGGCAGATGACCTGTCATTAAAAGATGAAACAGATTCTTCACGCATTCCCTCGGATGGAACTCCGGGCTACGCCTTAGTGGGATTAAGTGGTGGACGAAAATGGGGGGAAGGTTCATCGATTTTCCTTGCGGTGGAAAATCTGGGTAATGTTGATTATCGAGTACATGGATCAGGCCTTAATGGAGCCGGGCGAAATTTCATAATTTCATTATCCCATTCCTTCTAAACAATTTTAAGAACCTAACAATTTATGAGGGCTTTTATTATTAAGAGCTTGTAACATCTAAATTTGATCCAGAAAATAAAATAGTACCAAGTTCAATAATAAAAATCTAAAATTTAGTTATTTTAAGGCTGAAACTTTTTACCTAGGTTTGTAATATAAATATATTTATGAAGACTACATCTATTGCCCATTTGGTTTTTTTGATTTGTTTGCAATTCACATTAACTGCAGCCTCACCCGAGAAAAGATTTTCTCCTTCAATTATTCGAGCAGAAGCAAAGGCAATCGATGAAATCCTAAACAGCACTTACCAAAAAAGAAATGTTGAAATCCCCGATAAAATAAGTGGGTCAGCATTGGTTAGAAGACTATACCTTTCTTTGGTTGGAAGAATTCCGACTTATGGCGAAATAAATTCCTTCCTTGCCGATTCATCTATCCAAAAAAAATCTCAGCTTATTGAAAAGCTAACTGAATCTTCAGGTTATGATAGTCATATGTTTAATTGGTGGGCTGATTTGCTGAGATTAAAATCGAGAATGCGTGGAGGGAATCAAATCCAAGCTGGTCAGCTTTATACCCATTGGGTTAAAGAACAGGTCGAGAAAAATGTACCCTTTGACCAGATGGCATACTCATTGGTAACAGCAGAGGGATACCCATGGGAAAACGGTGCCGTTGGGTATTACCTACGAGACACCGGTATGCCACTTGATAATATGTCCAACACCGCTCAAATCTTTCTTGGAACACAAATGGTTTGTGCACAATGCCATAACCACCCTTTTGATAAATGGACTCAAATGGAGTATTACAAAATGGCGTCTTATACTTATGGAGTTTCTACTCGAATGGGACAGGGCTTACAAAAGAAAATCAGTCAGTATTTTTATCAACAAACCAGAGGCTTATCTAAGACAGATAAAAGAAAATTGAGTAGCTCTAAAAAAACACAGTCCCTAAAAAAGGCGATCCAGGAAATGGTACAAC
>ERZ1046876.2490-NODE-2490-length-11083-cov-4.467084_pt1 | contig 11083 bp, 13 predicted proteins | sample MGYA00383094_ERZ1046876 | MGnify/ENA primary metagenome ERZ1046876 (study PRJEB29581, sample SAMEA5548364) | metagenome | biome: marine; feature: coastal; material: water | depth 50 m | study: Short-term variability in the microbial, nano- and picoplankton... | reverse complement strand
CACTTTTCCATCGTAGAAGTTTTGCCTTTTAAGGCAATGTCTAAATACAAAATTTGAGGTTGTGTTTTGTTAATCAAATCAACGGCATCTTCAACATTAGTTGTCTCTCCTATAATTGAGACCTCTGGGCAATACTTTTTTTAAAAAATGCTGAGCATATTTAAATTTTCTTGCTCATCATCTACAATTATGGCTGTATAAGTATTCATGTTACTGTATGACATTTTCTTTTAAATTTTTCGCTAAAAAAATAAAATAATTTGACTTACCCTAATCGATGTAATAAACGATTTATTATATGTAATAAGCGGTATTTTTAAGTGTAATTTTATTATTTTTAATTCGAAATCAATAATCTAATATACAGCTATTATCATTGATAATTTTTATTATACCTATATTTTGATGTTGCAATATGCAAGGCGCATAATGGAGGAGATCTAAAAGTATTTAAAAAGTAGCGATAACAAATAAGTTATAAATTAAGCTATCTATTTGCTACCAAAGTTACTTGAATATCAAATTCATCATTTATAAATTTTTCTTTTAAATTATTAAAAAATGATTTTGACTTGTATTTAATATTGAAATCAGCTCTATTAATTTTAATGGTTTCACTTTTTAAAGAAACACTATTTTCAGTTATTGAAACCACGGCTGGAAATGAAATTTCTTTTGAAATTCCTTTTATAACCATATTACCGGTAATTATAGATTTTCCTTCTTCTTCTTTTACATTTGTAATTTCAAATTGTGAAGTTGGAAATACTTCTACCTCAAAAAAATCTTTCGCTTTTAAATGCCCTTCCAATCGTTTGCTTCCATCAGCATCTTTTAGTGTAGCCATTGCAACTTCAAAAGAGCCTCCTAAAATTTTTTCATCTTCCAATTCAATAGCTCCCGAATTAAATAAAATAGTTCCCTCATGAGAACCTGTTGGTTTGTACCCTTTCCAATTTATTAAAGAGTTTTCAATATCAATACTTACACTTTTGGTAACCTTTACAATTGGATTGGTAAACGACATTAGTACCAAAATTAACGACAATGCTAAAATTCCTGATTTTTTCATTTTTGATTATATTTTTAAATAGTATAGTACAATAGTACCAATTTTACAGGTATACTTACAAAGTAAACCAAGTATTTTAATAGTTTTTTAACATTCAAAATAGTTATGCTCTATTTTTTGAATCTATAATTATAGTCACAGGACCATTATTTACAAGATCAACTTTCATGTCTGCTCCAAATTTACCAGTACCCACTTTTTTACCTAACTGATTCTCAAATTCAGCCACAAATTGATTGTATAATGGAATAGCAACTTCTGGTTTTGCTGCTTTTATATATGAAGGTCTGTTTCCTTTTTTTGTACTTGCCTGTAAGGTAAACTGGCTTACAACAATAGCATCTCCTTGAACCTGTATAATGGACTTATTCATAACCCCGTTTTCATCGTTAAAAATTCGAAGATTGACAGTTTTTTTCACCAACCATTCTATATCTTCAACAGTATCAGCGTTTTCAATACCAACTAATAATAATAAACCAGATTTTATAGAACTTATAATTTCACCCTCAATTGTAACCGATGCTTTGGAAACTCTTTGTATAACTAATTTCATTTTTTGACTTTGATTTTGACTAAGACGAAGACTCTAACTTTCTATTGAAGAGATTACTTCAACCTTGACAGGTTTCGCAATGACGAGCAACAACTTTGATCTTTTCCTTTTGTTTCGCAATAACGGACAACAGCCTTGTTCTTTATCTTTTTTAACTTCTCTTGGTTTACACCAAATTTAACATTTAAATAAACATCCATTGAACCCATATGCAAATTTAAAATGACGTTTTAGTATTTCTCACTACTCACTCAACACACTTCTCAAATCAACTATAAATATCAACCCTGTAATGTTCTTCATCGCCTTCCATCATTTGCAAATAACTATTGTAACGTGAATAAGCTATTTCTCCAGCTTCAACAGCTTCTTTAATAGCACACTTTGGCTCGTTTATATGTTTACAATTATTGAATTTACATTGCGATTTTAAGGCAAAAAATTCAGGAAAGAAATCGGTAATTTCTTCGGGGTCAAAATCTACAACTCCAAAACCTTTTATTCCTGGGGTATCAATTATAAATCCTCCAAAACTTAAATGAAACATTTCAGCAAAGGTTGTTGTATGCATTCCCTGTTTATGCGTTTTTGAAACTTCAGCAGTTTTTAAATTTAAACCAGGTTCAATAGCATTAATTAATGTAGATTTCCCAACACCAGAATGACCTGAAAACATGGTAGTTTTACCAACCATTAATGCTTTTACTTCATCAATTCCAATATTTTTAGTAGCTGAAATTGCAATACATTTGTACCCAATTTCAGTATAAATATCATCTAGAATTGCAAGTTTCTCCAGCTGCTCATCAGTGTATTGATCTAGTTTATTAAAAAGTAAAACCGTTTCAATACTATACGCTTCAGCAGTTGCTAAAAACCGATCTATAAAACCTGTAAAAGTTGGTGGGTTATCTATGGTAATTAATAAGAAAGCAATATCTATATTGGCAGCAATAATATGTGTTTGTTTTGATAATTTAACCGATTTACGAATGATGTAGTTCTTACGCTCTACAATCTCATTAATAACACCTGTTTCTTTTCCTTCTTCTAATTTAAATTTCACATAGTCACCTACCGCTACCGGATTGGTACTTTTAATTCCTTTTATACGAAATTTACCTTTTAAGCGGCATTCAACCACTTGTTCATTTTCGGCGTACACTGTGTACCAGCTTCCTGTAGATTTTGTAACAACTCCGTTCATTACTGCAAATATAATTGAATTGTTTACTAATGAAACAAAAAAATGAGTACCTGTTATTTTTGATATTTTGTTTTTTATGAAAAATGAATTCAGCGACTTATTTTCGTTCTAAAAAAACATTGGCAATTGCATGTTTAATAATTGCTTTTTTTAATACTTTATTTTCGTAGAAATACTCATTCTTTTTCCCATTTTGAGGGTTAATTACTAAGTATTTATGATTGCCCATTGATTTAACAGTTGTTTTTTGTCCGCTTATTTCAAAGTACATATCCTTAATATTTTTTGGCTCATTAAAAAAAAGTAAACTCCCACTAAATTTAATAACATCATTTATAAACAACACTTTATCTTTTTTATCTAATTTATAACCTTTCCCATTTTTAATTATTCGGGTATTGGATTTTACTTGATTTTTTTTATATGTTTTAAGAGTAGATTCTAAAAGCACACCTTCTTTGTAAATACTGGTTTGTATATACTTTCCTTTAATTTTAAAAATAATTCGAACTTCAAACTCACTAATTGCCTCAATAAACAATTTACCTTCTTTTTCTTCTTGCCTAACCTTAATTTCACCTATTTCCATTCCCAAGGCACGAATATTAAAAATTTGTGACTGTATTTTATTTTGTGATATGCAACTACAACCATAAATTAATAAGCAACTAATAAAAATTATATTGATTTTATTCAATTTCATAAGCAACGTTTAGATAATCTACGCTTAACGAGTTACTTAAATTTACCACATATAATTTGAAAAACAAAATTCTTAAATAGTTATAATTAGGAAGCAACCTCGCTAATTAGGTTTTCAATTTGATATGAAACATTCATATTTCTACAACAAATAGAACTTGAAAAATAAATTATATTTGTTCCTTTACAATTAATTAAAAAAACAATTATAAATGAAAAAATTAGTATTATTATCTGTTTTAGTTATTACTTCAATTGCAAATTTAAATGCTCAAAGCTTTGAATACAAAGTTATTACAAGTGTAGAATCAATTGTTCCCATGGGTTTGGGAAGATCAAGAATAATTTCCTCAGATGAAGAAAGAAATTATAAAGATTTTACCTCCTTGAGATCTTCAGAAAGTAAAAAGCAAAATAAGTCTAAAAGAAAAGATATTAAAATTGAGCAGTTTGAAGAAACAAAACTAGTTAACTTTTACAGTATTGCTGGTATAAACTTTGAAAATATAGCTTCAAATGATGCTGTAATATCTTCTAAAATAAATACAATGATTTCTGAAGGATGGGATTTGGCTTTTGTAACAAGTGGTGTTGAAAGTGATTCCGGTAAAGGTGATGGAAAAGGTATTTTTATAACAAGGTTTATTTTTAAAAGAGCTAAATAAAAAAAAGGGAAGTAATACTTCCCTTTTTTTATATAAATTAATCTTTTATTTATTTAACCTTATGCTGAATATTAATTGATTCTACATGAATAGCTCTAAACACTTCTTCAACAAAATCTTTGCTTAAGCCTTTACTTGTTCCGGCTTCAACCATAGCTGATAAAATATCTGACCATCTTCCACTTTGTAAAATAGCTACATTTTCCTGATGCTTAATTTTTCCAATTTCTTCAGCAATTCTCATTCTGTCACTCAATACATCAATAATATTGCCGTCAATTAAATCCAGCTCTTTTCTGTGTAAGTTTAGCTTACGCTGAAACTCTTCTTTTGTACTGCTTTTCTGACGAATTTTTAAATCGTGCGTAATTTGATTTAACTGTGCAGGTGTAATTTGCTGTGCAGCATCACTCCATGCATTGTCTGGATCACAATGAGTTTCAATCATAAATCCATCAAAATTTAAATCCAATGCCGTTTGCGACACATCTAAAATAGTATCTCTACGACCACAAATATGTGAAGGATCTAAAATTAAAGGTAAATCTGGAAATTCCTTTTTCAATTCAATAGCAATATGCCATTTTGGTTTGTTTCTGTAATGCAAGGTATTGTAAGCTGAAAACCCTCGGTGAATTACTCCTAATTGTGAAATTCCGGCTGCTTTAAAACGCTCTACACCACCTAACCATAAAGCCAAATCTGGATTTACAGGATTTTTTACCAAAACAGGCTTGTCAACACCTTTTAGTGCATCGGCAATTTCCTGAACAGCAAATGGATTAACAGTAGTTCTTGCTCCAATCCATAAAATATCTACATCGTATTTCAATGCCAACTCAACGTGATTTGCATTTCCAACCTCTGTAGTAATTTTCATTCCGGTTTCTTCACGCACACGTTGCAACCAAGGTAAACCAACTTCACCAACACCTTCAAAACCTCCCGGACGTGTTCTTGGCTTCCATATTCCTGCTCTAAACACATTGGTATCGGTATCCTTTAACAAATGTGCTGTTTTCATCACCTGCTCCTCGGTTTCTGCACTGCAAGGTCCTGCTATTACAATTGGATGTGATAACTCCATGCTATCTAACCATTTTCTGTTTTCTTTCGTTATTTCCATCTTTAGTATACTTCTTAATTTTATTTAATTCGGTTATTTATTTTTTCCAGTTCTAATTTTATAGCGCCATCTGGCTCATTCGCTAAAATTGTGTATCAAACATTTTTAACGCTTTGCCCCATTTTCTTTTATTCCTTTTAGTATTGTTTTAATATAGTTGGTATCATCCATAGTTTGATTCAACATTTCTTCATTACCAGCTTCAATATATGTTTTAAACTCTTTCAAATTTTTAATGTACCCCTCTAATGATTTGATTAAATTTTCTTTATTCTTCATAAAAATGGGTGTCCATGTTTTTGAAGAACTCTTTGCCAATCGAACGGTTGAAGCAAAACCAGTACTTGCCATATCAAAAATAGCTTCTTCGTTTTTTTCAATCTCCAAAACCGTTTTACCAAGCATAAATGAACTTACGTGCGATAAATGCGAAACATAGGCAATATGACGGTCATGTTCAACAGGATCCATCATTTTTATACGCATATTTAATACTTTAAACAAGCTTAAAGCCTTGTCTAATATTCGCCAGTCGCTTTTTTCAGGCTGACAAATGATATTTACTTTATCGTCAAATAAATTTAAGATGGCGGCCTCAGGTCCTGAAAATTCAGTTCCAGCCAACGGATGCGCTGCTACAAAGTTTTTACGATTTATATGGTGTTCCAATTCATGGCAAATTTCCTGTTTTACCGAGCCTACATCAAAAACCAATGTGTCACCTGAAACCAGTTCCAATACTTTTTTAGTTACCTCCACTATTTTATCAACCGGAACGGCTACAATAACAATAGATGCCTTTCCAATTTCTGAAAAATCAACCTCTTTATCAATTACGCCTAATTCCAATGCTTTTGAAACATGACTGGAATTTTTGTCTATTCCCCATACTTCAAAGCTTCGCCTATGCTTTAAATCCAACGCCAAAGAACCTCCTATTAAACCTAAACCAACTACTGCCAGCTTTTCCATATGCTATTTAGTTTTAGTTGTTAAACGGTTTAGTACTTCTAATAGCACTTCTTCTGAAACACATAATGACGACCTTATAAAGCCTTCACCATTGCTTCCAAAAATAATTCCCGGAGTGATAAACACCTCTTTCTCATACAACAGTTTATCTGTAAATTCTTCAGCAGTTCTACCTTCCGGTAATTTTGCCCAAACAAACATACCTCCTATGGTTTTATCATATGTACATTGCAATGCATCAAAAATTTTCCAAACTAATTTTCTCCGTTGTGTATAAATGTCATTCAATTCATTAAACCACGAATTTGAACTGTTTAATGCTGCAATAGCTCCTTTTTGAATACCCAAAAACATGCCTGAATCCATATTGCTTTTTACCTGTAAAATGGTGTTAATTATTTCTGGATTACCTACAACCATTCCAACACGCCAGCCCGCCATATTGTAGGTTTTACTTAATGAGTTCAATTCAATGGCAACCTCTTTGGCTCCTTCAATTTCTAAAATACTTATTGGATTGTTATTTAGAATAAAACTATAAGGATTGTCGTTTACAATTAGTATTTGATGCTTTTTAGCAAAGGCAATTAATTTTTTAAAGTCATCTTTTGAAGCCACAGCACCTGTTGGCATATGCGGATAATTTACCCACATAATTTTTACATTGCTTAAATCTTCCTGCTCCAATTCGTCAAAATTGGGTAACCAGTTAGTTGCTTCGTTTAAATTGTAGAAAACGGCTTCAGCCTCTACTAAATTTGTTACCGATGCATAGGTTGGATAACCAGGATTAGGAATTAACACTTTATCGCCTTTGTTTAAAAAAGCCATAGAAATATGCATAATGCCTTCCTTAGACCCCATTAATGGCAATATTTCATCTGCGGCATTTAAACCTACACCAAATTGATTTTGATAAAAACTGGCTATAGCTTCTCTAAATTCAGGAGTACCCTGGTAACTTTGGTATTGATGTGATGTTGGTAATTTTGAGGTACTTGTTAATGCTTCAATTACATGATTGGCAGGAGCCAAATCAGGACTACCAATAGCAATATTAATAATTGGTTTTCCTGCATTACGCAAAGCTGCCACCTCTCTTAGTTTTTTTGAGAAGTAGTATTCTGTAACATTTTTTAATCTATCAGCTTTTTGAATCATTATCGTTTACTTTTGGTATATTCTCCTATTATTTGCAACATTTCAACTTTTTCTTTTACTTTATTTAATGCATCGTAATAATTGGCATAACTATTAAAAATAAAATCTGCAAAAAATGCATATTTCCAAGGTGTTTCAATTACCGGCATGGATTGAATTTTGGAAAGATTTAAATTGTGATCGGCTAAAATGGTTAATACTTCAGCCAAACTCCCGCTTTTGTCGCTTGTTACAAATTTTATGGAAGCCTTATTTGCTGACAACGTTCTTTTATTATCGTCTTTTGAAACAATAAAAAAACGTGTTGCATTGTCTTTTATGGTTTGAATTTCAGGTGCTATAATGGTTAAATCATAAATTTCAGCCGCCAATGTGCTTGCAATAGCGCCTACACCCAACAATTTGTTATCATGAATTCTTTTAGCAACGCTTGCCGTATCTTTATCTTCAATTAATTTTATATGCGGATACTCTTTAAAAAATTTATGACATTGCAGTAATGCCATAGGATGCGAGTATACCTCCTTAATATCAGCAATGTTTTGCCCGTTAAAAACCATTAAATTATGATGTATTGGTAAATAATGCTCTCCACTAATGGCTAATTTGTAATCGTCAATTAAAGCATAGTTAGGTAAAATAGCACCTGCTATGGAATTTTCAATAGCCATAATAAGCACCTCAGCCTTATCTTGTTTTAACAACTCAGGCATTTCAGTAAAAGACAAACATTCAATCAAATCAATATTTTTACCAAAATATTGTTCGGCAACTATATGATGAAATGATCCTTTTATTCCTTGAATGGCTACTCTCATTTTATTTCTTTCTTATAAATAAGTTATTTAAAAAAACCTCAAATAACTTCTAAAAAAAAAGCCTCGATTTTATCGAGACTTTTAAATTTTATTATGGTCACATAATACACACAAAGCCTCAACCTTTATTCATAAAATAAAAGTAAAAATAGAAGCGGTTAAATGTATTAATTAATTTCACGTGTAATTGTTTATTGCTTTTATTGATCACATGGAACATCCCTATAATTTTTACTATATCCGACTAAAAATTAGTCTTGGACGTTTCATTGTGTTGATTTTCACGACAAATATATACATTGATTTTTAATGAACAATATTTTTTAATGAATTTATAGAATAAATATCTTTTTGCAATATCAATCTTAGTTTTATTGTAATATTCACATTTAAACTGCATTTTTTACTATTATTTTTCAATTTAAAAACTGCAAGTAATAGCATAATTACTTAACTATTTATTGAAAAAACATTACATTTGAGACTGAATTTTTTTAAAAAAAAGCATGAAGTTTTCATATCTACTTTACTTAATCGCCTTTGGTATATTTTTAAATGCCGGTGCGCAGGAAAAATCATTTTATTACAATGTTGAATTCAATGCTGGTTTGAGTGCAAATGATTCACTTCCTTTTTGGATGACTGCAAATAATTTTGGGAAAGTTCCAAACTCAAATTATGCGTTGGCAACCGCTACATTTGGAAAAAATTTCAATGAAACCAAAAACTTTAGCATTGCTTTTAAAGCAGCCGTTACCGGTGCTGTAGCCAATGAAAATAATACCCTGATAAACGAATTATACGCCAGTGTGCGCTCTAAAAAATTTCGACTTGATATAGGTAGTAAAAATGATGAAATTGTATTTAAAGGACTTTCATCTTCCAATGGAAACATTACCAAATCAACCAATGCCCGAGCCATTCCAGGTTACACACTAAGTACCCTAGGCTTTATAGAACTGCCATTTGCAAAAAAATGGTTAACATTTAAAGCCAGGTATGGCGACTATTTGTTAAATGACCCACGGTATGTTGACAATGCCAGACTGCACGCCAAAAGTTTATTTTTAAAAGCGCAATTAAATCCAACACTTGATGTAGTTGCAGGTCTTAACCATTATGCACAATGGGCTGGTACTTCTCCAACAGGTGAAAAACAACCTGCAGGATTTAAAAATTATTTAAAAATGGTTGTTGCAAGCGAGGGAGGAAGCGATGCGCTTTTAACTGACCAAATGAATGTGCTGGGCAATCAGTTAGGATCGTATTTATTGCAATTGAACCACCAGGGAGCTAACACAAACTGGAGCTTGTATTGGTCGCATCCTTTTGAAGATCGATCAGGAATGGATCTTATAAATGGTCCTGATGCCTTGTATGGCTTTTTTATTGATTTAAAAAAACCAAAAAATATACTTACGCATGTATTGTTTGAATATACCCATACCAAACATATGAGTGGTTCAACCCCAAGGAATGAGGGAGAAGGATATTTAGGAATGGATAATTACTTTAACAATGGTGTTTATAAATCTGGGTGGACATACTTTGGCAACACCTTAGGATCTCCTTATTTTACAGCTGAAACTCCTGATGCACAAGGCATAATCAATGGCGTTGTAAAAGGAGATAACCGTTTTACCGCTGTAAATATGGGTTTTAAAGGGTATTTAAATAAATTTCAGTACAAAACTATGGTAAGCCATGTGACGTATTATGGCTGGTTTAACGATTTGTATACACCCAAACACACCCAATTTTCAGGCTACTTTGAAGTGGTACTACCGAAAATAAAAAGATTGCCATTCCAAATTAATATAGGTACTTCTTTTGATATTTCTAATTACACGAGTAACAACGTTGGTGGATTTATTAGCTTGTCAAAAAAAGGTTTATTTTAAATTCTCTCGTATGCTATCATTCTTTAAAAAAAGAACCCCCATTACCACATTATTTGATGAACATTTTGTCGACTTCCACTCGCACCTGCTGCCAGGCATTGATGATGGTGCTAAAAATATGGAAACATCTATTGCATTAATTAAACGAATGCATAGCTATGGGATTAAAAATTTTATTACAACTCCACATATTATGAGTGGTGTTTATGACAACACTCCTGAATTAATTCTTGAAAAACAACAGGAACTTCAAAGTCATTTAAAATCAATAGGTCTTACCAATATTACCTTGGGAGCAGCAGCAGAATATATGCTGGATGCTGGATTTGAGAAATTGCTAGAAGAAAAAAAATTATTAACCCTAAGCGATACTAAAATATTGGTAGAAATGTCGTATCACAGCCCACCTCTAAATTTATACGAACAGTTATTTAATATTCAAATGGCTGGCTACCAACCTATACTGGCACATCCTGAACGGTATGCTTTTTACCATAGAAATAAAAAGGAATATACCAAACTAAAAGAAGCTGGCTGCCTGTTTCAGTTAAATTTATTATCACTTTCTACCTATTATGGAAAGGATGTTCAAAAGGTAGCCATTCATCTTTTAAAAGAAGGCTTGATTGATTTTGCCGGGAGCGACACACATCATATGAGACATTTAGATGCTTTGGAAAATATTAATCAACCTAAAATTATTGAGCTCGTTAAACCTGTTTTAAAGAATAATCAAAGTTTAATGTAGGATAGCATTAAAGGAGAACTGTCATTCCCGATAAAACACTTTTATTCAACCAATCCGATATTTCTGATTCGCGCAGGTGGGGATCTTTTATGAAGTGGAGTTCAAAGCTTAATTAGATGCCTTTACAACCGCGCGCCACCTGGCTCCTTCATTAA
>ERZ1046876.2482-NODE-2482-length-11095-cov-26.134149_pt1 | contig 11095 bp, 14 predicted proteins | sample MGYA00383094_ERZ1046876 | MGnify/ENA primary metagenome ERZ1046876 (study PRJEB29581, sample SAMEA5548364) | metagenome | biome: marine; feature: coastal; material: water | depth 50 m | study: Short-term variability in the microbial, nano- and picoplankton... | reverse complement strand
CATTAATGGTATATGCATTTGGTCACGTTTCAGGGGCTCACATTAATCCTGCAGTTACGATTCCAATGATGATAACAAAAAAGATTGGAGTAAAAGATGGAATTGGGTATATTCTATTTCAAATAATGGGTGCTGTTGTTGCAACTGCATCATTAGCTGTATTATTCCCAGAACTTGGAAAACAAGTACTATGGGGTGCACATGGTGGTCCAAGTGAATTATTAAACAATAGTTTGATATCTGGTTTAGCTGTTGAAATTATCTTGACATTCTTCTTGGTAACTGTAATCTTTATGACTGCAGTTCACAAAAAAGCCCCAAAGAGTGTTTACGGTGCAGCTATTGGTGGTATGGTTTTCTTGTTACACTTAGTAGGTGTACCATTAACTGGTGCATCAATGAATCCTGCAAGATCTTTCTCTCCTGCATTAGTTTCTGGAGATGCTGGTTTATGGGAAGTTCAATGGTTATACTGGGTTGGTCCAATTGTTGGTGGCATTATTGCAGGTGTGATAATGAATTACCTTTACGTCAATAAGGCTGAAAAAGAAGAGTAATCCTAACATTTTTAAAAATTTAAAATAATTTCTCCTTTATGACCTCACTTGATGATGTTTCTAAAATGTTCCATATTGAATTTGCAAAATTAGATAAATTGTTCAATTCCATTACCCCTCAATCTGAATTATCTGTTCATGAAATTATCGAACTCTATTATCAAATTATTAACATGTCTTCTATGATTACCATGTTAAAACAACAAATCGATTCTCATAATTCAAAATCATTGTTTGATAAAATTCTAGATACTGAGAGAATTATTTCTGAAAATTTCAACCTTAACATTCATCCACAAATAATGAAAAAACTCATCAATTCAATTCATGATACTACCGTAAATCTACAATCTAGTGATCCGATGCAAAAATCAAAAGATGATGTTGAAAATGAGGCCAAACGTTATGAGGAATTACGACAAAAAATGAGTACTAAAGAATTTGTAGAACAATATGACAAAGGATTGTCATATGATTGAAGAACTTGCAAAAAATCTTGTTAATCTAAAACAGGAATTTACTAAATTATATGTTGGAACCAGTCACATTCAGGAAGTTATTCCTATCCATAAATCTGAGATGTTTCCTATTGATGAAAATCATTTACAATTACTTCATCACTTTGCAAAAAATAATCCCATCTACTATAATTTTTATGAGCAAAAAATTTTAGATATCCCTTGTATTGTTTACGAGGGTGACATTAACAAATATTGGTTAAATAGTATCCAGTACGGTTCAAGTCATGCCCCATTTTCTCCAACATGGATAATGTCTGCATATGTGAATGTTTTACTTGCAAAAGATTTTGGTTTCTTAGAAATAATTGATATTGGTTCAGGGGATGGTCGTATTGCATATTGTGCAAAAATTTTGAATTTAGAATCTTTTAGTATTGAAATTGATGAAATGTTAGTTAATTTACAAAAACCTCTGAGTAATATTTTGAATTTTAATCCATATTGTTCGGATGCTGTACAATTTGATTATTCTTTATTGAATTTACAAAAACCTGCTTTTTTTATTGGCGGTCTTGCACAAATGGGGGGAATTGAATTAGCTACTGGTGTCTTGGAAAAAATTAGTTTGATTTTGAAAAATGTTGGTTGGGTTTTTGCAGGAACTTATTCTTTGAAATATAATTCAGATCCAAAAAATAATGCAGGTTGGGGGACTTTTATGGATAAATATAATCTTAAACATATTCAAAGTATTTTGTTACCTACTGTTTGGGCATTTCATGAATCCGATGAAACTCCTTACATCTTTACTCAGACAAATGAGTAATAGCAATCCAAATTAAGCGTAAATTTGCCACTCTTTTCGGACTCGTTGCATAGCTTGGATAGTGCGATTGCTTGCGGAGCAATAGGTCTCCGGTTCAAATCCGGACGGGTCCGCTTAAAATAATTTTGATAAAAATTAAAATCCTGATGATTAGAACGTCTTTGTTTTTTTAAGAAATATTGTTACTGATGCCATGTAACATCCTGTGGCAATTACCTCTGAAATTAATGATGCTAGATATGGTTCTATTCCAATCTCTAAAAAATAATACAAACTAGGCCATCTTACTCCGAGATAAATAATTTCACCAATTCCAAATGATGATATCAATGAAATAATTTCTTTTTTAACTAATTTTGATGACATGTTTTTGTAACGTTTTTTATTATCTAGATAAAACAATGAAGAAAAAATTCCAAAATATACAATATATCCAAAAATAATAGTCAAAGTCGTATTCAAATAACTTTCATAATCTGACAACATTTGAGAAAATAATGCTGATAATGATGCCGAAATAACAAAACAAATTAGAAAATTTCTATTGATTTGTAATAACTGTTGATTTAACTTCATATTTTTTTCAATTCATTACAACTAATATTTTGTATTACATGAAATAGATTATGAAAAAAAGATGTGCATGGGCAAAAGATGATCTTAGTATTATTTACCATGATGAAGAATGGGGGTGTCCTCAACATAACGATGAAAAATTATTTGAATTTTTAATTTTAGAAGGTGCTCAAGCTGGGCTTTCTTGGCAAACTATTCTAAAACGTAGAAATGGATACAAAAAGGTATTTTCTGATTTCAATGTCATTAAAGTTTCAAAATATTCTCAAAAACATATCCAAAAAATACTCAAAGATGAATCAATAATCCGAAATGAGTTGAAAATAAAATCTGCAGTAAATAATGCCAAACAATTCCTTCAAATCCAATCTGAGTTTGGTTCTTTCAATAATTATTTATGGAATTTTGTAAATCATAAGCAAATCCAAAATAAATTCAAAAAACCCTCTGAAATCCCTGCATACACTGAAATTTCAAAAAAACTAAGTAAAGATCTTAAAAAACGGAGATTTAGTTTTGTTGGTCCTACAATTTGTTATGCTTTGATGCAGGCAATTGGTATGGTAAATGATCATACAATTGATTGCTTCAGATATGGAAAATTGTAGTTATTGGGAGTCAAAAATAAAATATTTTTTCAAAGGTCATGCATGTATTTGAGATGGTGTGAAAATTGTTTTAAAATTAATCATTCTTAATTCATCTTTTTTTAAATTTAATTTTCTGTGTGACTTCATCGTATAGATTCAATGGAACTATTTTGACTATACTTGTCGATGCAATTCCTACATCAATGCAGAGTTTTTCTATTTCATGTGCATGTATTGCATCAATAATTATGATCCATTGATGTTCTAAAACTGACATGTAAAATTCAACAATTTTGTTTATGTTGTATTTTTTCATTTCTATGTCGAATTTATCTTTGAGCTCGAGAAATGTTTCTTTACTTAACTCATTATTCATTGGACATGATTCTGGACTGTGTGTTGCAAAAACTCCGAACAACATTATAAAAGATAATTTGAATAAACTATTAAACTTAATTGTACCATTATTTTTGTATCAATTTTTTATAAATTACTAATAAATCCCTTGAAAAATTACATTTCTAATTTACTTTGTTACTAATTTTGAATATTTTTGGAATTATTTGTTCTATGTGCTATCTTTTTAATAAAGAAATCAATTCCCAATTTTTATTTTTAGTAAGTTTTTTTAATATATTGTATCTATTAAAAATCAAATATGTTGAAAATATCTCCTAAAATGAAAAAAGCTCTAAATGATCAAGTTGCGCTTGAAGGTGCTGCATCAAATAGCTACCTTGCAATGGCTTCATGGTGTGACGTAGTGGGATACCAAGGTGCTGCAAGTTATTTTTATGCGCAATCTGATGAGGAACGTACTCACATGATCAAAGTCATTCATTATCTAAATGACATGGGTGCAACTGCAACAATTCCTAGCATTAAAGCTCCTTCTAGCTCTTTCAAATCCCTTGAAGAAATTATTAAAACTGCTTTGAAAAATGAACAACTTGTAACTGCGGCAATTCATAAGATGGTTGAAATTTCTCAAAAAGAAAAAGATCATTCTACATATGCATTTTTAGAATGGTTTGTTAATGAACAAGTGCAAGAAGAAACAAAGTTTGAAACATTGTTACAAAAGTTTGATTTGATTGGTAGGGATAAATTAGCAATTAATGAAATTGATAAAATTTTAGCTGCTGATGCTGTATCTACTGTAGATTCTACTGCATAGAATAATTTTTAATTATGATTCTTTTTCTCTTGTATCATCATGAGTTCTACCAATGTGTAGTGCCAAAGCTATGACATCGTCATCAAACTCCATTCCACAAAACTTACAATGAAATATGTATTCATTTGACAAGAATATCTTTAAACTTTAATACTATTAAAAAATTCCTCTACATCTATCAAAATTAACCGTAAATCATACAGTGTTCACATTCACATGTATCTTGTTGTTTTGCTTTTTTCAAACATTTTTTGTGTTGACCTGCTTGACATTGAGTACAAACCTCTTCAATATTTTCAATAGTTGTGTATTTTTTTGATTGATCAAATCCAAAACCCCCATCTTGTGGTCCTACCATACCTTAAGTTGTTAAATGGACTATTTCTACTTCACTAATTGATTCATTTTTTGAAATATTCTAAATCGTTATGAATTATTTTTTTTCTGTATCTTTATTTTTTTTATCATCTGGTTCTTTTGTTTTATCCCACATGTGCATAGTTCCTCTAATCATAAATGAGCCTACGATAATGGTTCCAAGCCCTACGAGAATGAATAAGAAAAATTTCCCAATATCTTTGATACTTGCCAACATTTTTGTTAAATTCTAATTCTAATTATAACTGTCTAAAATTTAATTAGATTCAATAATGAGTCCAAAAATTCTTTTCATATGTCTAAAGCTAAACAGATTGCTATATGGGTAGGAATTATTGGCGGTGGAATTGGATTCTTCTTTTTCTCTATCGAAATGGCTGAATTTATGCGATGATTTTTAAAAACTAATTACTTTGTGTAAATTTCTAGTATCAATGGATTTAATCACTTCCGAAATTAAAAATTTTTTAATTCAACAAAAGCTGGGTTACGTTGCAACTGTTTCTTCTGATGGGACCCCAAATATTTCTCCAAAAGGAACTATAATTGGATGGGATTCTGAGACATTGGCATTTGCAAATATTCGTTCACCTGATACTATTGATAATTTAAAAAATAATCCTAATGTTGAAATTAATGTAATTGATCCTATTTTACGAAAAGGATATCTATTTTCTGGAATATGTACAATACTTACTGATGGTAATCTCTTTGATGAAATATTTTCTTACTATCGAAATTATGGTGTAACTAGTATGATTCATTCTATTGTACTTGTGAAATTATCAAAAATATCCCCTGTTACTTCACCCCTTTATGATATGGGAATTTCTGAAGTTGAGATGAAATTAAAATGGAAAAAACATTTTGAGATTTTATGATTTCTTCATTGATTCTTTGAGTTGATCTATTTCTTTTTTGGCTTTGGCATGTAATTCTCTTTCTTTTTCTAATTGTAATTGAATTGCTTCCAATTCTTTTTGAGTTGTGTTCAGTTTTGATTTTAATGACCCTACTACTGCACTTGCAGCCTCAATTATGCCTGACGTGTTTTTGGATTTTTGTTCACCTTGAATGAATTCCCTTTCTTTTGGAGTTAGAATATCTGCATCTTGAAATTTATTTTTTTTCTGTAATTCGGCACTGGCATTGTATAATCTTGAATTTGCTACTTCTAACTGTTTTTCAGATTCTATTTGTTGTTTTTTAATCCCATGAAGTTCTGCTTGGTCTTTTTTAATTTGTTCATTGATTTTTTTATGTTGATCTTGTAACTCTGTAAATTCTTTATCCATTTTTATCATATTTTCTTTTGTTTTATTGAATTCATCAATTGATTTTTTATCTTTAATTTGGTCTGAATTTTTGATTTTTACTAAAATTTCTGAATGTTCTCTTTTAATCACATCCAATTCCATCTTTTTTTGATTAAGTTCTTTTTTTACTTCCATTACATTATTGACTGTTATATTGTACTCTTCTTTTACTGTCTGAATTTTCTCTAAGATGCTGTCTAGCTCTTCTTGTTTTGTTTTGTATTCTTCTTGTTTTGTTCTGAAATCTTCTTGTATTTTTTCAATTTCATTATCTAACCCTTCTTTTAGAATGATTTTCTCATTATCTTTGGAAACTTTATTTTCCTTTTTCCCAAACAATCCCATGGTTTTCCTCTATTTTTCTAAAAGATGAACCTTTGCTTATGATTTTTTTCTACCTCGGATAAACTTTAGATAAAATCCAATACTTCCAATAATTATTCCCCCGACCCATGTAATAATACTCAAACTTTTTGGAACAATTGCTTCTTGTGGTCCTATAATTAGTAATAATGCTCCTAAAATTATTAGTGCAAATCCTCCACTTTTTTTACTTTGATTATGATCTTTGTGAACCATGTTATAGATACTCTGAAAGTGTTTTGGCAACTTGTTTTCTTCCGATGTCTGATATGAATGGACCAATTTTTGGACCTCTGGATGTCCCTAAAATTATTTGATATAATATTTTAAAGAAATCTTTTGGTTGAACATCATTTGATTTTGCAATCTGGTATATTGTATTTTGAATATCATCTGGTTCTTCATCTGCTCCAAGAGCTTCAACTAGAATTTTTAATGCTTTTTTTGCAGAATCATCTAATTCAACCTCTGTTTTTTCTTGCTGATCAAATTCATCAGAATAATTTCCTGCAAGTTTAATGAGATTTTCAATTTCAATATTTTCTTCTTTAATTACTCCGTAATCTAGGAGTTTTTTCATTACTCTTTCCCCTCTGTTTTCTTTGAAGATTTTTGTTAATTCTATTAGTAGTCTGTAATTGACATGTGTGCTTGATTGTTTTGGTGGGGTTAAGAGATTTACATATTCATAAAGTCCCTTTGATTTTGTAATTTTTGCTTGATTGTCCATTTTGATTCTTCCAAAGTAAATGTCTTCAAGTTCATTATATTCACTCATTAGAGCTGGAATATCTTCAAATCCTAATTCACGTGCACCTGTAATTCTTTTGTATAATAATAATAGAATTGATTTTGGAGTTCCAAATTCTAGCCATTTTTGGGCAGTAATCACATTTCCTAATGATTTTGAAATCTTTTTCCCACCTTTATCTAAGAACATCTCATATTTTACATGATGAGGGTGTGGACATTCTAATATTTCATCTGCAACCCAATCATTTACTTTGACAGAATCCATGATATCTTTTCCATATGCCTCAAATCTAATGTCAAATGCTGTCCATCTTGCAGCAAATTCTACTTTCCATGCTAATTTACCTAGATCTTTTGTAATGTCTGCTTCTCCTTCATGACCACATCCTTTGATCATTTTTGAACCAATTTCTGTATCATGACATCTATACTTCACTTTTTTCTCATCTATGATGTATTCCGTAGATTCTGCAGTATAGAGGCGATTACAGTTTGCGCAAACTGGAAAATATGGGAGATACTTTTGATATTTTTCCTGTCCTACTAATTCTGATATTTTATCACCAATCTTAGTACTGTTTTGTAAAATTGTATGTATCTGATCTTTTAGTAACCCTTGTTTGTAAGTATCAATTGCTCGTCTAAATTCATATTTTATTCCAACCTTGTCTAATCCATCTAAAAGAATACTACTCATATGCATACCATACGAATCATGACAACCATATGGATCTGGAATTAATGATACTGGTTTTGCTAAATGCTCTTCTAATGAATCTGGAAACCCTGCTGGGATTTTTCTTAATCCGTCTAGATCATCTGAATATGCAATTAATTCAGACTTGTATCCTAAATTCTCTAATGCTAATTTGACTCCGTAAGCTCTTACGGCATCTCCTAAACTTCCAATATGTGGAACTCCTGATGCGCCTAACCCACTTTCAACTTTAAGTACATCTAAATTTCTTCCAAGAGTTTTTTCACGTTCTAGTAATTCTGATGCTAACTTGTCTATCCAAGTCCCTTTACCAATAATTTCTTGTCCTGACATTTCTTTTCACTAGTTGAGTTTTTTGGACATGTATGGCCCATATAATGAATACCCTAATTTTTGATAATATTCTCTTGTACCTATTGCGCTAATTACTAAAATTTTCTTTGCATCAAATTCTTCCTTTGAAATTTTTTCAGCTTCTTTCATTAAATTTTTCCCTAGCCCTGAATGTTGTATTTTATCATCCCCTTTTTCTCCCAACTTTAATGATTTACCATACACGTGAATTTCTCTTACAATACAACTATCTTTTCCAACTTCATCTCTATGGGCTTTATCACTTGGTTTTCTTAATCTTAAAAATCCATAAATTGATTCATCCTTGTCTTCAAAAGATAAGAACACTTCTTTTCCTTCTGAAGAATCATAGTTTATCCTATTTAGATTGATGTCTTTTAATTCTGATTTTTTATTTGTAAGGCCTGCCTCTCTACATCTGATACATTTGCAAGTAAGTCCTTGTTTGGCTAGATTTTGATGTACAATTTGTCTTAGATTTCCTGATTTTGGTCCTGCAATAATCTCTTTTGGAGAAATTTCTCTTTGTACTCTCATGATTCTGACCCATTTTGGAATGTTTCTTTTTACTTCTGTTAGAACTTTGATCATATCTTCATCTGAATATGGTGTGTATTTCCCTTGTTTGTGTTCTTCATAGAGTGGTGTATTTTCAATTACTAAAGATGGATAAATTTTCAACATATCTGGACGTAATTGTGAATCTGCAAATAATTTTTTAAAATCTTGAATATCTTCTTCTGGTGTCATTGTTGGTAATCCTGGCATCATATGAGATACAATTTTGTATCCTGCATCTTTTGAAATTTGGAATGATTCTACTACGTCGTTGTAGTTATGTCCTCTGTTTACTATTTCATACACTCGTTCTTGTAATGATTGGACTCCTATTTCGATTCGTGTAATTCCTTGATTTAGCATTACATCTACATGTTCTTTTTTACAATAATCTGGTTTTGTTTCAATAGTAAATCCCACATTTCTTATTGCTGCATGTTCATTGTTTATTTTTGCTTCTTCCAGATTTTTTGAATCTGTTCCATTTAATGCATCATAACATGACTTGATAAAATTGGTTTGATAATCTATTGGCATAAATGGAAACGTACCGCCAACAATCACAATTTCCATTTTTGTGGGGTCATGTCCAAATGATATCAGTTTCTCAATTTTTGATGTGATTTGTAATTTAGGATCAAATTCGTTTTCAATTGCATTAAGTGATGATGGTTCTTTTCCTGTGTAACTATTTGGTGAATTGAATTCAATTCCTCCTGGACAATATGTACATCTTCCATGTGGGCATGCAAATGGTTTTGGCATTAATGCCACAACTGCTACTCCTGATGCTGTTTTTGTAGGCTTTCTTAGTAGTACTTTTTTTAACTTTTCAAAATCTGACTCTTTAACAGTTGATAGTATTTCATAATTCCGTGGAATTCTTTCGAGTGCATATTTTGTACATATTTTTATGATTTCTTCTTTAACCTGTTTTTTACTAGGCTCATTAATCATTAGGAGATTTTGGGTGATTTCCCCACATGCTTTAGCAAGTGTGGGATCTAATTTATTCATGAATATTTAGACCTGTTTGGACATAAATTCGTTGAATAATTTTATTTTTCATGTATCTATACTTTATTGAAATCTTATTCTGATTTTTGCTCAGATTTTATTCCTGATGGTTGGTTGCCACTTTTTTGCTCTTTTCTATATTCCATTTTCAACCAAATTGGTGTGATGATTGTTGTTACTGCAACCATTATTACAATTGTAGAATATACTTCTGAAGTAAGAATTCCTGCAGTTACTCCTACTCCTGCTACTATTAGTCCAACTTCTCCTCTTGAAATCATTCCAATTCCTACTCTCATTCCTTGTTTCTTACTTTTCAAAAATAACATTGCAGGCAATCCACATCCAAATAATTTTGTAACAACTGCAATAACAATTACAATTCCACTTAACATTAGAATTTCTAAATTCACTGCTCTGAGGTCCACTTGTGCTCCGATGATTGCAAAAAACAACGGTGCAAAAATTAATCCTATTTTTCCAATATAGTTTTCTATTTTATCAAATACTTTGGTAGTTGATAATGCCATTCCTACAGCAAAAGCTCCTACAATTGGTGATAGTCCTATTGAGCCTGCAAGTGCTGCCGCACCAAAGAATGACGCTGTAGCAATTCCTTCTACACTGCCTTTTGCTTTCCATAATCTTGGTGTGATTATTTTTGGAATGACTACCACTGCCACAATAAGCATTATTGCAAAGAATCCTAATACTTGTAAAATTGTGATTGTAACTTCTGTGATGTCTATGTTGTCTACTCCTCCCTCTGAACCTGCAATTGATGCTACTACTGATAATACTGCAATTGCTAAAATATCATCTACTACTGCAGCACCTATGATCAATCTGGCTTCTGGAGTTTTGATTTTTCCAAATTCACTTAACACTTGAATTGAAATTGCAATACTTGTTGCTGTAAGCGCTGTTGCAATTAACATTGATTGTAATGCATCAAATCCAAACATTTGGAAAACTACTAATCCTGCAAAAAATGGAACAACCACTCCCAACGTTCCTACTGTAAACGACGCTTTTCCTCCTTTAAGAAATTCTTTTGGTGTCATTTCTAATCCTGCCATAAACAGAATTACGATTGCACCCATTTCTCCTAGTATTCTAATTTCATCATTTATCTGAAGTAATTGCTTTCCATCAATTACAAAAAACGCCCCTAATGCAAATGGACCAACAATCATTCCTGCTAATAATTCGCCTAACACAATTGGAAGTTTTAATCTGAGGAAAAGCTCTGCCATTAATTTTGCTGCAAAAAGTAGTATTCCTACACCAATTATTGTTTCAATAAAATGGGCATCACTCATTGCTATCTAGTAAAATCAAAGAAATCTGTAATATAAGATGATACCAAGCTAAAAATTATTTTATTGTTGTTAAATTAAGCAATTTTTATTGAGTTTACTGAAACTCCTTTTTTAGAAATTACTTGACCT
>ERZ1046876.2480-NODE-2480-length-11111-cov-22.303365_pt1 | contig 11111 bp, 10 predicted proteins | sample MGYA00383094_ERZ1046876 | MGnify/ENA primary metagenome ERZ1046876 (study PRJEB29581, sample SAMEA5548364) | metagenome | biome: marine; feature: coastal; material: water | depth 50 m | study: Short-term variability in the microbial, nano- and picoplankton... | reverse complement strand
TTCTTTCAATTACGTATTTAATTAATTTTTTTAAACTTTCTTTAAATTCGTTATCATCAAAATATTTTAAGTCTTCAATTGCAGAGTTAAAATATTCTTGAATTTTTTTTTGAGTATAGTCGATACCTCCAATTTCAGTAACATAATTTATAATATCTTTTATAACATTATCATTACTATTTTTAACAGAATTAATTAGCCATTTCTTTTTTGATTCTGAAGAATTATTTAAAGCATAAATCAGAGGAAGAGTTAATTTTTTTTCTTTAATATCAATTCCTGTTGGCTTGCCTATTTTTGTGTTGCCATAATCAAATAAATCATCTTTTAATTGAAAAGCTATACCAATTTTCTCACCTAATTCGTAAAATTTATTAATTTGAGATTTAGAAGAATTTGAAGCAGAGGCTCCAAGTGCACAACAAGATGCAATCAAGGATGCTGTTTTTTTTGTAATTATATTAAAATAAGTTTTTTCATCAATATCTAATCTTCTCGCTTTTTCTATTTGCAAAAGCTCCCCTTGACTCATGTCTTTTACAGATTTAGAAATTATTTTAAGTAAATCAAAATCATCATTATCAATACAAAGCAACATACCTTTTGATAATAAAAAATCACCTACCAAAACAGCAATTTTATTTTTCCATAAAGCATTTAAAGAGAAAAACCCTCTTCTTTTGTCACTAGAATCAACTACATCATCATGAATTAATGTTGCTGTATGAATAAGCTCAATAATAGAGGCTGCCCGAAAAACTTTTTCATTAATAGTTCCATTACCTGACATCATTTTAGCTGTTAAAAAAACAAACATTGGTCTCATTTGCTTGCCTTTTCTTTTAACTACATAATGAGTGATTCTGTTCAATAAAGGGACGTCAGAAATCATAGAGTTTGAAAATTTCTCCTCAAAAAGATCCATTTCTTGTTTAATTGGCAATTTGATTTTCTCTAAAATTTTCATATAAATACTACTCTAACTTATTAGCTAATTGTCCACAAGCTGCATCAATATCTTTTCCTCTTGATTTACGAATTGTAACTGGAATTTTATTTTTTTCAAGCTTATTTACATATTCATCTATAGCTTTATTTTTTGCAGATCTAAAAAGATTATTACCGGTTGTATTGTACTCAATAAGATTAACCTTAGATGGTGAAGATTTACAAAAATTAACTAGAGCATTTATATGCTCATCATCATCATTAATCCCTTCCCAAACTATGTATTCATAAGTTACGATTTTATTAGTTTTTAAATACCAATATTTTACAGCTTCTAAAAGATTTTCTAAAGGAAATTTTTTAGAAAAGGGCATTATTTTATTTCTAGTTTTTTCTATAGCTGAATGAAGAGAAATAGCTAAATTAAATTTAACATTGTCATCAGCCATTTTAATAATTAATTTTGATATGCCTGACGTTGATACAGTTATTCTTTTAGGCGACATTCCTAAACCTTCTTTGCTAGTAATTTTATCAATTCCTTTGATCACATTGCTATAGTTTAAAAGAGGTTCTCCCATGCCCATAAAAACTATATTTGAGATAGGTCTACCATGGTATTTTACACTTTGAGAATTAATAGTAACGGCTTGATCATAAATCTCATCTGGATTTAAATTTCTTATCCTATCCATTTTTGAAGTTGCACAAAATTCACAATCTAAACTACATCCTACTTGACTGGAAATACAAGCAGTAGTTCTTGATTTTGTAGGTATTAAAACGGATTCAACTAAAAGATTGTCATATAATGATATTGCATTTTTAATAGTCCCGTCTTTGCTTTTCTGTAATTTATCAATTTTAATATGATTAATAACAAATTTACTTTTCAATATATTTCTTAATTCTAAAGAAATATTTGTCATTTCATCAAATGATAAACAAGATTTTTTCCAAAGCCAGTTGTAAACTTGCTTAGCCCTGTAGGAGGGCATATTATTGGATTTAAAAAAAGAAGTCAGCTCTTCAATCGACAAAGATCTAATATCTTTTTTTTCTTTCATTTTAAAAATTTATATAATCAACATCGCATCTCCGTAAGAATAAAAATTATATTTTTCTTTTATTGCAACTGAGTAAGCTTCTTTAATAAAATCAGGTCCAGCAAAAGCTGAAGCCATCATTAATAATGTTGATTTAGGTGTATGAAAATTGGTAATCATAGAATCAGCAATTCTAAAATCGTAGGGTGGAAAAATAAACTTATGAGTCCAACCACTATATGGATTTAACGTTCTAACTGAGGATACTGACGATTCAATTCCTCGCATTGAAGTAGTTCCAACTGCACAAATTCTTTTTTTATTTGACTTTGCTCTATTAATTATATCACAAGCTTTTTCATTTATAAATAATTCCTCTGAATCCATTTTATGTTTAGATAAATCTTCAACCTCAACAGGGTTAAAAGTTCCTAAACCAACATGCATAGTTATTTCTGCAATATTGATTCCTTTAATTTCTAATCTTTTTAATAAATGTTTTGAAAAATGCATTCCAGCTGAAGGGGCAGATACTGCACCTTCATGTTTTGCATATATCGTTTGGAATCTTTCTTTGTCAAAACTCTCTTCCTCTCTTTTAATAAATTTTGGAAGCGGAGTTTGACCTAACTCAAATAGAGCTTTTCTAAATTCTTCATAAGAACCATCATATAGAAACCTTAATGTTCTCCCTCTTGACGTAGTATTATCAATAACCTCAGCAACTAGATTGTCATCATCTCCAAAATATAATTTATTACCAATTCTTATTTTTCTTGCTGGATCAACTAAAACATCCCACAGTCTTTGATCGTCACTTAACTCTCTCAACAAAAACACTTCAATTCTTGCACCAGTTTTTTCTTTATTTCCAATTAATCTAGCAGGAAACACCTTAGTATTATTAAAAACAAAAGCATCTCCTTCATCAAAATAACTAACTACATCCTTAAAAGTTTTATGCTCAATAGTTTCTTTTTTTCTGTCTAAAACCATTAGTCTAGACTCATCTCGGTGATCTGCTGGATATTCAGCTAAGCGTTCATCTGGAAGTTCAAAATTAAATTGTGATAGTTTCATAATATTATTTAAAGTTTGCAAATATACATTTCTGCATACCCCTATGTCAAGTATATTGGCAATTAATTAAATTAAATTTGGGATAAGGTAAAATTTAAACTCTTTAAATCCTTCCAAAAATCCTTATATGACTTTGTAACTACATCTGGATTGTTAATGATTAATGGAGTCATTAAAGCCAAAGGAGCAAATGCCATTGCCATCCTATGATCATTATAAGTTTCAATTGAAATACCAGTATTTATTGAAAAAGAAGGAGCTAAATGAAAACTATTATCAGTAATCTTAACAATAGCCCCCAGTTTAGATAATTCAATTTTTAAAGCTTCTAATCTATCAGTTTCTTTAATTTTTAAAGTGTGTAATCCAAAAAGATCACAACTAATACCTAATCCAAAACACGTAACTGCAATAGTTTGAGCAATGTCTGGATTTTCTGTTAGATCGAGATCAATATGATCTGGCTTAGTAAAATCATTAATTTTTTTTAATGAAATTCTTGATGAAGATTTTATAAATTTTGTTTCAACACCAAGTTTTGTGTAGATTTCACATAACCTAAAATCTCCTTGAATTGATGATTTGTAAAATGTACCTATATTTAATTCAGCCGCATTAGAAAGAGCTACAATACTATAAAAGTATGACACTGAACTCCAATCAGATTCAACAGAAATTGAAGAAATATTAATTTTTGAACAAGGTTGAATTGAAATAATATTATTTTTGAAATAACAGTTAATTCCAATTTTTTTGAGAATCGCCAATGTCATTTCTAAATAAGGCTTAGAAGTTATTTTTCCCTCTAGATTGATTAATAAACCATTTTTTAAAATAGGTGCAATTAGCATTAAAGCAGAAATATATTGACTACTAATTTGAGAGCTCAAACTAATTTCTCCACCAACTATCTCTTGTCCTTTTATTAATAAAGGAGGAAATCCCTTTTTATCATAATAAGAAATATTGGCACCTAATTTATTAAGAGCGTCAACTAGAATCTTAATTGGCCTTTCCTTCATTCTATTTGACCCAGTAATTACAAACTGTTTATTTGTTTTTATCGCTAATAAAGCTGTTAAAAAACGCATAGCAGTGCCAGCATGGTGAACATCAATTTGACTTTCTAAATTGGTTATGTATTTATCTAATATTACTGTGTCATCTGAATTAGATAAGTTATCAATTTTTAAATTTCCATAAATTGAATTTAAGATTAATAACCTGTTTGATTCACTTTTAGACCCTGAAATTTCAAATGAATTTGAAAAACTATTATTATTATGATTAATCAAATAACTCATAAATTATCTAAGCTTAGGGTTGTTCTTATGTCTTAAATGATCTCTTTTAGATTTTAATTCAATTTTTTTATTAAATGAAATTTCCAAATCAATTCCTGATTGATTAGCTAAACACAAAACAACAAAAATAACATCAGAAAGTTCTTCACCTAAATCAATTTTTTTGTCAGATTCTTTTTCTGATTGTTCACCAAATCTTCGTGATATAACCCTAGCTACTTCTCCAACCTCTTCTGTTAATTGAGCCATATTTGTTAGCGGGTCAAAATAACGAACACCGTGTTCATTTATCCAATTGTCTACTTTTTTTTGTAATGATTTAAGTTCCATAATGTTATTCTTTATTTTTAGAATCTATAAATATAGTTACTGGTCCATCATTTTCAATTTTAACAAGCATATCTGCACCAAAAATTCCATAAAAAGGATTCTTTTTAATTTTTTGTTTTATTAAGTCTAAAAACTCTTGATATATTTTTAATGCAAATTCGCTTTTAGCAGCTTTTATATAAGAAGGTCTATTCCCTTTTTTAGTGGAAGCATGAAGAGTGAATTGACTAATAATAAGTATATCTCCGTTTATATCAATTAAAGACTTATTCATAATTTTATTTTCATCATCAAAAATTCTTAACTGAGAAACTTTGTTACAAACCCAATCAATATCAGTACTAGTATCATTATTTTCAATTCCTAAAAACAATACTATTCCCTTTTTAATTGAAGATATTTCTCTTCCATTGACACTTACACTTCCTTTTACAGCTCTTTGGATAATAACTCTCATTATTTATAATTATCAGACCTAAAGTTATTATTATCACTATTTAATAAACTCAAATAGTTATTATATCTAGATCTAGAAATCTCATTATTATCAACTGCAATTTTTATGGCACAATTTGGTTCATTTTCGTGTAGACAATTATTGAATTTACAATTTTGACTTAATTTAGCTATTTCATTAAAATATCCCCCAATTTCATTTTTATCAATATCAATTAATCCAAATCCTTTAATTCCTGGACTATCAATTATTTTTGCTCCATCAATCAAATCAAACATTTCAGCAAATGTTGTGGTATGTTGTCCCTGTTCATTTTGCTCAGAAATACTAGACGTTCTTAGGTTCAAATTAGAATCTAATTTATTCAAAAGACTAGATTTACCTACACCGCTGTGTCCTGTAAAAACAGAAACTTTATTTTTCATAGTCTTTTTAACCAAATCAATATTAGTTCCATTTTTTACAGAAATCTTTAAAGTTTTATATCCAGCATTGGAGTAAATATCATTAAGATTATTTATTAATTTATGATCCTCGTCACTATAAATATCAATCTTATTAAACAAAATAACGGTCTCAATTCCGAATGATTTAGTTGAAATCAAAACTCTATCAATAAAAAGACTTGATGTCTGCGGATTTGATGGTGTAACAAATAAAAAACAGCAATCTATGTTTGAAGCTATAATGTGGGTTTGTTTAGAAAGGTTTACTGATTTTCTTATTATGTAATTTTCTCTATCCTCAATTTTAATAATTAAACCCTTTAAATCTTGTTCATCAGTAATTTCAAAAACAACTCTATCTCCAACAGCTACTGGGTTAGTACTTTTAATTCCTAGAGACCTGAACTTACCTTTAATAATACATTTATAAACCTTTTTAGAATCTGTATGAACGTCATACCAATTACCTGTAGATTTATAAACTAGCCCATTCATTATTTAACTATTTATGACTTTCTCTTGATTATTAATAGATTCTTGATGAATTGCTTTGAACATTTTTAAAACGAATTCTTCACTTAAACCTTTTTTCTCACCTTCCAAAATCATATTTCCAAGAATTTCGTTCCATCTTTTAGTCTGAAGGACTGCTACATTTTTTTTCTTTTTCAACTCGCCGATAGACACAGCAACTTTCATTCTTTTACCCAAAGTTTCTAAAATACCATGATCAATAACATCAATTTGAGTTCTTAGAGTGTTTAGTTGATTTTTATAGTCAGCTTCATCACTAGTAAGTGTTCTGATTTTTAAATCCTCCATCATTTGAACTAAAACTTCAGGTGTAATTTGTTGAGCAGCATCACTCCAAGCATTATCTGGATCAATATGTGTTTCAATCATAAGACCGTCAAAATTCAAATCTAAAGCCGTTTGAGAAATATCTTGAAGGATATCCCGTCTACCTGCAATATGAGATGGGTCACAAATTAAAGGAATATCTGGAAATCTATTTTGAAGTTCTATTGGTAACTGCCACTCAGGATTATTACGGTACTTTGATTTTTCATAAGTTGAAAAACCTCTATGAATAACACCAAGTTTTTTAATATTTGCAGAATAAAGCCTTTCAAGTCCTCCAAGCCATAAAGATAAATCAGGATTTACTGGGTTCTTAACTAATACAATTTTATCAGTATCTTTTAATGCATCTGCAATTTCCTGTACAATAAATGGACTAACTGTAGATCTTGCTCCTATCCATAAAACATCAATATCATATTCTAAAGCCAATTTAACGTGACTTGCATTTGCAACTTCAGTGGCCGTCAATAATCCAGTTTCTTTTTTTACTTTATCTAACCATTTCAATCCGATAGCTCCAACACCTTCAAACATTCCTGGTCGAGTTCTTGGTTTCCATATTCCAGCTCTATAAATAGAAACATCGGTATTCTTTAAATCATGTGCTATTTTTAAAACTTGATCTTCAGTTTCTGCACTGCAAGGGCCTGCTATAACTAATGGATGATTCAAATTAAAATCATCAAGCCAGCTTCTCAATTCTTTTTTATTTTTCATTGTATTATTTATTTTTTAAAATTTCTTTTATTCTATTAGTATTGTTTAAAATTTCTGATAAATCAACTTCATTTTCATTTAAAATCAATTCTTTAATTAAGTTTAAATTCGAAACATATTCTTCAATTGCTAAAACTAAATTACCCTTATTTTGTAAAAAAATAGGAGTCCAGGTTTCAGGAAGACTTTTTGCAAGTCTTACTGTTGACTCAAAACCACTTCCCGCTAAGTCAAATATATTATTTTCATTTTCTTCTTTTTCAATTACTGTCTTTCCAAGCATAAATGAACTTATATGAGACAAATGAGATACGTAGGCAACATGAATATCATGTGATTTTGGATCCATATAAATGGTCTTCATTTCTAAGCTGTTAAAAATTTTTAAAGCCAGTTCACTTAATTTTATATTTGTTTTTTCAAACTCACAAATAATATTTGTTTTTCCAACATAAAGGCCTTTTTGGGCAGCTTCGGGGCCAGAAAATTCAGTACCTGCCATTGGATGGGCAGCTAAATAATTTCCTCTTTTCGGATGATTGTTTAATAGCTCACATATTGCTTGTTTAGTAGATCCAACATCAAAAACTAAAGTATTTGAACTAATTAAATCTAAAACTTTTGGGATTAGCTTTAAAGAATGATTAACAGGGACAGCTACTAAAATTAAATCCATTTTATATAAATCCTTGTAAGAAATAATAAAATCAATTAAACCAATTTCTTTTGATTTATGTAAATTTTCAATTGAATTGTCAATTCCATATACAACAGAGTTGGGAAAAGGAGTTTTTATATCTAATGCAAAAGATCCACCCATTAAACCAAGACCAATAATTCCTATTTTCATTTTTCTAATCTTTTTAGAACTTCTGTAATTTTATTTTCATCAATACATAAAGAAAATCTTATATAACCCTCTCCTTTAGAGCCAAAAATTGTTCCTGGAGCTACAAATATTTTCTTTTCATTTAATAAATAATCGATAAATTTTTCAGAGTCTTTTATTTCATCTGGGAGTTTAGCCCAAACAAATAAACCTTTAGAATTCTTGTCATATGTACAATTTAAAACATCAGCTATTTTCCATATTAATTCCCTTCTTTTAGTATATATAATATTTAACTTATCAAACCAGCTTTTATCTAAATTTAAAGCAGCTATAGCTCCTTTCTGAACACCATAAAACATACCAGAATCCATATTACTTTTTACCTTAAGAACTCTAGAAATATTTTCCAAAGAACCAAGTAACATACCAACTCTCCAACCTGACATATTAAAAGACTTACTAAGAGAGTTTAATTCCATAGCAACTTCTTTTGAATTATCAACTGAAAGCAAACTAGTATGATTATCATTTAGGATAAAACTGTACGGATTATCGTTAATTATTAAAATATTATTTTTTTTAGCAAAATTTATTAATTGTTCAAACTGTTTAATACTTGCAGAGGCCCCTGTAGGCATGTGAGGATAATTAATCCACATTATTCTGACCTTAGAAAGATTTGATTTTTCTAACTCTTCAATATCAGGAAACCAATTATTTTCTTGCGATAAATTATAAAATCTAGGTTTAGCTTCAACTAATTTTGTTACAGCTAAGTATGTTGGATATCCTGGATTAGGAATTAAAACTTCGTCACCTGGATTTAAGAAAGCTAAAGAAATATGCATTATACCCTCTTTAGAACCCATTAATGGCAGTACTTCATTATCAGGATTAAACTCTACATTAAAATATTTTTTATAAAAATTTGATATTGATTGTCTTAATTCATAAATACCTTGATAACTTTGATATTTATGAGCAACTTTATCAGATAAACTAGAATTAATTTCGTCGATAACTTTTTCTGATGGATATAAGTCTGGGCTTCCTATTCCCATGTTTATAACCGGTTCACCTAATGCAATCATTTTTGAGACTTCTCTAAGTTTCTTAGAAAAATAATATTCTTCAACACTATCTAATCTTTTTGCGTGTTTAATCATTTCATCTGATTTTTATAGATTCCTAATAGTTTTAAAGATTCAGCCTTATCTTTAATTAATTCAATTGCTTTATTAAAATCATTAATATCAATAAAAGTAGTATCAATAAAAAATGAATATTTCCAAGGTAATTCGATTATTGGTAAAGATTGAATCTTTGTTAAATTAAGATTATGATTTTTTAAAATAGTCAAGACACTTGCCAAACTTCCAGTTTTATGGCTAAGTGAAAATTTTAATGATGCTTTATCAAAGTTTTTTGAGTTAGATATATTATCTTTTGAAATAACAACAAACCTTGTTTCATTTTTTTTAATAGTTTGAATGTTCTTTTCAATTATTTTAAGGCCATAAAGTTTGGAAGCTTCTATACTAGCAATAGCTCCTGTGTTTTTTATTTTATTTTCTGAAATTCGTTTTGCTTCTTCAGCTGTGTCCCTGCCTTCAACTAATGTTATTTTAGAAAAATCTTTGAAAAAATTTTTACACTGAAGAAGTGCCATTGGGTGAGAAGAAACAATTTCCAAATCGTTAAAGCTAACCCCAGGATAAACCATTAACTGATGATTTATATTTACAAAATACTCGCCTACTATATTTAAATTTAAATTATCAATCAGAGCATAGTTTGGTATGATTGAACCAGCTATAGAATTTTCAATTGCCATAATACCAAAGTTGGAATCACCACTTACAACTGAATCGGCTAATTCATCGAAAGATAAAAATTCATTAACCTCAACTGAATCACCAAAATATTCTTTAGCTACTTGATCATGATAAGATCCCTTTATACCTTGAATTCCAATTTTTCTCATTATTACTTTAAAAAAAAAGTCCCGAATAAATCAGGACTTTATAAAATATATTTTAAAAATTATTAAATATACAAAGACCTGATTCTTGCTTCATAATAGAAGAAGAAATAAAATTTTTGATAAAAATAATTACGTTTCATAACTTATAAAGAGTAAATGTAGTATTACTTATTGAAAAAACAAAAATCAATTTAAAAAACTAATAAATTTTATTCTTTAATTTCTTAACATAGACACATGTTTTTTAATAAATATTTGAGATAATAATTGTTTCATTTGATCAAACTCAATTAAAAAAGCATCATGACCATGAACAGATTTAATTGTCTTGAAAAAAATATTTTCTTTAATCCTGCATGCCTTATAAAATGTTTCACGATTTTGATAATCGGTAAAAAAAAGATCTGAATCTACAGAAACTATAAAAATATTTCCTTTTATTTTAGAGATAATATCTTCAAATTTAACTTTTTCATTTCTTGTAATATCAATTGTAGATAAAAGATGATTCATTAATTTATATGCTTGAAGTTGAAATCTTTGCTGGAGTTTTTTTCCATGGTGAAGTAACCAACTTTCAACATTAAAAACATCTGAGTCTTTTGATCTACCAAACTTTTTTTGAAAAGACAAAGGTGACCTGTAACATAACATGGCATGCATCCTAGCATCGTGAACAGGTTGAGAGGAATTATTTAAAATTTGTTTTTGAAGTCTGGTGTTGGCAAGCAACCAATCACTAGAAGTCCAATCAGAAGCAATAGGAATATAATTTTCTGATAAATCAGGTGATATAGCAGCCATTTCCCAAACTAAACCTCCACCGATTGAGCCACCAATAATAGCAAACAATTTATTAATATTCAATTTTTCTAGCCCGATGATGAAAATTTTTGCAATGTCTCTTAAAATTAAATCTTCATAATTTCTGATTAGAAATCCATCGTATCCATTTCCAGGGAAATTAAATGCAATAACTGTATAGTTTTCAGTATCAATCAATTTATCATTTCCAATAATTGAATTCCACCAACCACCATCGCCAGCGACATTAGAATTTCCAGTTAAAGCATGATTAACTAAAACTATTGGTGCTTGACCTA
>ERZ1046876.2478-NODE-2478-length-11122-cov-8.850366_pt1 | contig 11122 bp, 8 predicted proteins | sample MGYA00383094_ERZ1046876 | MGnify/ENA primary metagenome ERZ1046876 (study PRJEB29581, sample SAMEA5548364) | metagenome | biome: marine; feature: coastal; material: water | depth 50 m | study: Short-term variability in the microbial, nano- and picoplankton... | reverse complement strand
ACCTATGAAGCTGAGTTTATCCAAAAATCCTACATCAAAATGATGGACAAAACGCAGGATGTAAAAGGAACAGTCATTATTAAAAAACCGGGGAAGATGAAATGGAGTTATGGCGCACCTGACACTCAGATTTTGATCAGCGATGGAAGCACACTCTGGCTTTATGTCCCTGATGAAGAACAGGCCACCAAGGTACCCATTGAAAGTATCTATTCATCAAACACTCCCGCTCTATTTTTAGCCGGAAAAGGGAAGCTGATGCAAACCTTCAATGTTGAAAGTGTGAATCTAGATAAAGATCCTATTCGCATAACGCTCACCCCGAAAGCAGACGACCAGGCTCTGACACGTTTACAATTATTCGCAGATAAGAAAAACTACCAGATTACCGGGTCAACCGTGTATGATAAGTTAGGAAACAAAACAGAAATTCGTTTCAGCAACATAAAAACAAATAGAGAAATTCCTGAGAAAACCTTTCAGTTTCAAGCGCCTGCAAATGTAGAGGTCTTGGACTACACAAAACCCCATTAAAAAATGTTCGAACTATCTGTATTACCTTTAGATGCAATTTTTGATTTCAGCACCAAGATGCTGGCTTTTTTAGCAGGACTCGCCGCCCTCATTTTTGTCCACGAACTGGGGCATTTTCTCGCCGCGCGCAAATTCGGCGTGGTGGTAGAAAAATTTGCCCTTGGGTTCGGACCCAAAATCGTAGGCTTCACAAAGGGGGGTACCGAATACCTGATTGCAGCTATCCCTCTTGGCGGCTATGTGAAAATGAAGGGCGAAGAAGCTGAAGAATCCGATTCTGATGAAAAAGGGTCTTTTTCCGCTGCCCCAGTGGGTCATCGTCTTGGCATTGCCTTTGCCGGCCCCCTTTTCAACATACTTTTCGCTATCGGCATTTATTATTTCGTTTACCTAATGGGCGTGCCTGCTTTGTCCCCGGTTGTCGGCACCGTGAATGACGAATCTCCTGCACTTGTAGCGGGTCTGCAAACCGGAGATCGCATTCTGGCTATTGGCGATGAAGAAATTTTTTATTGGGAGCAGCTGCAAAAAAGAGTCCACGAATCTCCAGGCCGCTCCTTGGATTTTAAAGTAGAAAGAAGCGGCAATATCATCCAGGTTCCCATTGCTCCAGTTGCAGAGCAAATAACCGACTTATTTGGAGACAAAGAATCGGTAGGCCTCATAGGCATCACCCCTCTCGTTAGAACTATAACACTGGTAAAAGAAGGCACCCCTGCAGCCCGGGCTGGAATTCAGGAGGGAGATACTCTTCTAAAAGTGGACGGAACTGAAATATTTGGATGGGGGGACTTAAAAATTGCGGCAATAGACAAACCCGGACAGGAATTGACATTTCACGTGCTAAGAAATGGCACTGAAGTTCTCCTTAAAATAACCCCAGAAGCAAAAACTACCAAAGACTTGCAAGGCAACGAAATTGAAATAGGACTGTTGGGCATCGGAATGAGCGGGGAGATGACCCAGGAAAAGTATGGTCTACTCGGAGCTTTTAACAGAGCTTGTGAAGAAACATGGAAATTAATTTTTCTGATCACAGTGAGCATAAAAAAAATGATACTGGGCTCTATCCCAGCCGATTCCATTGGTGGCCCTATACTGATTTTCCAGATATACGGAGAGCAAGCCGAACAAGGCTTTAATGAACTGATTCGACTCACAGCATTACTGAGTATCAACTTAGGTCTTTTAAACCTGTTGCCGATCCCAGTATTGGATGGAGGCCATATTTTCTTTTTCCTGATTGAAATTCTAAAAGGGAAACCAGTCAGCGAAAAAAACAGAGAACGAGCGCAACAAGTAGGACTCTTCATGCTAATCAGTCTTATGGTATTTGCTTTTTACAACGACATTATGAGAGTTGTCAGTTGATCTCCATTCCAATCTAGATCCCATCCACTATGCAGGATGTAGAAAACAAAATAGAAGACCTGAAAAGCGTTACGGGGAAATTAGCGATTGAAATTGAAATCACTGACCTCAACGATCAGGAGTTTCAAATACAAAGCGGATACTGCAAAATGAATGGGAAAGATCTGATCCTTCTGGATAAAAATCTCTCACTTCAGGAACAAGCCGAAGTCATACTTAAAACATTAAAAAACTTTGATCTCGAAAATATTTATGTCGCATCATGGATTCGAGAGCATCTTGAACTAGAAAGCAGCACACATGACCCTTCTTAACAACACACTCCCTGAACAACGTAGAGGAAAATTAAAGGCCCTGCTGGAAAAAGGCCATACCGTTCGCGTCCTTGAAGCTCATAACGGTTTGAGCGGAATCATTGCCAATAATATTCAGGTTAAAGGTGAATCTGAAGGCAGATCCCTCATTCGTGAGTTCGATGCTCTCTGGGAGAGTAGCCTCACAGACTCCGCGTCAAAAGGGCATCCAGATATTGAAGTGGTCACTTTTGATTCGAGGCTACAAACCATCAATGAAATTCTTGCTGTCACCAACAAGCCCATGATTGTAGACGGTGATACGGGAGGAGATGCCAACGCATTTGAATATACCGTATCCAAACTGGAAAGAGCGGGTGTGTCTGCTGTCATCATTGAAGATAAGGTGTTTCCAAAAAGAAACAGTCTAGAGGCAGGGGTACAACAAAACCTTGAAGATCCAGAAGTCTTTGCTCAAAAAATTCGCCGCGGCAAAAGCGTTCAAATATCCGACGAATTTATGGTCATCGCAAGACTCGAAAGTCTTATCGCAGGAAAACCCATGGAAGATGCAGTAAACAGAGCGGAAATTTATCTGCGCGCGGGAGTGGATGGAATCATGATCCATTCCAAGTCCAAATCGGCTGATGAAATTTTTGAGTTTGCAGAACACTACAAAGATATTTGCAAACAATTGAATTTAAATAAACCACTAGTATGCGTACCTACGACTTACAACCAAACCAATGAAGATGAATTGAGTGCTGCCGGATTCCGCATCATCATTCACGCGAACCATTTGCTACGAAGCGCATACAAAGCAATGATGGAAACAGCGAAAACAATCCTACGCGATCAGCGATCCTTCGAAGCAGACCCTCTTTGCAGCACCGTAAGGGAAATTTTTAAAACAGTAGGGTTTCTGGATGTTAAAGAAAAGGATCAGGAAAACGAACAAACCACTAACGTTCCTGTCATCATTCCTGCGGCTGGAGAAGACCCTGTCTTTAAGAAAACGCTCAACGGAAAACCGAAGGCGATGCTCGAAATCTCCGGGAAGACACTTCTTGACCATCAGATCCAGACTTTAAACAATGGCAATCTGGCGGATATCACCGTTATCGCAGGCTACGGCCGGGACCAGGTGAAGGCAGAAGGTATCAGCATTCTCGAGAACCCCGATTTCAAAAATGGCTCTGCTCTCAATTCTTTATTTGTTGCTAAAGAAAAAATGCACAACGGGTTCATCATGCTCTACTCAGATATTCTTATGGAAGACGCCATTATAAAAAAATTGATGGAGAGACGGGAAGACATCATTCTGGTCGCAGACAATTCCACCCAATACCATGAACCTCAAGAAGGAAATATTCTCGATTTTATCATCGGCAAACACCAGAACAAACCCGCACGTAGAGAGATACGTTTTGCCAGTGAAAATGTGGTCGCAAAAATTGGCAGCAAAATAAATCCGGAAACTGCCAGCCATGAATTCATAGGTCTTGCACGATTTAGCAAAACAGGTGCAGAACAATTAATCGAAACCTACAATGATGTCGTTAAAAACTACAAAGGGCAATTTCAGGAGTCTGAAGACATATCGCGATTCAACTTTACCGACCTCATACAGGAAATGATCGATCTCGGTTTTGTCGTCCATTTTATGGAAATACATAAAGGTTGGCTGGAAATCCACAACGCCGAACACATTGCTCTTGCTGAAAAATCTTTTAGCGCATAAAATCACGCTTCCCTAAATAACCCCTGAGAAAAAAATGTACTTCTCAAAACTACTGATCCCTACATTAAAAGAATCCCCTGCCGACGCTGAAGTTGCCAGCCACAAGTTGATGGTGCGTGCTGGAATGATCCGACAGCTTGCTGCAGGCATTTACTCCATTCTTCCATTGGGGTTGCGGGTTTTAAAAAAAGTAGAAGCCATAATTCGCGAAGAAATGGATCAGGTTGGCGGTCAAGAGGTTTTCCTTCCCAGCATCCAACCTGCCGAGTTATGGCAGGAAAGCAAACGATGGGATTTTTATGGCAAAGAACTTTTGAGATTCAAAGACCGGCATGACCGCGAATTCTGCTATGGCCCCACGCATGAAGAAGTCATCACCGACATCATACGCAAAGACGTCAAGTCTTACCGCCAGCTTCCTGTGATTCTTTATCAGATACAAACCAAGTTTCGCGATGAGGTTCGCCCCCGGTTCGGAATCATGCGGGGCAGAGAATTTATGATGAAAGATGCCTATAGCTTCCATACCGATGAAGCCGATACGCAAAAAACTTACGCACAAATGGCCAAAGCTTATGCAAATGTTTTCACACGTTGTGGTTTAGAGTTCAAACAGGTACAGGCAGATTCTGGAACCATTGGTGGAAGCTTTTCCCACGAGTTCGCTGTGCTGGCAGATTCTGGTGAAGATGAAATAGCTTTCTGCGAAGCGTGTGGCTATGCCTCCAATATGGAACTTGCAGAGTCTCGTCCAGGATCTGCATCGACATCGACAAACGGCACAGAAGACCGCAAAGAAATTCACACCCCCGGTAAAAAATCAGTCGAAGAAGTTGCAGAATTTCTCAAATTGCCACGCGAACAGATTGTCAAAACCATTTTATTGGAAAACGAAAATGGACTGGTCGCCGGACTGATTCGTGGTGACCATGAAATCAACCTCATAAAAATGAAAAACCTGATTGGATGCGAATGGTTGCTGCCTGCGGCTGAAAAAACAATCGATCAGCAACTAGGGTTGCCTTGTGGATACATCGGTCCCGTTGAATTGAATATCCCGATCTATGCCGACCAGGAGATCACCGCTTTGAAAAACTTTGTCACAGGTGCTAACAAAGCCGATACCCATTTCACAGGAGTTCAGGTCGAACGCGATCTTAAGGTAAGCAAATTTGGTGATTTACGGCGCATTCTCGCTGGCGACCCCTGCCCCAAATGCGATGAGGGAAAATATCAGGTGAAACGCGGAATAGAAGTCGGTCATATTTTCATTCTTGGCACAAAATATTCTGAAGCGATGAAAGCCGTATATTTGGACAATAATGGCAAAGAAAGTCCAATGATAATGGGATGTTACGGAATTGGTGTCGGCAGAACAGCAGCCGCCTCCGTCGAACAAAACCACGATGAAAAAGGAATTGTCTGGCCTCGCAACCTGGCTCCTTTCGAGGTCATAATTATCCCGGTAAACTTCAAAAATGACGATTTAAAAAATACCTGCGAGTCCATTTATACCCAACTCAAGGAAATGGGAGTCGAAGTGATTCTCGACGATCGCCAGGATCGATTGGGGGGCAAACTGAAAGATGCTGATTTAATAGGGATTCCCTTGCAAATAATCGTGGGTCCTAAAAACCTCGAAGAAGGGAAAGTGGAAATAAAGATTCGCAAGACGCAGGAATCTCAACTGCATCCCTACCCCCAGATTGTCAATGATATCCCCAATATTTTAAAGGACTTATAAATTGCTGGCTGGTCTCCCCTGCCCCCAGATTTCCCTTGAAATCAGGCAGGTAATTCTTGTACAATTCGCCTAACTGAATACGGGCTCTGCAATGCGGGCTTTGAGCTCGCATTTTTTTTTGCTTTTCCCGTGGAAAATGGTCAGTTTTTGCTTCCTCTTCCTTGTGGATTTTACTGATTCCAGATAACAATTTCTGGAAATTCTCTCTTACACATTGAGGTCTAAATGGGAAAAGCCCCGGTCACTCAATCGGTAACAGAGTTGATTGAGCCTGGTCTTCTGGCGGATGGGCTTGAGCTGGTTGATGTCGAGTTCAAAAAAGAAGGCAAAAACTGGATCCTGCGGATTTATATTGACCGGGAAGGTGGGGTAACACTTGCAGACTGCCAAAAAGTCAGCCGTCTTGCCGGAGATCTGATCGAAGTTGAAGAAGTCATTGAGCCTGTTTACACCTTGGAAGTTTCTTCTCCCGGATTAAACCGGGTACTGAAAAAGGAAAAAGACTTTCTCAAGTATTCAGGAAAGAAAATATACGTGCAATGTCATGCCCCTATGGATGGCAGAAAAAAATTTACTGGCATCTTAACAGGTTTTATAGATCAATCGATCCATCTTGAGGTGGATGGGCAACACTATACGATTCCTTTGAATCTAGTTGCCAAAGCAAATTTAGTCATAGAAATTTAGGAAAGAAAAATGGGTCTAGAAACTATCAGCATTTTGGAACAACTGAGCCGGGATAAAGGCATCGACAAAGATGTGTTGATCGATGCCTTGAAAGCAGCGGTTGAAGTCGCAGCTCGAAAGCGTTATCCCGCAGCCACTGAGCTTCAAAGTGAGTTCAACGAGTCCACTGGGGAAGTGGAAATTTATCTTGAAAAAACAGTGGTTAAAAAAGTTGAAAACCCAGATGAAGAAATAAGTCTTAAAGAAGCTACTGCCTTTTCCGAAGATGTTCAAATAGGAGATCAGGTTCTGGTTCAGCAGATCATGGAAAACTACGGCCGCATCGCTGCGCAACTTGCCAAGCAGGTGATTGTCCAAAAAGTCCGCGAAGCAGAAATCGAATTGGTCCACAACGAGTACAAGGATAAAAAAGGTGAGATCATCAATGGCATCGTACATCGCATGGAACATGGTGACCTGGTAGTTGATCTTGGAAATGCAGAAGGAATTTTGCCGCGCCGGGAACAGGTTTTCCGGGAAAGTTTTAACCGTGGAGAGCGTATTCGCGCTTATGTCCTCGATGTCCGCAGAACCCCTAAACACGCATTGGTCATCTTGTCTCGAACCCATATTGGTTTGGTCAAAAGATTATTCGAAATGGAAGTCCCGGAGATCAGCGAGGGCATGGTGGAAATTATGGGAGTGGTGCGTGAACCCAATGGGCGAACCAAAATCGCCGTACGCACCAATGATCGTGACATTGATGCCGTTGGTGCCTGTGTTGGTATGAAGGGAATGCGTGTCCAGTCTATCGTTCAGGAACTGCGGGGTGAGAAGATCGATATCGTTGAATATTCTGAAGACCCTGAAACTTATATAAAAAACGCGCTGAGCCCGGCTAAAGTTTCGAGGATCATTCTTAATCGGGATGACAAGCAAATGACCATCATTGTCGCCGAAGATCAAATGTCCCTCGCAATCGGCAAAAAAGGCCAGAACGTTCGGCTAGCAGCAAAACTTGTCAAATGGAAAGTAGACATCAAAGGAGCGGCTGAAGCTTTGGAAATGGGAGAGCAAACTTCTGTCTTCATGCCATCATCAATATCCACTATTGATTTCCTTGACGAGATAAAAAATGCCAAGGGCCTGGGGGAAAAAGTGATGACGATTTTATTTAATGATAATCTCGTCACATACGAAGAAGCATTGAGCAGGGGCGTAAAAGGAATGGTGCAGCTGGCAGGAATCGGTCCAAAAAAGGCAGAAGCTTTGGTGGAGTTGGCAGAAAATATTAAAGAACGAGTTACAGCAGAAATTTTGGAAACTGCGGCTCGGGAAGCAGAGGCCAGAGAGGCTAAAGAAGCCAATAAAGCCAATGACGAAACCGTAGAAGAAGAGCAGAAAGCAATCGATGAACCCGAAGACGATGATGAGGAGATCCTCATCCAGAATTTATCTGGCGTATCACAGGAATTACTAGATCTCCTGGAAACCAATGGCTTTGAAACCGTAGCAGAGCTTTCTGTTACGCCACTAGATGAGCTGATTGCCATCGATGGTATAGAAGAAGATTCAGGAAAAGATATCCTTGAGAAAGTAAAGCAACAACTGGGAAATGCGGGAAATGTATAAAACTTATTTAAGAATTTTTTTGCAAATCAAATACCAGAATCCCATGCCAGGGTTTACAACAAAGGCTCAACTCTTGAGTCGATGTAGAATGGCAGGCTTGCAAGAACACAGGAGGAAACTTGGCTAAGATTCGCGTAAACAAACTGGCTCTGGAACTCGGCTTACAAAATGATCAGATCATTGAGGCCTTGCAAAAGAAAGAAATTGCAGTAAAAAACCACATGAGTTCCGTTGATGAAGAGGTCGCTCAAGATATCCGCGATCTTTTTGCGCCTAAAGCTCCCAAAAAAACCGCGCCCAAGACTGTAAAAGTTAAAGCGAAAACCAAAATTAAAATAAAGGCACCTTCAAAAGTAAAAATCACCACAGCAAAAACCCAGGCCAAATCTGGTGTAGTTAAAAAGACTGAAGAAAAAGCTAAACCCACAACAGCTAAAACAAAAAAAGAAGAAAGCAAAGAGGTCGCTGAAGCAAAGCCTGCAAAAAAACTCGGCCTGAAAATCATCAAACAGGAAGAGAAACCGCCAGAGAAAGAAAAGGAAGCTAAAATCCCTGCAAAAGAAAAACCCAAAGCTCCCGAACCAAAAATTGAAAAACCCGCAGTTGCGAAAGAAACCGCACCTGCCCCGGTACCTGCACCTATCGAAGAAGAACAAACATTTGAGTTGGTAAAGATTACCGAAAATATCCCGATTCGGGACTTGGCAGAAACCTTAAAATCTACCCCCAATGAAATTATAAAAGAATTAATGGTTTTTGGTGTTCTGGCAAACATCAATCAAACTCTGAACTTTGATCTTGCAAGTAAAGTGGCAGATAAAATGGGGTTCGAAGTGGAACTTCTGGTCGAAAAATCTGAACTCGACTTCAGCGAAGAAGAAGAAGACAACCTAAAAGACCACATAACACGATCCCCCATTGTTACGATTATGGGGCATGTTGACCATGGTAAAACTTCATTGCTCGATGCCATACGCAAAACCGAAGTAACTAAAATTGAGGCAGGGGGAATTACCCAGCATATCGGCGCATACCAAGCCCATATCAAGGGTTCCGCTATCACATTTCTTGATACACCGGGGCACGAAGCCTTTACAGCAATGCGTGCCCGTGGAGCACAGGTGACAGATATTGTTGTACTGGTCGTTGCTGCAGATGATGGTATTAAACCCCAAACAAAAGAAGCCATCCATCATGCCGAGGCTGCAGGTGTCCCTATTCTGGTCGCCATCAATAAAGTTGATAAGCCGGATGCCAAACCTGATGAAGTGAAAAAACAATTGGCTGACCAGGGTCTCTTACCCGAGGACTGGGGCGGACAAACAATTTACATAGAGGTTTCTGCTTTAAAGGGGACTGGAATTGATAACCTTTTGGAAAACCTTATCCTGCAAGCTGAAATAATGGAGTTGAAAGCCAATCCGAAATTAATGGCAAAAGGAGTCATTATTGAGTCCAAGTTGGACAAAGGACGCGGCCCTGTTGCAACACTGATCGTTGAAAACGGCACCCTGCAAATCGGCCAACCTTTTATAGTCGGCTGCCATTTTGGAAAAGTCCGCGCTTTGATTGGAGATGCTGGGAAGAAAATTAAAAAGGCCATTCCTTCAATGCCAGTTGAAATTGTAGGCCTGCCTGACGTCCCGCAACCAGGCGATCATTTCATGGTCGTTCAAGATGAAAGGCGTGCGCGTCAACTGAGCAACCTGAGGTTACAAAAACAAAGGGAAGTTCAGTTAGCCAAGTCTACCCGAATCACCATGGATGATTTGCATAAACAAATCCTCGAGGGACAAGTAAAAGAACTCGACTTGATCATTAAAGCAGATGTGCAAGGCTCCATCCATGCGGTTCAGGAAGCTTTCAGCAAACTGGGTGGCGATGAAGTAAGGATAAAATGCATTCATGATGCCGTCGGCGGTATCACCGAATCGGATGTGTTGTTGGCAACTGCATCGAATGCCATCATCATCGGGTTCAATGTCCGCCCCACTGATCAAGCAACCAAACTTGCTCTGAGAGAACAGGTAGATATTCGCATGTACAGCATCATTTACGATGCTATCAATGATATGAAAGCGGCACTGGAAGGAATGCTGGCACCCAAATTCAAAGAACGAGTCATCGGTCGCGCCGAAGTTCGAGAAGTGTTTACCATCCCGAAAGTGGGCGCCATCGCAGGTTGTCATGTGCTATCTGGAAAAGCCGAGCGCAATCTGGAGGCACGACTGATTCGCGATAACGTGGTCGTCTATCAAGGAAAGATAGCATCCATCAGGCGATTCAAAGACGATGTAAAAGAAGTAGCAGCAGGTTACGAATGCGGAATCTCGATAGACAAGTTTCAGGATATAAAACAAGGGGATATTATCGAACCCTTTGTCATGGAAGAAATAATCTCCTGACCTGCAAGATAATGCAAAAGAAAAATGGTCATTGGCTGCTGTTCCATAAAGTTTTATTTGCACGGCAATAACTCGTTAAAAGGAAAAAGACGAGTTGTAAGAGCCATCAAAGACCGTTTGAAAAATGATTTTAATGTGTCCGTTGCGGAAGTAGGCGATCAGGATGTCTGGCAAAGCCTTCATATCGGGATATCAGCAGTCGGTTCAAACCGACCCTATATGGATGGCCTGATAAGTAAAGTCGTCGATGCGATAGACAGGATGAACCTGGCTGAAATGGTAGATTGCAAAACCGAAACATTAAACATGGGTTCTGGAGATTTTTGAATCCTAATCAGGATTGTTGAGAATTCAATCCGGCTAATAAAAATAAGTAATAGCATAAGGTGTGGCTATGAGATTCAAACGTTCTCAAAGAATCCAGGAGCTGCTTCTCGAAGAAATTTCAAAACTGCTTCAAAGTGGATTAAAAGATCCTCGAATCGGATTTACAACCCTTACACGGGTCGAAGTTTCGGATAACCTCAAGCACGCAAAAGTTTTTGTCAGCGTGATGGGTACTGAAGAAGAAAAATCCGATACTTTGGAAGCGTTGAAAAGCGCAAAAGGATTTATAAGAAACTCTTTAGGCAAAAACCTTTATTTAAGATATTTGCCTGAATTGGAATTCAAAATAGACGAAAATGCAGAGCATGTTGAAAAAATCACAAGAATCATCAATGATTTGCACTCAGAA
>ERZ1046876.2475-NODE-2475-length-11127-cov-5.011832_pt1 | contig 11127 bp, 16 predicted proteins | sample MGYA00383094_ERZ1046876 | MGnify/ENA primary metagenome ERZ1046876 (study PRJEB29581, sample SAMEA5548364) | metagenome | biome: marine; feature: coastal; material: water | depth 50 m | study: Short-term variability in the microbial, nano- and picoplankton... | reverse complement strand
CTCCAGATTTGAAAGATATGTCTGGTGGAAATAAATATGATCTTAATATACTAAATTACCTTAATGATAATAATTACAAATTAACCAACATTTTTATAATTAAATATAACGACTCATTAATAAATATTTTTATTAAAATAAATAAGCTACCAAGAAACTCAACATTATTAATCGACGGATTGATAGCTGCAAAAATGCATTTGGTAATAAATACTCTTATTAAAAAGTATAAAATTATATTACTTATTCATCATCCCGTATCATATGAAAATAATAAATATGGAGATACTAAACTAAAGCTTAAAGAAAAAGTAATTTTCTCTAAAGCTCACAGTATTATTACCGTGAGCTATTCAATGAAAAAGGTAATAAAAAAAATGCTTAATTACAAAAAAGAAATCTATGTGATTAAGCCAGGTGTTGATGATATTTATCACCACAATCATGTAAATGTTGAGAGGACATATAATATTGTTACAACAGGCTCAGTGATACGAAGAAAGAATATTGAAAAATGTATTGAAGTTTTATCTTATCTTGACAATAAGTGGACTTTATCAATAATTGGTAATTATGATATAACTGACAATTATTATAAAAAATTAAAACTTCTTATAAATAAGCATAATTTAGATAATAGAGTTACATTTCACGGTATGATTGAAAATGAAACTGATCTTATTATGATTCTTAAGAAATCTATGATTTATATTTGTCTAAGTAAATATGAAGGTTATGGTATGGCAAATATTGAAGCAGCAACAATTGGACTACCTCTAGTCGTAACAGATTTACCGGTATTTAGGGAAAACTTAAAAGGTTACAATCGTAAATATATAAATCTTAAAAAGATTAATACGATAATAGATGCAGTAAAAGATATGGCTGAAACTAAAGTTCATAAAAATATAACTGCTCATAAATGGAAAGATGTTGGGTATAAATTCAAACGAGTTTTAAATGAATCATAAATTCAGTAAGTCTTGGATCAACATGAGAATTGATTATGATAATACTTCAAGAAGTGACATCTTAGTAAACTATTTAAAGAAACATAAGCAAAAATCCAGCCTATCTTTGATAGATTTTTGTTGTGGTTCGGGTAGCTTTTTTATATGGGCGTTGGAAAAAGAAATCTTATGCCAAAACTGTCTCCTTATTGATAATGATATAAATCTATTAAAATCTGTGAAAAGTAATCTTCGTTCTTATTTCAAAGATATTTATAAAATTGAATCAAATACTAATAATTTAGATCTTAGAATAAAAAAATTTGACAAACCTTACGCCTCAGTTGTAATTGAGAAATATGATTGCGATAAGTATGAAAAAATAATTAACACTTTTCATATTATTAGCTATTCTGCTGCGTTAGATTTAATGTCTAAAAAATCAATCAATCTTGCATTGAAGAGAGTGAATGATAATAATATCTTATATTTTTCACTATGCTTTAATGGTCAAGTAAAATGGACACCTTCAAATACTTTTGATAAGTATATACTCTCACACTTTAATACTCATCAAAGAACTGATAAAGGTTTTGGCTTAGCTCTAGGATCTAAATCAATTGAATATATAAGAAAACAAGCATCTCGATTCAACTACAAAATAATTATGAAAGATGCGCCCTGGGTTATTAACAATATATTTCAAAAAGATATAATTTTCATGAAAAGATATGTATTAGATATAAAAAAATCCTTATTCCATATGGACGGTATCGATAAGGATATATTAAGACAATGGTATGAAGAAAAGATAAAAGATATTGAAAATAAGAAAATTAGATTATGTGTCGGACATAAAGATATTTTAATTTATAAATAGTGATAAAGTTACTCAAATATATTATATCCATTACTCTCATGGGATATGTTTTATTATTTTATGGTAATGATATAAGTACAATAATCAGAAAAGTGGATCTTTTATACTTACCTTTAATATTCCTTCTAAGCATACTTCAATACGTTTTTTCAGCATGGAGATGGTACTTCATTGCATCAAAGACACAATCACTTATAAACTACAATGATGCTTTAAAATATTATTACATTTCTGGATTTCTTAATAATATTCTACCAAGTGGAGTAATAGGGGATATATACAGGACCATGAATATTAAAGTTAACAATCGAAATAAAGGTAGTTTCTTAAAATCATTTCAATCTGTATTGTTTGAAAGGCTTTCTGGTCAAATTACTTTAATCATAACTTTTATATTTTCCTTAGCTTTATTTTTCTTAGTAAATCATAAATATACTGCATTCTTATATGTGGTATTTATTATTTTTGCTGGACTTTCTTTAGTTAAAATATTTTTTGTATATCAACAAAAAAATAAATTTATCATAAACTTCAAATATATATTTAGTGGTAAGCGCTTCTATAAACACTTCTTTTTATCATTGATAATTGTTTTAACTTATATTACTACATACATAATATGTGCATTTTCATTAAATCTTGATATAGATATAATTAGTTTTTTTGTTTTTGCTCCTATTATTTTATTCTCTATGACTTTGCCTGTAAGTATTGGCGGATGGGGCGTAAGAGAAACTACAGCTTTATTAATTTCATTCCTTTTGGGCTTATCTGTTTCTGCTAGTGTAACCGTATCTATAGTTTATGGTCTAATGAATTTAGCATGTTCATTACCAGGTATGTATTTCTTGTTTAATAAAACCTGGATTAGAGATTGATATCAAACAGTATGTCTTTATCCATTTGATAATATGATGGATTATAAGATTTAATCTTATTTAACGCAGTATATCGTTGTTGAATGAAAGATGGTCTACCACCACCTAATATGATTGGGCAAAGACAGATATGTATTTTAGTTAAAATATTTTTCCCCATAAAGTAAGATATTGTTTTTCCACCACCTTCTATGTATATTATTGCTTTACGTCTTGAAGATAATTCTTTTTTTAAAATACTCATATCTTCTTGTATAAGCATTATCTTCTCTGACAAACCTTTTCGTTTAATAATTTTTTTTGGATCGAAGATGTAAATCTTTGGATTATTTCCTTCGACTAATCTAGTTGTCAATTTAGGCTTATCTTCTAGATAAGTGTTTGCACCTACAATAATAATATCGGATAAAGCTCTTAATCTATGAATGTGTTCAAGATTTTTTTTGCTGCTTATATATTTGGACTCTCCAGATTCTGTTGCTATAAATCCATCAAGTGATTGGGCAATATGAGCAATATATTGAATTTTTTTCTTAGAGCATACAATCGGCATGAAAATCTTAAATAAGTCGTAAATTTCATCATTAACAATTAAATTACTACTAAGAATATTATTATTTTTTATGTCATATATTATTTCTACTTCTTTACCTGAAACAGTTTGGTTTATCTTTACTCTATTATCTTTGAATAAACATTCATTATTAATTTTTAAAATAAGTGACCAGGCTGCTTTTTTTGTTATACTAATTTTGTGCATAGCTCTAATATATGAATTTCTTAAAGAATATAATTAAAAATATACTCCATGGTTCTTTAATTTCCGTTCCATTATTAATCTTTATTCATTTTACACATGGATACTTTTCTCAGTATAGCCCTATTCCTTCAATATTATATTTCTTTTCTTCTATGACTTTAGGGGTTTTATACTTAGCATTGACGCTTTATTTAGTTGGTCTTTTTGCTAATTTTTTTGTGAAAAACTTAAATCTATAAGATTGTAGGATTAGGCGCATCGCCGTAAACTTCTTCTGGATCAAATATCTTTTCATTTTCAGTAAATTTGAGCTCTAGTTGCTTTGAATCTAAGTCTATTTCTCTGTAAAAACAAGATTTGTAACCAACATGACAACTTGCTTCTCCCTTTACAGATACATTCAGCCAGATACAATCTTGATCATCATCGATAAATATATTTTTAACGTTTTGTATGAGACCGCTGGTAGCACCTTTATGCCAAAGACATTTTCTACTTCTACTATAATAATATGCTTCTTTTGTAGTTATTGTCTTCTGCAATGCTTCCTTATTCATGTAAGCATGCATCAAGACCACACCGGTCTTAGCATCTGTTGTAACAACTGGGATGAAGCCTTTGCTGTCAAATTTTGGTGCTAATTCATTACCTTCTTCAACTTGTTTAATTGTTTTTCTTTCTTTAAACATTTTTACTTTTTCTTTTTATAGGTTTTTCTTATTTTAGTAAGATAATTTTCATGTGTTTCTTTAGTAACAAACATTTTACCACAGTAATAACATTCTGCACTCCCATCTTTTAATGTCAGATATATTAAAGGATGATTTCCAGAAACTGTATCGCCATTACATGATGCTTTAGTTACATCATTATCAACTATTTTTAAGTTTTGACGCTTAATCATATTTACAAAGATGAAAAGTCACCCAGTTTCATTAATCTTTCTCTAAACTTTTCTTTAATTTCCTCTGTCAAAGGATCAACCTCAAGTGCATTCTTCATTGCATTAATATTTTTTATGTCTACGAATAGTAAGTTAGAAATTTCTTTTAAGGACATAGAGTTTTCCTCACGATGAATTATTTCTATATCATCACCTTTTTCAAGATCACCATCCTGAATTACTCTAAAGTAGCTTCCAAGCAAACCTGATTGTGAGAATATCTTTGGGAAGTCTCTGCTATCCATTTTAATTCCTAATTTAAAACATGGGATTCTTGGTTGGCTTACCTGAAGTATGCAATTATTTATCTTTAATTTATCACCAATATTAATTTTATTTTCATCAAGTTGATCTATAGTTAAATTCTCGCCAACTAATCCATAATCATTAAATTCTCTACCTAATTTATCTTCCCATAATTTATAATGCGCATGAGAATATCCATATACCGCTTTATCATATCCACCATGAACAGTTAAGTCCGCCTGTCTGTCACCTTCTAGCCCTTGTGATGTCACATGAACCTTGTTTGTAATAGGCTTTTTATAAATACTTGTGATAAGCTCTTTACCATTAAAAATAACCTTTTGCGGTTCAGAAACATTTACAGATAGAATTTTCATAAAATTACCAATCTAATATTAACATGAATTTATTTAAAACTAACGGGTTCCTTCTAATTTTACTATCAGCCATATGGGGCGGAGCATTTACACTCAACAAGCTAGCTCTCGGATTTTATGAACCTGAAATAATTGTAGCTGGCAGACTAATTACAGGATCAATATTCCTAGTTGTTCTTGTTTATTTTTTATACAAAAAGTTTTCAATTAACCTATCACAAATAAATTATTACTTATTTATGAGCTTAGTAGGTATCGTCATACCCTTTATAGCAATTATTACGGGTCAGCGAAATATTGATAGTGCTATGGCTGGAATTCTAATGGCTACTATGCCCATTTCCACCATCCTTCTTTCACACTTTTTTTTAGATGATGAAAAAATGAATAAACAAAAATTTATTGGATTTCTAATTTCATTTTTTGGTGTATTTGTGCTGATATATAGAGAAGACTTGTTTTCAAATAATTCTTTGAGCGAAACATTTGAATCACAACTTTTAGTAATTCTCGGATCAACATTATATTCATTTGCTGCAATCTTTGGTAAGAAATATAAAATTACTGATCCTGTAAGCGCATCAACAGGTACAATATTATTCGCAACATTTTTTATGACAATTTATTTATTATTTATTGATAAGACTAGTCCTAATATCCCTAACTTATTATTGAATACAAATATACTTCTCTTAGGAATATTATGTACAGCAGTAGCAACAATAATTTATTTCCAAATTTTACAGACATCTGGAGCGTCTTTTCTGTCAATCATGAATTTCTTAATACCTCTTTGGGCAATTTTATTTGGAATAATAATACTCAATGATGAATTTAGCTGGAACTATATCTTCGGTCTAGCAATAATTTTACTAGGTATTAAATTAGCTAATTCTGCACGTTAACCCGTTTATACATAGAGTAATGTATAGTAGTATTAATCATATGGATAAAAAAACAGAAATAGAGGCAGCAACATTCAGAAGAATTGTAAAACATTTGCGTGAAAATCCTGATGTGCAAAATATAGATTTAATGAATTTGGCCAACTTTTGTAGAAACTGTATATCAAAATGGTATGTTTCTGAATCTGCTTCTAAGAAAGAAGATATTACTTATGATGAGGCTAGAGAACTAATTTATGGTATGCCATACGCTGAATATAAAGAAAAATATCAAAAAGAGGCTACGAAAGAACAATTGGAAAAATTTAATGCAAGCCAAAAAAGCAAAGGCTGATCTCACAGATAAAGAACTTCTTAGATACAATAGACACATCGTTCTTCCAGAAATAGATATAGATGGTCAAATACTACTTTCAAATAAGAAAGTTGTGGTTATAGGACTTGGAGGATTAGGCTGTCCTGTCGCTACCTATTTAACTTCATCCGGTTTGGGACATTTATGCCTCATAGACCATGACAGTGTTTCTTTGTCAAATCTCAATAGACAAATTCTGTTTACTGAAGACGATATTTCCAAGATGAAGGTAATTGCCGCAAGAGATAGATTAAAAAAATTGAACTCAGATATATCAATAAAAGCTATAACAGAAAAATTCGATATGAATTTTAATAGTAGTTTTTTAAAGGACTACGATATTGTCATTGACTGTACAGATAATTTTGAAACTAGAAGTTTAATCAATAAGTTTTCTATATCAAATAAAATACCATTAATAACTGGAGCAGCACTAAAATTTGAAGGTCAAGTTGCTATTTTCAGGAACGATCTTGATAATATGCCTTGCTACCGATGTCTTTATGCAAACCTACCTAACACAACTAATGCTTGTATTGACTCTGGTATTTTAGGAAGTGTAACGGGTATTGTCGGTACTTTATTAGCTACAGAATGCATTAAATTAATATGTAAGTTTGGTAAAAGATTTGAAAGTATGCTTTTCTTGATGGACTTGAAAAATAATAATTATAAAACAATAAAAATTAACAAAGATGAAAAATGTAAATATTGTAGATAATGTCTTAGTTGATGCATTATCAAGGAATTTTGAATATTTAAGGATATCTGTAACAGACAGATGCAATTATAGATGCAGTTATTGCATGCCATCTGATATTTTTAATAAAGATTATAACTACATTGCTCATGACAAAATCCTTTCTTATGAAGAAATTATTTCAATATGCAGTATATTAAAAAAAGTCGGTTTAAAAAAAATACGTATCACAGGAGGGGAGCCGCTATTACGTAAAAATATTGATAAGTTAATTATGAATCTTAAAACACAAACAAAAATTGATCATATAAGCATGACTACAAACGGGTCACTTTTAACAGACGAAAAATTATCTAATTTAAAATCTTCTGGATTAGACTCTATAACACTTAGTCTTGATACTTTGGATACCAATAAGATTAATAAGATTAATGGAGCAAAAAAACAGTTTGATATCCAAGCTGTATTAAAAGGGATAGAAAAATATTTTAATAAAGTTAAGACTAATACCGTTGTTATTAGAGGTGTTAATGATAATGAAGTATTAGATATCATAAAAATAATGAAAGATATGAAATCAGAGATTAGATTTATTGAATTTATGGACGTAGGGGAATCTAATGATTGGAATCTTGAGAAAGTAGTTCCATCTAGGGATCTTTTAAGAAAAATTAATCAAGAATATAACTTATCAAAAATTGAAACCGATAAATCATCAACATCTAAAAAATGGTCTATTGAGAATAGCAAAGCTTCCATAGGCTTCATTTCATCTATTACAGAACCATTTTGTAATGAGTGCAACAGAGCAAGACTATCTGTTGATGGTAAATTATTTACATGTTTATTTGCAAATAAAGGATATAACCTTAAAGAAATTTTACGTTCAAATACCTCTGAAGAAAAAATATTAGAATATTTTATTAATATCTGGAGACATCGTTCCGATAAGTATTCAGAAATAAGATTTGTTGAAAAAAATGATTTACCTAAAGTAGAGATGTCATATATTGGAGGATGATATGTTAAAAATTACATCTTATATCTTTTACATTATCGCTATCACAGCAGCTTTTTTTTCAAGCTTTCAAGTGTTAGAACAGATATTTCCTGAGTATGGTCTATTTCATCTTCTAGTTGGATTTATTGGTACCACTATGTTTTTCCCTATTATACCTATTTATCCGGCATTTAATGATGGAGATTGGTCATATCTTATCATTTGCTATTCAAGCATTCTGATTGGCGTTATTCTTGGCAACAGGGCTAAAAGCAACAAATAGTCAAAAGAACAATAAATTTGAGTTTAATGAAACATAAATGTATCATTCACTCATAACAATGATAATTGTAGTAAAATACTTTGCAAGTATCAGTGATGCATTAGGAAAAACTTCTGAGACAATTGATGTACAGCAGGTCAAAACTGCTGGCGAAATTTGGTCAGATGTTTCAAAAAATATTAAATACACTGGTAAGGTAATGGCGGCAGTAAATCACGAGTATGTGGATTTGAATCATCCACTTAAGAATAATGATGAACTAGCTTTCTTTCCTCCAGTAACAGGTGGTTAAAAAATGTATATTGAAATTATAAATGAAGAATTCGATCCATGGCAAAAACTTGTTGAGTATAAAAAATCTCAACTTAAGGATAAGAATAATATTGGAGCATGTAGTGTATTTTTAGGAACAATGAGAGATATAAACTCAGGTGAGGATATAAAAACTATGGAACTCCAACACTATCCAGATATGACAGAAAGCTATCTTGAAAAAATAATAGAAAGTGCTACAAAGAAGTATAAAATTATTGATTCTATAGTTCTTCATAGAGTTGGCGTTGTAAACCCGTCAGATCCAATTGTGTTAGTTGCATCATGGTCTGAACATAGAGAAGAAGCGTTTGAAGCAACAAGACAAATAATGGAATCTCTTAAAAGCGAAGCTCCATTTTGGAAAAAAGAATCAACCGATAAAGGATTTAGATGGGTAGAACCGGAAGTAAAGATTTCTGAGGATGTTAATGAAGCCTAAAAAAGTTGTACTTGCATATTCAGGAGGATTAGACACTTCTGTAATAGCTAAATGGCTAATGGAACATTATGATCTTGAAGTTATTACTTTCACAGCAGATATTGGTCAAGGTGAAGAGACTAAAGAAGCAAAGATAAAAGCAAAAAAGCTCGGAATTAAAAAAATATACATTGAAGATCTTCGTGAAGACTTTGTTTCAAATTATGTATATCCAATGTTTAGAGCAAATGCAATATATGAAGGGGAATATTTTTTAGGAACTTCTATTGCTAGACCGCTTATTAGTAAAAGACTTATTGAGATTGCAAAAAAAGAGAAGGCAGAATATATTTGTCACGGCGCTACAGGAAAAGGAAATGATCAAGTAAGATTTGAGCTTGCTGCTTATGCGTTGAATCCTAAAATTAAAATTATAGCTCCTTGGAGAGAATGGAATTTTATTTCTAGATCTGATCTTATGGGTTATGCAAAAAAACATAAAATTGCAGTCGACTTTGATAAAGGCAAAAAAAGTCCCTATTCAATGGACGCTAATATACTGCACACCTCGTATGAAGGAGGTATACTTGAAGATCCTTGGAAGAAACCTGAAGAATCAATGTGGCTTAGAACAAAGTCATTAGAAAATAGTAAAATGAAACCACAAGCAATAGAGTTGACTTTTGCCAAAGGAGATATTGTAGCAATAAATAATAAAAAACTTAGTCCGTCAAAAATATTAAGTGAATTGAATCTTTTAGCTGGTCTTCATGGAATTGGAAGAGATGATATTGTAGAGAATAGATACGTTGGTATTAAGTCAAGAGGTTGTTATGAAACACCTGGTGGAACTATTTATTTTAAAGCGCATAAAGCCATGGAATCAATTACTCTTGATAGAGAAATGCTTCATTTAAAAGAAGATCTTACAAACAGATACTCCAGATTAATCTATAATGGCTATTGGTTCAGTCCAGAGAGAGAGTCTTTGCAAGGTTTGATTGATAAATCGCAAAATAAAGTTTCTGGTGTAGTAAAAGTTAAGCTATACAAAGGTAATGTGGTAATACAAGGGAGAAAATCACCTCATTCATTATATTCCGAAGATCTATCAACATTTGAGAATGATTCTGGAGCCTATAATCAAAAAGATGCAGAAGGTTTTATCAAAATTAACTCACTGAGATTGAAAACAAGAAGAAAATAGCTATTTTTCATAATTTTCTAATATAGCTGTAAACTTAAGCACATCTAATCGGTATTGTTCTATTTTTACTGGTAAATAATTGTTTTCTGGAGAATACCAGGTAATCGTACTCCTTTTACTTGTTCCGATTTCTTTTTTTATGACTATGGTATCTATTAGTCCTAAAATAGTTTTAACTTTTTCTGTACCAATAAGTTTAAATGTATACAATCTCTCTCTTCCTTTGTCGCTTACCATAACTTTACTTAGAGAGTAACCAAATAATTGAGCAATCAATCGATCAATTTTTACATTTTTATTATGTATGATGTCTTTTTCAAATTTCGTAGATACTAATACGCCATCAACCTTTTTACTTATTATAAGCTCAGAAGTCTTATTTTTTGTTCGTTTAAAACTATAACTTATTGTTGAGGTAAAGTTGTTTGTAATATCAAAAGATTTTAATTTCTTTAAGTGTTCTTTTTTATCATAAATAAAACAACTATTTTCCTCTCTTATGTCTTTTTTGAGTCTAAATAAACCAACCGTATTACTAATTGTATTGATACACCAATTACTTAGTCTCTTATTGTACGTCATAATATGTCTGGAATTTGCAAATTCTACCCCATTTTTTTGAAAACTATAAATTGCTTTATACTCGTGTGGAGAGGAAAGTACATTAGTTGAAAGAAAAAATAAATTTACATATAAAAAAAAATATAGATATTTATTAACTTTACACATATTAAAACTTCATAAGATATATTATTGGACCTTGAACAGGTTTTCCTTGAAAAAAAACTTTATCATTCTTCATTTTTATATAATCTTCAGCAAACCACTTAACAACAATCGGATAGATTTCATATTCGACATTATGAGTGAAAGTTTCTAACTCTTGAATGGTTGTTTTATTTTTTATCTT
>ERZ1046876.2461-NODE-2461-length-11155-cov-21.011261_pt1 | contig 11155 bp, 15 predicted proteins | sample MGYA00383094_ERZ1046876 | MGnify/ENA primary metagenome ERZ1046876 (study PRJEB29581, sample SAMEA5548364) | metagenome | biome: marine; feature: coastal; material: water | depth 50 m | study: Short-term variability in the microbial, nano- and picoplankton... | reverse complement strand
TCTCATTTAGGTATTTAGCATGTGCTTGAATAACTTCCATATACTCTTGCTTAACAACATACTTATTAAAGTCAAAATAAATACCTCTTTTATCTTTTGCTAAAAGTGGATTACCTCTTAATTCAAGAAGATTTAGATCCGGAGATGTATATGCTGTGCCTGGATTATCATCAGCTTGCATTGATTGTAATTCTGGTTGTGGCGGATTTAGAGGTTGTGACTCTTGAAGCTCTGTCGAACTACAGCCAGCAACTAAAATACCTAAAAATGCTGTTAACAATATTGATTTTTTCACCTTGTTTCCCCTTTATAATTTAAGTATTAGTATAATTATTTATAAATTAAATATCAAATTGATACTTAATTATATTAATTTTTGATCGGACCCCAAGCTGGCTCTTGAACTTGCCTACTCCCCAGTGGCAGTGGATCAATTTTTAAACCATTTATTGATACTGTACCAATTTTTGTGGTTTTTCCATAGTTTTTATAAACAAATAATACCATATGTCCGTTTGGAGCAAAAACTGGTGCCTCATCTAGTGGACCTTTGGTTAACTTGAGTACTTGGTTGGATTGAAGGTTTTGAAGAGCCACTTTAAATTTACCCTGATCCTGAGTTAAGTACAAAAGTAGTTTTCCATCATAAGATAAGCTTGGATATAAATTATATTTTCCCTCAAATGTCACTCGAGTTACTTCAGATGACTCAAGATTAAACTTATATATTTGAGGCCCACCCCCTTGATTTGAGGTGTAATAAATTTCTTTTCCATCCGGTGACCATGATGGCTCAGTTGTAATTGAACTTGATCGAATTAATCTTTTAACATCAGAACCGTCAGCATTAATTAAATAAATTTGTGAATTTGTATTGTATGTCAAAACAATGGCTAATCTCTTTCCATCAGGTGACCATGAAGGTGCACTATTATTACCTTTAAAATTTGCGAGAAGCTTTCTTTTACCCGTTGCAATTTCCTGAATATAAATAACTGGCTTTTCTTTTTCAAAGGAAACATAAGCAATCTTTTTTCCATCAGGAGACCACCTTGGTGAAATAATTGGCATTTTTGAATCTAATAAACTTGTAATGTTGTAGCCATCATAATCAGCAATATTGAGTTTAAATTTTTTATTATTATATTTTTCAACAAAGGCAATTTTTGTATGGAAAACACCCCTACTACCTGTCAATCTCTCATAAACCTTATCTGATACTTTATGCCCAATGGCACGAATTTGATTGTTTTTACCGACATACTCACCACTTAATATTGTTTGTTGTTTATATATATCAATAAGACTCCAACTAACTTTAATTTTTTCTTTTTGAACAAAATCAATCCTACCGATGATTAAAAACTGTGCCTCTAAACTCTTCCACTGTGAAAAATTTACCTCTTTATCGCTATTGGGTGAGGCTGCTACTCCACGAGTATCAAGTGGATAAAATAAGCCTGATCTTCCTAAATCACCTTTGATGACTGAGTTGATTTTGCCAATATCTTTTTGGGCTCCAAAACTTTTAAACGGCATCACTGCAATTGGAATTTGGCTAGCCTTTCCACCCAAAATTTCAATTACTTCAAGCGCATGAATAACGCTTGATGAAAAAAATAAAAATCCAGCAAAAATAATGTTTAAAAACTTATTCATTTAACTATTCGACTCCGTTTGGATGAAATTTCAACTCTAAATTTTTCAATTTACTAAATAAACCACTATCTTTTGGAAGAGGAAGTGGTTGTGACTGGATTATTGCCCTTTCAACAGCATCATCACAACTTTTAATTTTACTCGATTTGGTCATTTTAGGTTGTCCAAGTAGCTCACCTGTCGGCATTAGACTTATTCTAAATTCTAAAATAACATAATCTAAGCCACATAGTTGTTGATTTACATTTTGTTGAATTTTTTGTTGGATAAGAAGTTTATACTTATTTAATTCACCAGTATTTACTCCTCCCTTGACTTCATTTTCGCCTTCAAGTGCAGGTTTTTTTTGTTGCTTTAGTTCACTTTCTCTTAACTCAGCCTGCATCTTTTCTATCTTTTGTTGTTCAATGATCTGTTGCTGCAAGCGCTCCACTTTTTCCTTTTCAAGCATTTCTTTTTTTAATTTATCTATTTTTTCTTGTTTTAATACCTTTTTCTTAAGCTCTTTAATTGCCTTTTGTTTTTTTAATTTTTTTGCTTTTGCTTCAGCAGCTCTTTTTTCAGCGGCTTTCTTTTTCTTTAATTTAATATCCGCCTCCTTTTGAGCTTTTGCTTTTGCTTTTGCTTCAGCAGATTTCTTGGCTTTAGTATTTTGTTTTTGTTTGATTTTTTTCTTAGGGGTTGCTTGAGTTTTGTTTATTTTTTTTTGGACCGGAACACTATCCCAGAGCTCTACCTCGCCATAGTATGGTGTTTTTGTTTGCCATCCGACAGAAAAAATCATAACTAAAAAAAGCGCTAGGTGAATTGCGAATGAAAATAAATTAGCCTGCAATTCATCATTATTTTCCAACTTTAAAAATTTCATTTAATTATTCAGGTTTAAGTAGTAAACCTACTTTGTTAAATTCATTTTGCTTTAATAAGTCCATTAGTGAAATTACTGCACCATATTTAACTTTCTCATCTGCAGCGATAACAATAGATTGAGCTGGGTCTTTCTCTAGTTTCTGTTTCAACAGAACTAATAATAAATCTTTTTTGTATGACTTGCCATTGACTTCAATTTTTGAATTTTTTTTAATGGATATTACGATTGGATTACTTTTTTGCTTCAAAGACTGTCCTACTTTTGGTAGCTCAACAACGCCTGGATTTGTCATAGGCGCCGTGACCATAAAAATAACCAATAAAACCAACATTACATCAATGTATGGCACCACATTAATTTGATCCATCATCCTTCTTTTCCTCATGAAACTATCCTTTACGATCCATGATGTTGATAAATTCCTCCATAAAACTTTCATACCTAATTGAAATTCTATCGACTTTAGAGGCAAACTTGTTGTATGCAATGACGGCAGGTATTGCTGCAAATAATCCAATTGCTGTCGCAATTAATGCTTCTGCAATCCCAGGAGCAACTTGAGCTAGAGAGGCTTGCGCAACATTTGCTAGCCCAATAAATGCATTCATAATTCCCCAAACTGTTCCAAAAAGACCTATATAAGGGCTAACTGATCCAACAGATGCCAAAAAGGGTAAATGTCTGTCCAGTGTATCAACCTCCCTGTTATATGTCGCACTCATTGCTCTTCTAACGCTTTCAACACTTTTTTTATCAAGAGCGCCTGTATTTTTGTTTGACATATACTCTCTATAACCTGCTTTAAATATAACAGGCAGTCCAAGTATATCTTTCGGTGGTTTGACACTAACTGACTCGTATAGGTTACTTAAGCTACCGCCTGACCAAAAAATTTTCTCAAAATCATCCGTATTTTGTTCTGCCATTTTTAACGTTTTAATCTTAAGGTAAATAATTTTCCATGAGGCCATAGATGCAATTACTAATATAAGCATGACAGCTTGAACAGGGAGACTTGCATCCCAGATTAATGAAAAAAAGGATAAGTCACTACCAATAGTCATAATATCTCCATTTGTTGTTTTATTAGTTTTGGGATTCTTTGGGGTTTAAAAGTCTCAGAATGTATGCACGCAATACTTACTTTGGCTGAAGTATAAAGCTCTGAATTCTTCATTATATTTTGAGTTAGATCTACCCTGGATGCGCCAATCTTATTAATAGAAGTTTCAATGTCAAGTTCATCGTTAAAGCGAGCTGCTTTTTTATAATCTATATTAACGTTAGCTACCACAAACATTATTTTATCCTTTTTTTTCAAGTCTGCTTGGTTTAATTGAAGGCTTCTGAGCCATTCTGTCCTTGCACGTTCCATAAACTTTAGATAATTTGAGTGATAAACAACACCCCCACTGTCTGTATCTTCAAAGTAAATTCTTACATTCCATTTAAATGGTAAATGGCTTACCATAAATCCTCATTCTTATTATTTTTAGGCATCGTAATCCCAAAATGTTTATAAGTTTGTGGTGTTGCCACTCTTCCTCTTGGCGTCCTCATCAAGAAACCCTGCTGAATTAGATAAGGCTCTATCACATCCTCTATTGTCTCTTTTTCTTCTCCAATAGCAGCAGCTAAATTATCTAAACCCACAGGTCCTCCAGAAAACTTTTCAATAATCGCCTTTAAAAAAGTACGGTCCATAAAATCTAATCCAATTAAATCAACATCTAACATTTTTAATGCTTGGTTAGCTATTTTTTCATTGATTTCACCCTCTGCTTTAATATCTGCATAGTCTCTTACTCTTCTGAGCAATCTATTCGAGATTCTAGGCGTTCCACGGGAGCGTTTTGCTAACTCTGAAGAGCCATTTTTATCAATAGTTGTTTCAAGTAGCCCAGCACTTCTTAAAATGATTTTAGCTAACTCATCATTTGTATAAAATTCAAGACGAGAAACAATCCCAAATCTATCACGAAGAGGATTAGTTAACATTCCAGCTCTTGTTGTTGCCCCAATCAAAGTAAATGGAGGTAATTCTAATTTAACAGACCTTGCAGAAGGACCTTCACCAATCATAATGTCTAGTCGGTAGTCTTCCATTGCTGGGTACAGAATCTCCTCTATAACAGGTGAAATACGATGTATCTCGTCTATAAATAAAACATCATTAGCCTCTAGATTTGATAATAATGCAGCCAAGTCACCTGTTTTTTCGAGAACAGGGCCTGAAGTTTGTTTAAGATTTACTCCCATCTCATTTGCAATAATATGTGCTAACGTCGTTTTTCCTAGTCCAGGGGGTCCAAACAAAAGAAGGTGGTCTAGGGGTTCTTTTCTTTTTTTTGCAGCTCCTATGAAGATTTCTAACTGTTCTCTTATTTTTTCTTGGCCAACGTAATCTTCTAACTCTTTAGGCCTTAATGCCCGCTCAAAATTTTCTTCCTCACCGCTTACAGCTTCACTATTTTTAAACTGATCAGGTTCAATCATTTTTTACCTATTTAGTAATTTAATTTGATAATAATTTTAAAGCCTGTTTGATCCCATCGTTTACTGAGACATTTTCATCTAAATCTTTTGTTACAGTTAATATATCTTTCTGATTATATCCCAGAGCCAATAAAGCATTTTGAATGTCACTTAACTCAGATGATCCTTGATTTTTAGAAGCCGCAAACTCTGTATCTGAGAATTTATCTTTAAGTTCCAAAATTAATCTTTCTGCTGTTTTTTTCCCAACACCAGGTATCTTTATTAATGAGTTTACATCTTGGGCTTGAATCGAATGCGTCAACTCATTGACTGTCATTCCACCTAAAATTGATAATGATGCTTTAGCACCAATACCATTAACCTTTAGCAATTTTCTAAAGATTATCCTTTCTTGGTCTGTTGCGAAACCAAATAATAATTGTGCGTCTTCTCTGACAAGAAAATGTGTCAGCAGAACTACGTCGCTTCCGACTTCTGGCAAATCATAAAAAGTTGTCATCGGGACCTCTATTTCATAACCGACGCCATTACAGTCAACTAAAATATGTGGGGGAATTTTTTCTAAAATTTTACCTTGAATACGTCCAATCATATTATTCTGCCTGATTTCATTCGGTTACCTACCCCAAGCCTTCCAAGTGAATCACTAATATTAGCATGACAAATAGCACAAGCTAATGCATCTCCTGAATCTGGTCCAGGGAGTGAAGGTAACTTTAGTAACCTTTGTACCATAGTCTGCACTTGAAGTTTATCTGCATGGCCATTCCCTACCACAGATTTTTTAATTTGAAGGGCTGTATACTCATAAATATTAATTTCTTTAGATACGATTGCTGCTATTGCAGCGCCCCTTGCCTGACCTAGCAAAAGGGTAGACTGAGGGTTAGTATTGACGAACACTTTTTCAATTGCAACGATACTAGGATTAAACTTTTCAATCACCTCGTCAATTCCTGTAACTATAATTTTAATCCTTTCGGCTAAATCAAGATCTTGTTGAGTTGTTTTGATTGTTCCACTTGATTCATATGTAAAGTTTTGTTTTTCCTGATGAATTACACCATAGCCAGTTACTCTTAATCCTGGATCAATACCTAAGATCGTGTTCAAGGATTAGTAATCTTCAAAATTTGCATTTGTATAGACTTCCTGAACATCATCTAAATCCTCTAAAATATCTAATATTTTTTGCATCTTCGAAGCATCATCACCTTTTAAATTTATTTCATTTTCTGCCTTCATTGTTAACTCAGCTAATTCTTTTTTAAAACCTAATTTTTCGAGTCCTTCATTTATTTTAGTAAAATCATTTGGCGCGGTAATAATCTCAATACTTTTATCATCATTAATAATGACATCCTCTGCCCCTAAATTAATTGCTTCATCCATTAGCGCCTCACTATTATCTAATGGAGCAAAGAGGATGCTGCCACAATGTTTAAATAAAAATGAAACAGATCCATCAGTACCTAAGTTTCCCCCATTTTTTGATAAAGCATGTCTCACATCAGCTACCGCACGCACTTTATTGTCTGTTAAACAATCAATAATAATTGCTACGCCACTGATGCCATAACCTTCATACCTAATTTCTTCGTAATTAACGCCTTCTAACTCTCCCGTTCCTTTTTTTATTGCCCTTGTAATATTTTCAGCCGGCATACTTTGCTCTTTAGCTGTTGTTACTGCAGACCTTAATCTCGGATTAAAATTAATATCTCCTCCACTTAACCTTGCAGCGACAGTAATCTCCTTAACTAACTTCGTAAAAATTTTTCCTCTCTTAGCGTCCTGTCTTCCCTTACGATGCTGAATATTTGCCCACTTTGAATGCCCTGCCATACTCAATCCTATGTAAATAATTTATTAGATATAGTTTATCCTCTTTGGCAGTAGATTTGTTTTAACTTTAAAATTTTTATCAATTTTGCTTAAAAGTGATAATTTAGTTATGCTGTTTAATAAAGGAGTTCTAATTAAGTTTTAATACAGTTTAATGAAAACTTTAAAGCAAATAATTGATACAAAAGATATTAAAAAACTACTGACAATTTCTCCAACTCAAACTGTCATCGAAGCACTTATGGTTATGGCAGAATATAAAATTGGTGCATTGTTAGTGATAGATGAAAATAAGATGGTAGGGATAGTTTCCGAAAGAGATTATGCACGGGAAATCATTCTCCACAAGAAATCATCAAAAGAAACCTTAGTCAAAGACATTATGACCAAAAAAGTTTTATCTCTTCAACCCTCAGATTCTTTTGAAAAAGGCTTGAAGGTAATGTCAGAGAGTAAAATCCGACATATGCCAATTCTTGATGGAAATGAAATCATTGGCATGGTTTCTCAAGGGGACCTTGTCAAAGAAATGATTAGTCACCAGAAAGATTTAATCAGTCAACTTGAAAGTTTCATTCAAAATTAAATTACTCACCGATTATTTTAACTAACGCTCTCTTCTTTCTTCTTCCGTCAAATTCACCATAGAAGATTTGTTCCCATGGACCAAAATCAAGCTTTCCTTCTGTAATGGCAACAACCACCTCTCTGCCCATTACTTGTCTTTTAATATGTGCATCCGCATTATCTTCACCAGTATCATTATGTCTATAATGACTCAAAGGCTCATGGGGTGCCAATTCCTCAAGCCATTTTTTATAGTCATGATGTAAGCCTGATTCATCGTCGTTAATAAAAACACTCGCCGTAATATGCATTGCGTTCACTAGTACAAGTCCTTCTTGGATTCCACTTTCAGCTAAACATGAATTTACCTCAGGCGTAATGTTAGTAAAGTGCATTCTTTCTGGTGCATTAAACCACAATTCCTTTTTATAACTTTTCATATCAACCTCTCTTTAAGATTTATCTAAAAAAATTAATTCAATCCCGTTGCCAGCGGGGTCCTTAAAAAATAACTGTTCAATATTAATTTCAGGAATGTATCTCTCTTTAAAGATAATATTGTTTCTTTCAAGGAGATCTATAAAAAAAACTTTATCACTAGCAGAAAATGAGATGTGGTCTAGCGTTGAATTTACATTGGTTAAGTTTTTAACGTTGTCTTTTGAAGAACTGAGATGAAGTACATCTTTCTCTTTTGCATAAAGCCAATATCCTTTACTTTTAAATGGAGGGCGATGGCCTAGCTTTAATCCTACGATATTTATATAGAAGTCTTTAAGAGTTTCAATCATCTTTTCATCTGAACGAAGATTGTAATGATCAATAGCGTTAATCATTTTTTTGAGAAGCTGTTAACCTTTTTTTAATATGGAGCTCTCTTAACTGTTTGTCATCAACTTCATTTGGTGCATTTGTTAATAGGCACTGTGCTTTTTGAGTTTTTGGAAAGGCAATCACATCTCTAATAGAATCAGCACCTGCCAAAAGTGTCACGATTCTATCGACTCCAAAAGCTATTCCGCCATGAGGGGGTGCGCCATATTGAAGTGCCTCTAATAAAAAACCAAATTTTTCCTGTGCTTCATCCTTAGTGATATTTAAAGCCTTAAACACCTTTGATTGAACATCGCTCTTATGTATACGTATGGAGCCGCCTCCAACTTCAGAGCCATTAATAACCATGTCATATGCTTTTGATAAGCATTTACCTGGATCTGAATCAAGAAGATCCTCATGTCCATCTTTTGGTGCAGTGAAAGGGTGGTGCAGGGCATTCCACCTTTTATTCTCTTCGTCAAAATCAAACATGGGGAAATCAACTATCCATAAAGGTGCCCAAACTAAATCATTTACAAGTCCTTTGTCATGTCCAATTTTTTCTCTCAACGCACCTAATGCCTCATTAACAACTTTCTCTTTATCCGCGCCAAAGAAAATCAAATCTCCATTGGATGCTTCAGTTTTATCCATAATTGCTTTTAATGCATCAGGATTAATATTTTTTACAATTGGACTCTGAAGACCGTTTTCATCAAGTTGTGAAACATCATTAACCTTAATATAGGCTAAACCTTTAGCGCCATAAATCTTTACAAATTCAGTATATGCATCAATCTCAGATCTTGAAAGCTCAGATCCACCCGGTATTTTTAGGGCAGCCACTCTACCATTTGTCATATTTGCTGCTGAAGAAAATACTTTAAACTCAACCTTCTTGAGCTCTTCAGTTAAATCAACAAGCTCAAGGGTGACTCGTAGGTCGGGCTTATCGGAGCCATACTTATTCATTGCATCAGCATAAGTTAGCTGAGGGAAAGTTTTTGGAAGCTTTATATCCATAGTGTCTGAAAACATTTGACGAATCATGCCTTCATTAATCTGCATTATTTCTTTTTCATTCGAAAAAGAAAGCTCAATGTCTAACTGAGTAAATTCTGGCTGTCTATCGGCTCTTAAGTCTTCATCACGAAAGCATTTAGCAATTTGAAAGTATCTATCAAACCCAGAAATCATTAACATTTGCTTAAATAATTGAGGGGATTGAGGCAATGCAAAAAATTCACCTTGGTGGACTCTTGAAGGCACTAAATAATCTCTAGCTCCCTCTGGGGTACTCCTTGTTAAGATTGGCGTTTCGATCTCCATAAAATCATTTTTATCAAGATAAGTTCTGAAATTTTTGGAAATATCATATCTCAGGCGAAGATTCTTTTGCATCACATCTCTGCGAAGATCAATAAAACGGCTTTCTAACCTAACTGACTCTGAAATTGTTTCATCGTCAAGCATAAAAGGAGGCGTTAGGGAAGGGTTAAGGATTGTAACTTCCGACGCTAGCATTTCAACTTCTCCTGAGGGCAAGTTTTTATTAACAGTGCCTTCAGGTCTAAGCCTTACCTTACAGGTAACTTGTAAAACAAATTCATTACGAACGGATTCACCAGCTTTAAAGGCTTCAGGTGTATCAGGGTCTATCACAATCTGAGCAAGCCCCTTCTTGTCTCTTAAGTCAATAAATATAACGCCGCCATGATCTCTTCGACGATGTGCCCAGCCACATAATGTTACTTCGGTATCCACATGGGATTTATTTAATTCACCACAAAAATTTGTTCTCATTTAACTTTCTACTTTCTTTTCTTTTTATTATTTTTAATAAACTCTTTATCTGTTGTTGAAACACCCATAGAGATGACATACTTTAAAACCTGATCAACACTAAGATCAATCTCGATAATTTTTTTCGTAGGCACGATCAATGTATATCCAGAAGTTGGGTTTGGTGTCGTTGGAACATAAACATTAACGAACTTACCTTTTAAATATTTAGCAATTTGATCATTTGGGACACCTGTCACAAAGGCAAATGTATAGGTACCAGCATTTGGAAATTCAATTAAAACTGCTTTAGAGAAAGCTTGTCCAGAGTTGGATAAAAGTGTATCCGATACTTGCTTAATACCCTTATATATAGAACTTATGACTGGTACCTTATTTAGCACATACTCATAAATAGTAATAATCTTTTTCCCAAAAAAATTATTAGCAATCACCCCTGTAAGAAAAACCACTATCAGAGTTACGATAACGCCATATCCGGGAATCGCTCCACCAAAAAAGACATCAGGCTGAACCTCTTTAGGAAGGAATAATAATACTTGATCTAAAAATTGGGTGAGCGTAACTAGTACCCATAAAGTTAAAACAATGGGAATTAAAACTAAAAGACCCGTAAGTATATTTTTTTTAAACATTTGGCTTCTCGGTTTTCTTTGTTATTGATTTTTTTGTCGCATCATTTTTTTTTGAATCTTTTGCATCATTTTTATTCTTAAAGTCTGTCTCATACCAGCCTGAACCTTTTAGTTTAAAATTTGGAGCCGAAACTTGCTTAATAAAATTTTGACTATTACATTTAGGGCATAAAATTGTTGTCGGCTCACTAATTTTTCTTATTAGATCTTCCTTGTAGCTACAGTCCTCACAAATAAATTCATAAATTGGCATAAAAAATTTTTAAATATTTTTAAAATGGAATATCGTCTTCCAATTGATCAAATGATTCAACTGCAGGAGATGGGGCCTTAGAAGGTTCATTGGACGACTGGCTTTTTTGTTGCTCAAAGTTACCCGATGAATCATTCCCCCCCGAGGCGCTGTCTTTAGAGCCAAGCATTTGCATCGTTGCAGCAACAACCTCCGTAGTATATCTAT
>ERZ1046876.2452-NODE-2452-length-11173-cov-4.288271_pt1 | contig 11173 bp, 13 predicted proteins | sample MGYA00383094_ERZ1046876 | MGnify/ENA primary metagenome ERZ1046876 (study PRJEB29581, sample SAMEA5548364) | metagenome | biome: marine; feature: coastal; material: water | depth 50 m | study: Short-term variability in the microbial, nano- and picoplankton... | reverse complement strand
CGATTTGTGAGTTCCATTTTGCTAATTCGCCATTGTTATTGTCGACTTGTGAAACTGGAGAACTAGATGTCCTCGGAATAGCTTCAGTTACTTTGGCATGATGGTCATCAGCGCGGCAGTGGCCTGATGGTTGTTCTTCATGGCTTTGCCGAACACCCGGCCGCAGCGCTCCAACTCGGAGCGATGCTTGACCCCGAACGGCAGTACCAGATTTGTGCTCCGCATGGGCCTATAGAGGTGGCAGCTAACAAGTACGCGTTTTATCGCTCAGAATCCAGAATGAGTCCCAATCCTCAAGATTTCGCCTCCGCACAAATATCCATTGCAGCCACAATAGAAATGGCCCAAACCATTTCGAACTGTGATGAGGTCGTGATCGCCGGCTTTTCACAAGGCGCAGGTTTGGCATCGGTGGCGACGTTTTCGCAAGCAAAGAACTATCAAGTTCACTCGCTCATTGTTTTCGGATGCCGCATCTACCCGGAGGAACTGTTTGCCTGGGATGCTGACTCCGCACGAGACGTTCATGTTTATGCCGGGCACGGCGTTAAGGACCGTTTGTCTCCGGCAGTTGAAGTTAAAGGGTTCTTTGATCAATTAGAACTGCGAGGCGCTGATGTGACCTGGCAAACACACCCTTATGGGCACTGTCTCTACCCGCAACATATTGAGGGGGCATCCCGTTGGCTACAGGGATTTTCGAAGAAGTGACCAGACTCAAGCACGCCATCAACTGTTGAAGGTACGGTGGCGTCCCACCTCGGGGTCTGCTACCCGAGATCCATATAAGGATAAGTCATGAGCGACCAATCAAATGAAGAAATTATTGGAGAGTTTGTAGAAGCGTGGTCTCGCCTTGACGCAGACGAGCTTGCTTCCTATTTCACAGAAGACGGTACGTATCACAACATGCCGACGGGACCTGTTTCAGGCCGGTCCAACGTCAGGGAAATGATCAGCGAATTCACCGCTCCATGGACCGCAACGCAATGGGACCTTTTGAACATCGCCTCAACTGGCGACGTAGTCATAGCTGAGCGGCTCGATCGGACCCAAGCAGGAGATAAAGCAGTGGATTTACCGTGTACCGGGGTGTTCGAAATGCAAGACGGCAAAATTTTCTACTGGCGTGACTATTTCGACATCGGTACTTACGTACGCGCGATGAGCTGAAAGTTAGTAGCGGAAACCTGTTTGAGGAGGCCTCCCCATCGCCGAAGGGGAGTCAGGCACATCATTGTGCGCTCGGGGCCAAGCGACAGGGGTTACGGGCCCTTGGATTTGTTGGCCCTCCTCGATTCCTTGCCTATCTAGGCTTTGGTGCGAGTGCGGCAGCGAACGTGTACAGCCGTCCTCGAAATAGATGATGCAATAAACCCGCCGAGTATCGGCGGTCACGTTGGCGCGTGCCTGATGAACAGTCAAAGAATGGTGAAACACCACAGATCCACGAGGTGCTTCCACCCAAAAAATTTCTGCCATCTCCGAATGGTCGAAATACGGATATGGCTCTTCACGTAACTCTCGAGTGATATCAGAGAACTTCGCCAATCCCAGACGGTGAGAACCAGGCGAATAACCCATTGCTCCGGCCTCCAATTTCGACCCATCGAAAGGAATCCACGCCGTTACCTGTCGAGCTGGCCCCATCGGCCAGAGGGGCCAATCCTGGTGAGGGTCAGTTTCCCGACCCCCGGACTCCTTATAAAGCGCTTGGTCATGCCAAATACGCAACGCTTCGGCACCCAATAACAAACCCGCGGTCTCTCCAAGCTTTTGGCTAAAGGTCAATGCCTTAAGATCGGCGTTGTCTTCCCACAGGTTCATGCATTGTTGAAAACTTTGTTCATATAGAGATTTTTCATCTACCGGCCTCAGATCGGACCCAATCCGATCTTTAACTGCACGATCGACAATTGACCCGAAATGATCCAGTTCGTTGGGTTCAAAGAAATCCTCAACAACTACGAACCCATCTCGATGGAACCTTTCGAAGAGAGAAGAATCTAAGACAGCCATTTCTTAACCCTAGATCCCTTATCCGAACGTATCGCTCAGAATTGTGCGCTCATATTGAATAGAATCAATGGTGGGTGATAGGGGAACTCAATGCACGACATAGTAATTAGATCCGGGAAAGTCGTAGATGGCACCGGGGATCAAGCCCAAGAAGTGAATATAGCTATCGACGATGGCCTTATTTCCGCTGTTGGAAACAACATTGGTCAAGGACGGACAGAAATGGATGCATCCGGCCACCTAGTAACCCCAGGCTTTGTCGATGTCCACACCCACTACGACGGACAAGCCACCTGGGACCCTGACATGAGTCCCTCATCTTTCCACGGAGTAACCACGACCGTATTTGGAAACTGCGGTGTCGGATTTGCGCCCGCCCAACCAGATAGCCACGACTGGTTAATTCAACTCATGGAAGGGGTCGAAGACATTCCCGGCTCAGCCCTGGCAGAAGGCATTGACTGGAGCTGGGAGACCTTCCCAGAATATTTGGATGCTCTCGAGGAAATGCCAAGAGTGATGGACATAGCGACACAGGTACCACATGGTTCCGTGCGGGCTTACGTCATGGGGGAGAGAGGCGCACGAAACGAAGAACCAACAGCGGACGATTTGGTAGAAATGGCAAAAATTGTTCAAGAGGGAATTGAAGCAGGCGCACTTGGCTTCACCTCTTCTCGGACCATGCTGCACCGAGCTCTCGATGGTGAACCCGTTCCTGGGACCTTTGCGGGAGCAGAAGAACTCATAGCAATGGGGAAAGCCGTAGCTAAAGCGGGAGGAGGTGTTGTAGAAGTCGCGTCAGACATAGGGCTTGGAGGGCTCGAAGGTAACTTCGGATCCGATATCGACTGGATGCGTGAATTAGCAACTGATTATGGGTTAACAGTCACCTATGCGCTCACCCAAGCAGACAGCCATCCGCAACAATGGCGGGACCTTCTTGAACTTTCGTCAGCCCCCATCGAAGGTGACGGCAAAGTGGTAGCTCAGGTAGCTGGACGACCGGCGGGGTTGCTGTTCGGGCTTGAAACGTCGCTTCATCCATTCAAGATGCACCCGACATACATTCAGTTAACCGGGTCGCTTACACGCTCGGAACTTGTGAAGGAACTCTCCAAAGAGTCAGTCAAACAACAAATCCTCAGCGAGACCACGGGGTACACAGGACGCTTCAACCACGATGTAGCTCACGGCTTCCACAAGATGTATCCGCTATTGGATGACCCCGACTACGAGCCTAAACCTGAGGACTCAATCGCAACTCGGGCCCAGAACGAAAACCGGGACCCGTATGAATACGCGTACGAAGTTCTCTTAGCTAATGATGGAAGAGGATTAATTTTCTTTCCTCTAAGCGACTTCGCGGAACATACCCTCGATCCAACATATGAACGCCTGAATCACCATGGAGCATTCTGGAGTCTCTCCGACGGCGGGGCACACTGTCGACTGATCTGCGACGCGTCGACCCCTACCTTCATGTTGAGCCATTGGACTCGAGATCGAACCAATGGCCCCAAGATGAAAATTGAAGAAGCTGTGAAATTGATGACTCATGACACAGCTGAGATTTACGGCCTGCTTGGTGATCGAGGGACTCTAGAAATTGGAAAACGCGCCGACATAAATGTGATCGACTATGACGGTCTGTCAATTTCATCTCCGGAAATGGCTTATGACCTCCCTACAGGCGCACCCCGCCTGTTACAAGAGGCCAGTGGCTACAAAGCAACGTTTGTCGCTGGTGAACTGGTGAGGCAAGACGACGAATTTACAGGTGCGCGCCCTGGTCGTCTCATCCGTGGACGTCGGTAAACGCTGCTGGAGCGTCAGCCCATCGTTAAACCCATCATCGCTTCTTGAGGGATGAACGGCCCAGAATTTTCAACTTCGAACAGTTGAGCAGCCCTTAGTTGTGCAATCACTTTCAAGTTCGCTTCGAGACTCGGGTAAGTGTTGATATTGACCCACTTGCCAATTGCAGTTGAAAATCCGCTTGCGATCGTTTCAGCGCCAGCTTCTTCGAGGATCCCAAGCTGTGTCATCAGGAGTTGGTTGAACTCATCTGAACCCGTTTCGACGCCATCCTAGGCACGACCGGAGGAACCTATGGAAAATGATGTGTAACTCATTAACAAACCTCTCTATCAATTCGACTGGTCACATCCCTTAACTTGAATTTTGATTCTGTCAATTGCGATGCTTTGTTTTCATATCAAGGTCAGCAAAAATGAGACAATTGAGGCCGTGTTGAATTGTTGGGCTCCAGTTGGGCGAGGTGATGCCGCCACTATTGCCTCACGAAGTAAAGAGTTAGAACAACGCGGCTACGCAGGGATAATTGGCAACCAAGTGTATGGGCCACCGTGGGCCAGTCTGGCAGTAGCGGCTGCGTCCACCACGTCGTTGGAACTCGAAACCGGGATAACGATGGCGTTTGTTCGGTCTCCGTTCGAAACGGCATGTGCAGCACTCGAACTTGACCAAATAAGCAATGGGCGATTTACCCTTGGATTAGGCACGGCTCCACAAACGTGGACAGAGAATTATTTCGGTCAAGATTTTCGCCCTCCGATCTCTCGAACCCGAGAAATAATCGAGATTCTCCGCATGGTTTTCGATGCAGCGGTAAACGATGCTTCATCAATTCCGGACTACCAAGGGCAGCACTACCAACTTTCGTTTGAGGGATTACATCCCAATTTCGGTCCCAACGTAAGACCTATCCCAATATGGGTTGCATCGCTACGTGAAAGATTGTGTGAATTAGCTGGCGAATGCGCAGATGGCTTTATAGGGCATTCCATCTGGTCTCGATGGTGGCTGGAAGAACGGGCATTGCCAGCACTCCGTCGCGGCGCGGTTAGGGCTGGACGAGATCCAAGCGAATTACAAATACAACTATGGTTGACAGCTTCCATCGACGCAGATCCGGCAGTTGCTGCTCGCCGCGCCCGCGGCAATGTCGCGTTCTATGCGTCAATACCTAGTTACCGCTCCTATTTTGATGCTCACGGATTTGGACCATTATTTGACACGCTTGTGGAAGCCCGAAGATCGTTACCTTTAGAAAGCTGTCTTGACATGGTTCCCTTGGAAGCGGCAAAAACATTTGCCATATGCGGGACGTCCGATGACGTCCGCCAAGAAATCGAAAATATCGCTGAACACGCCAACTCAATATGTGTCAAGCCCCCGATGTGGGGTATTGACTTGAGAGATGCAAGTGAACAAGCGCAACAAATTGACCGACTGTTATTTGTCTGAGAGACACCATTTGTGTAGCCAGAACCAATTACTTCATTTGGTAACCACGATGCCTTCAACTTGTCGAACAAAGGGATAGTTATTTAGCCCAGTAGTCCTCTGCTACTTCGGCCACAAGCCGCAGCTTCGCCCACTGGTCTTCTTCGGTGACAAGGTTGCCATCAAGAATCGAAGCGAATCCACATTGTGGGCTAATGCCCAGTTGAGACGGATCGGCATATTGGCTTGCCTGATCTAAACGGCGTTTTAATAGATCCGGTGATTCCAGTTCAGGGCGCTTACTTGTAACCAAACCCAACACTATTGAAGTAGACGCGGGAATGAGCTGCAAAGGTTCAAAGTCACCGGAACGTTCATCGTCGAATTCAAGAAAAAAGACATCCACATCGAGATTCGGGAAAACCTGATCAGCGATGGCTCCATAACCTCCAGACACCGCCCAGGTTGACCTCGCGTTGCCTCGACAAATATGTAAACCGAGGGTCGTCGAACTAGCCCGGTCAGACACGGCTGCGTTCGTTGCATCTATGTATTCCTTGAGGAGGGTCTCCGGGTTTTCACCGTCATTTTTCATTTTTTCAGTGGCTGTCGGATCGCAAAAGAAACTCAGAATTGGATCGTCAATTTGAATGAAATTGCAACCGAGCTTTTCCAGACCAGCGATTTCTGATTTGTAAACCTGAGTGACATCGTCCCAGAATTGTTCTCGGTCTGGATATACCGCCGCATCGATCGCGTTGACCCCATATTGGAAATGGAATCGGCTGGGAGCAGGGATGGTTACTTTTGTGACACGGTTGGTGATCTCGGTAACAAACTTGTAGTTATCGCCCATAATTGGGTTCCCCGGGTGACTCAAAGGCTTCGCTGTGCGCACCAGTTTTGGGATATAGGCATCTGCCTTATCAGCGACATTGCTAGCGAAAGGTGACTGGGTCGCTTCGAATAGCTCGATTCCCTCAACGTACGGTATGAAACCGGACCACCACGCATCTCGCCGAAATTCGCCGTCGGTAATGACACCGATACCTGTTTCTTCTTGCTGCCTTATCGATGTGCGGATCGCGTCATCTTCGATGGAACGTCGGTCCGCTTCGTCTATCTCGTCTCTCGCGAATGCTTTCCATGCCTGCGTGACCAAAGGGGGTCGGAGCAAGCTCCCGACTTGATCGGCTCGAGCAAAAAGTTTCATTGGTACCTCCTTCATTTGGTGCGTGACTCAGTTGCGGAGAAAAACGAGAGTTGCGATCTAGTCTGACTCAAAACAAACGAGGCCATATCCAGTAAGCATCGGGGCGAAGTAGGCGCGATAAACATTGCGGACTCGTGGTCCCAAAGCGCCGCGCATTACTAGCCACATGATTACTTCAACTGACTCAGCGCCCCCTCGCTGCATGTAATCCAGATGATCTAGTTCACACAAGGCCCCAGGGTCACTTTCCAGAAGATCCAAAAATTCGTTATCCCAGTCCGGAGCAAGGTAGCCAAAGTCGGGGCCATGTAATTGGTGGGACATTCCTCCTGTTGCGATGACTACAACTCGCGCATCGTGAAAGGAGGTGATAGCGCGGCCTATTGCTGCGCCAATATTGAAGCAACGTTGAGCTGTTGGCAGTGGGTGTTGAATGACATTGACGGCCAGCGGGACGATAGGTATTTCCCATGGAGGTGGCATTAGAAACGGCAAAATTGAATAAACCCCATGGTCCACCACCATTTCTTGACAAATAGTTGGATCAAATTCGTCAGCAACCAGGCTTCGTGCCACATGCCAGCCGAGATTGCTGTCACCTGGAAGGTCTGGCAAAGGCCGCTTCCCCCACCCCTCGTCAGCTTGGGCAAAGGTGTCCGCGACACCCAATGCGAATGTTGGATAAGCGTCAAAAAAGAATTGGTTCACATGGTCGTTGTAAACGATTAACAGAACATCAGGTTGTAGTGCTTTGAGCCAAGCGGCCGCAGGTTCGTAGCTCTTGAAAATGTCACGCCAAGCAGGGTCCTCACCCTTGCCTTCGTCGTATGCGCGCGCAAGAGACGGAGCGTGACTGACACCAATTCCGCCAACTATTTGCCCCATTATTTTGACCTTGTTTGTGGTGAACGTGTCGCCATAAATTGGGCAAGAGTTTCGCCACGCATCTCTGCGCCTACCTCCAACAGATTTGAACCAACGGTTGCTGCGATCTTTAAGAACACGTATACGTTGCCGCCAGCTTCCACCATTCCAGACCAGTCACGGTTTCTTATTAATTCTGTTTCGCTAGCCGTTAAACCGAATCGACGACAGTAAGCGGGTTCGTCGGCAAGAAAGTTTGCTCTGTTATCAGGATCGGTGAGGCTGGCTGACAACTTATTCAGGCGGTACCCCGCCATAGATCGCTCACCGGTGAATACTGTCATCTGGACCATTTGACCCCCCGGTTCATTTGTTACGTTACTTGCCGCCCTGATCGGATTGCAGAGTTCGGCGTTTCGGTAGGTCAACCCGATTCATGAGACTCCATCATCATCAAGCCGTTCAAGGAGTTGGTCGATCCGTTCTTTGTAAGGAGTTTTGTCGTAGAGGTTGAACAAAGCCCCGGCTAAACGCACGGGATCGCCTGAGTAATAGCGTTCGTAGAGCTGCTGGCGGCCAGAAAATCCTGATGATGAGGCATCCCAGGCAAGTCGAAATAGGGCTATGCGGTCCCTGCTGCTTGAGTTGACACTTTGGAAGTAAAGATCGATATCGTCTGCGCGAGGGCCAGCAAGTTCGGCAAACGATGGGGTTGCAGCGAGCCCCCCGGCACCGATTATTTGGATAATTTCACACATGCGTTGAAAGGCTTGAGGAAAGGTTTGGCGCACCGTCCAAAGGGGAAGAGAGGCTGGGTACGAAAATCCGTTGTCTCTTACAACTGGATCTGCTTCTGCGGCTACAAGCGCAGCCCTTAGTTGTTCGGTGAAAACGATCAACTCGCTCAACATCCCTTGGACATGCAAAAACTGATCCGCGTTGGTTGATTCAGCGACGCGAAAGGCTAGCCCCATCATGAATTCGGCCTTCGCTAGGTTTTTTATTGAAAATTGATGCATCACTTGTTCCATTGCACCGGTGCGATTGAACAACCCATTACACATCTCGACGTCTCGGTAGATAAAGGTTCGTTCCCAAGGGACTAGAACGTCGTCGAAAATGACGGTGCCGTCGATTTCATCAAGTCGTCCGCTGAGTGGGTGGTCCATTTCAGACGCTGTAGCCATGGGGGTTAGCGACGGACGGCAGATAAATCTCATACCCGGGGTAGCGATTGGTAAAGCAAAACAGAATGCAAACTTTTCCGCATCTGAATTGGCAGGGAGATAACTCGAAGGGGCGACAAGTATCTCGTCGCTGTGTGCACACAACGTGGCCACCATCCGAGCGCCGCGAACTATCCAGCCAGTCGGTTTTTCTTCAACAACGTGGGCTGCCACTTCATTGTCTTGTTCCTCCACAGGCCGAGATCGGTCGTACTGAGGGGTCACTAAGGTGTGTGTGAGGACAAGGTCTCGTTCGCGGATCTCTTCGTAATAGCGTCTTAAGTAATCTCCGTAAGGCCGGTCATCGCGTTGAAAATCCTGCCAACACATAGCGAGGCCCGTCACCATGATGTTCATAAAATCGGCAGAACGTCCGAACATCCCGGAGGTGTGATCCATCCAACGTTTCACCATTCGGCGGCGTCGTTCTAAATCTTCGCGGGAACGAGGTTCGATGAACGATAATCCGACTCGGTCACCTGTCTTTGGTGATGGATATGTCATCTCGTCGATAAGTTCCGGCTTGAGTTGGAGGTCGTAGAGCTCGGCGATAGAAAGTGCTGTGCCGCGAAAACGCGGGTCCGTCCTTACGTCAGCTATTCGTTCACCATCAATCCAAATCTCTCGCGAGTCACCGAGCCCGCTTAAATACTGATCACCGCTTCGTGCGCCCATGTGTTGAGATGTTAAACGCAATGGTCTGGGTGGCGCCGTTGACGCCATCCGCAGTCGGTTTGGGGGTGGTTCCCTATGAGGTGAAAGCCTTCAGTATGTTGATGCTTATTTGTTTTGAAGCTGGTCGAGTAAGCCACCGCTGTCGCTAACAATGTGGCCTTCGATGACTTTGTTGTTGTGAATTGTGAAGATGGCGACAGCGTGGCGTTCAATCTCGTTCCCTGATGGTTCGACCCCCATGAAAATTCCGGTGTGGACACCTCTCAGGATGTACCTCACAGCGACCGTTTCACCGTCGCTGACCATTTGTTGAATTTCGAATCGGGCATTTGTTAATGAGGAGTGGTACGCCTTTAGAGACTCGATGTGTTCAGCCAAAGAATTAGCGGATGGACCGCCATATCCATGACGCACATAATCTTCGGTAAATGACGCTTCAACGACGGACAAATCTTGCTTGTTGAAGCCATCTTCCATGATGTGCCGCACCAGTTCTTTTGCTGCTTCTCCGGTCAAAGCTGCCCCCATTTCTCGGTTGATCAACGATAGCTGCACACGTTGATTCACTGTTCGACAACATCACATCGAAGTTGTGTGTTGGTTTTCCCGACCAATAGGCATCATTGTTTGAAACCCCAAACTGCAAATAACGGGTCTCCTGAGGTAGCAGCTGGAGTTCGAAGCTCAGCTCGAACGTCTTTCCAAGGTCCGGTAAGCCGGTAGTACTCGCCAACAATCGAAACATGACCGCGATCATCGGTCCGGCCCCACCCTTGAATGGCTTTCGTTGGGAAGCACCGATTAGAAAAACTGTTTACGAAAACCCCTCCGCTCTTCAAACATCGATGGATTTCATCAAACACCTCGAGAGGGTGAACCAAGTAATCGACGGATACGCAGCAGACAACACTGTCAAAGCTGTCATCTTCGAAGGGGAGCTGCGGGGTGAGGTTTAAATCGTGTTGGATCCAAGCAGCTGCTTGCCTATTTTCTGCCAATTCGGTTGCGTTCATCCCGAGTGCAATCAAGTCATCTGGGGCGTCAACGAAATGACTTACCCAAGAACTCATAACGTCCAAGATTCTTCCCTGCAGGTTGAGTTCTTGATAGAGCTCCCCGACGGCCGCAATCGCGTTGCTATCAATGTGAGTAACGATTCTTGGTTCTAAGTAAAAAGTTTGGTCAGGTGATGGGTCAACCCTGTCAAAGAAACCAGGCGGGAACCCCTCGTAGCGTTGGTCTTTAGGAAGATTTGGGTCCGTTGATTCTCCGTTAACCACACATTGCTCCGGTGCTCTAACTTGTGAGCTTCTTGGCGAAACTCAGGTCGTGGCCGGAGGGGTCCTGGATAGGGAAGAATCGTTCCCCCCAGGGAGCGTCTTGAGGTTCATCCCCGGGGGAAAGTCCAGCGTTTATGGCCCGTTGGTACATGTCATCGACGTTGTTGACATGAAAAATTGTCCGGCCCCACCAACTCGATGGCAGTTCTGTTGCCTCGACTTCCCAGAGATTCACAAAACAAGTTCCTGATTGCAACGTAACGAAAGAAGCTGAAGTGTCTCCGAATGAGATGACAAAGCCCAGTGCTTGGTAGAAGGCGACCGACTTTGCCATTTCAATTGTTGCGAAAGTTATGGCGTCGATTCGCTCCACGTGACCCGGTTGGTCAGTCATAGGTAACTCATTTATTGACGCTGATTGTGGGATGGGGTGTTTTTCACGATCCGTCAAATTTTCCGTGGCGTCCCTCTCCTGAAGAGAAACGACTCGCGCCTGTGATTCCTTCGGCTTCAAGGACAGAGCGGCTGTTGTGCCACTCTTGGGTAAGCGCGTCCCTAATCGGTAAACCGTGTTGTTTGCGTACTGATCGTCGATCGGCTTGGGCGCAGAGCTGCGGGAACGCCGCTATTTGGTGAGCTAACTCTTC
>ERZ1046876.2440-NODE-2440-length-11201-cov-15.853041_pt1 | contig 11201 bp, 5 predicted proteins | sample MGYA00383094_ERZ1046876 | MGnify/ENA primary metagenome ERZ1046876 (study PRJEB29581, sample SAMEA5548364) | metagenome | biome: marine; feature: coastal; material: water | depth 50 m | study: Short-term variability in the microbial, nano- and picoplankton... | reverse complement strand
AAAGAAGTCCTATCACAAGGGCGTCTGACCAGACAGAAAATATTAAATTAATTATTGAATTTTAAATAAAGGAATACCATGGCATCTAAAACTGATTTTAATGTTAGTCCTTATTATGATGACTTTTCTGAAGCGAAAAAGTTTCACAGAGTCATGTATCGACCAGCATTCGCTGTTCAAGCAAGGGAACTAACAACTCAACAATCCATTACTCAAAATCAAATTGAGAAAATGAGTGATTCCATGTTCAAACATGGTGCAATGGTTGTCGCTGGTGAAGCAAACTACGACTTAAACTATTATGCAGTCAAACTCACTTCATTTACTGGAACATTAGCAAACTATAAAGACGCTACACTAACGGGCGGAACATCTGGTCTTGTTGCTGATGTTATTGGATTTGTTGCAACTGATGGTACTGACCCCGACACATTATTTGTAAAGTATAGAAACTCAGGCACAGACAATGAAACCGTTAAGTTTACTGATGGTGAAACAGTAACATCTGGCCATACTTCAGCATCAACTGCTGTTGTGTCAACTTGTGCAACAGGCTCAAGAGCAACTATAGATGCAGGTACTTATTACATCAATGGTTTCTTTGTTAATGTTGATGAACAAATACTTACACTAGACAAATATACAAACACACCAAGTTATCGTGTTGGTTTAACTATTGTTGAAAATTTCATAACATCAACTGATGATTCAACTTTATTAGACAACGCAACAGGCTCATCAAACGCAAACGCTACTGGTGCTCACAGATTTAAAATTGACTTAACACTTACAAAGTTATCATTAGACTCAACCGCTGATGCAAGTTTTGTTGAGTTGTTTAGACTAAAATCTGGTACTTTACAAGACCGCCCTATAAGTGATGTTAAAACTTCTTTTGAAGATACACTTGCAAGAAGAACATTTGATGAGAGTGGTGATTATGCCGTAAGAAACTTTGAATTAGATGTAAGAGAACATCTATTATCAGGAACAAATCGTGGTGTGAATGCTGCTGGCACTACATCTGCTGATGGCAATACTGCTTCTGAAAGTAAACTAGCATTTGGACTATCACAGGGTAAAGCCTATGTCAGAGGATATGAGATTTCTAAAATAGGAACAACTTATGTTGATGTAGACAAAGCAAGAGATTTTGATACTGATTCAGGTATTACGACAAGATTTAATATTGGTTCTTTTATCAATGTTGAAAATGTCTATGGTTCGCCTGACATTGGGTTCGTATCAGGTGAAGTAGAAAACTACAAAGCACTTCGATTAGTAGATACTGCACACACCACAAGAGGTACTGTATATGGTACATCACTTGCATATGTTTATGATATTGGTCGTGCAAAGACTAGAGCATTTGAATATAATGCTGGTACTGCTGCTTCAGCAGATTCAGGAACAACAACTGCACTATCAAATTCATCAACAACAGATACAGTATTCAAACACTATCTATTTGATGTTGAAATGTTTGCTCATTTAAATGTGCAAGGTGCTATGTCTGGTGCTTTAACAACAGGCGATACACTAACTGGCGGAACTTCAGCTGCGACTGGTACTATTGAAAGTATTTCAACCGCTTCTACAGCGACAATTACAGGGGCAACTGCTGCTAATCCTGTTGTTGTAACTTGTTCTGGTGGACATTCATTTACTGAAGGACAACAAGTAACAATTTCTGGTGTTTCTGGAATGACAGACATCAACGCAACTTGGACTTGTAAAGACCCAACCGCAACAACATTCAAACTATTCTCAGCACAAACTGCCGCAACTTCTACTCCGGCTACTGTTAGTGGTTCAGGATATTCTTCTTGGTCGTCTGGCGGAACAGCGGCTCATACAGTTGTCATCCTTAATAATGTCAAGGGTGAGTTTAGTGATGGCGAAACAATTACTGCACCAACAAATTCAAGAACAGGAACACTTCAATTTAGTTCTTTAGGTTGTAAGGGATTTGAACAAAAAGAATTCCATCAAACCAAAGGTGTTTCAATGGCAGGAAGTCCGACATATACTGCTAATGCTTCTTTAGGCTCAAGTTATGCCGAACATAAGATACTAACAGGAAATATCACTTGTGCTAATAGTGCGACTGCTGTTGTTGGAAGCGGAACACGATTTACAACCGAATTAAAAATTGGAGATAGTATTACATGGTCAGATAATGCCAACACAACAGTTACAAGAATTGTAGAAAGTATTATTTCAAACACATCATTAGAATTATCTGCTGCTGTGGGCGGTTCAGATGTTACAACAGCGGCTCCTTTTACTCGTAGGAGAACTCAACTTCAAGACGCTGATAAAAACACTTCTATTGCTAAGTTGCCTTATGATGTTGTTAAGACACTATTGACAACAGACAACGCTAGTATTAGTGATACATCCTTTAAGATAAGACGACAGTTTGTTACAACTCTTTCAAGTTCTGGTACTGCAACACTAACTGCTGGTACTAACGAAATCTTTACTTCATTCTCACAAAATGATGTTACAGTTTCTATTATGGCAACGGGTTCTGGTGGCACAGGCGCTGCTGGTGATATTATATCGCCGTCAACATCTGGCGACTATACACTTGGTGGTTCTCCTACAGGCAAAACTTTAGCACTTGACTTTGGTAGTGGTTATAATGGACACAAGATTAAAGTTATTGCAACGATTTCTGCATCCGTTGTTGGTTCTAAAACTAAGACGAATACAACGGGCACTACAATAACTATTGACACAGAAGCACTTGCTGCTACAAACACAACAATCAGTCTTGGTAAGGCAGATGTTCATAAGATTAACAGTATCTATATGGCGGCTGACTTTAGTACAGCTGCAACAACATCGGATACAGATGTTACAGATAGATTTGATTTAGATACTGGACAAAGAGATACTTTCTATGACATTTCTCGTCTTGTAAGAAAGACAGGAAAATCTGCACCAACAGGAAGATTGTTAATCAGTTACGATTATTTTGAACACGGCGCTGGTAACTTCTTTAGTGTTGACAGTTATTCTGGTATTGACTTCAAAGACATTCCTGGATATACTTCTGATGTTACAGGTGAACAATTCCCATTAAGAGATTGTCTTGACTTTAGACCAAGAGTAGATAACGCCTCAACAATAGATTCTGGCGGTATAGACAGAAGTTTTGATGGCACAGGTTCTTCAGCAATTGAAACAATGAAAATTAATACAGATGTTACTTCTGACCTAGAGTTTTATCTATCAAAGCGTGCTAGAGTTTATATGACATCAACTGGTAAATTTAAAGTCATATCAGGAACTTCTGCTATCGAGCCTAGTTTCGGAGATGATTTAGAAGATGCAATGCATTTGTATGATGTGTTCTTGCCTGCTTATACTTTTGATACTAAAAATATTAAAGTAAACTCAATTGACAATAGAAGATATACAATGAGAGATATTGGTAATATACATAAGAGATTAGAAAATGTAGAATACTATACTCAACTTTCTTTACTAGAATCAAATGCCGAAAATTTACAAATACAAGATGCTGATGGATTCGATAGATTTAAGAATGGATATATTGTAGACAACTTTACTGGTCATGGTATCGGTGATGTTGCTGATAATAATTATTCTGTATCTATGGACATGGCGGCTGGTGAATTGAGGCCTGCACATCACATGGATAATACTAACTTAATTGAGTCTGATTCGGCATTGGCAAATAGTGGTTCTATGACAACTGCGATTAGAACAACGAACGGTTATCAAAAGACTGGAGATTTAATTACTCTACCGTATACTGAAGAAGCATATATCACACAACCATTTGCAAGCACAACTGTTAATCTAAATCCATATGATGTTATTTCTTATGTTGGTCAAGTAACGATAACTCCTGACCAAGACGAGTGGATGGAAACAGAAGTCTTGCCAGAAATGACAATCGATATTCCTGGTGTGTTTGACTCACTCACAGATGAGGCAGGCAATGCTGTGCAAGAATTAAATCTAGGTACTGTTTGGAATGAATGGAACAATAACTGGACTAGTGTTCCTATTGCCGGTACTGAACAAACCACACGCCGTAGAGACCGCAGAGCTCAATGGCCATTTATTAGAGATGTAAATAGAACTACTCAAGACTTTAGAGAAATCAGTAACTCAACAAGAACTGGTATCAGAAGTACTTTAGTTCCTGGTGGACTACAAACACAAAGTTTAGGTAATCGAGTTGTTCAAGTTGCGTTTGCAACATTTATGAGAACACGAACAATTACATTTACTGCAACTTCAATGAAACCAACGACAAGAATATATCCATTCTTTGATGGTGTAGATGTTTCTACATATGTAACACCAACGGGAAGTAGCGCTGGCGCTGCTCTGACAACTGATGCAAATGGTTCTGCTACAGGAACTTTTGTAATACCTGACCCTAAAGTTTCATCTAATCCTAAGTGGAGAGTTGGTAAGAGAACATTTAGATTGACGACTAGTTCGACTAATGTACTAACTGAAGGCCTTGTATATTCGTCTGCTGAAGTAGATTATACTGCAAAAGGAATGATTCAATCAGTTCAAGGCTCTGTTATTTCAACAAGAGAACTTCAAGTACAAAGAACAACTGCAACAGATTCAACTGTAGTTCTAGGCGCTGTTGGTACTAGAGTGGTGAGAGATAGCACAGGTCCTTGGTTTGACCCAATTTGTCAATCTTTCTTAGTTGACCAAACTGATGGTATTTTTGTAACAAGTGTTGACTTATTCTTTGAATCTAAGTCTGCTACACTTCCTGCAACTTTACAGATTAGAACAATGGTTAATGGATACCCAACAACTGAAGTTCTTCCTTTTGCTCAAGTAGCAGTTGCTTCTTCTGACATAACAACATCAACAGATGCTTCAGAGGCAACAACATTTACATTCCCAAGTCCTGTGTTCTTATCGAACAACACAGAATACTCAATTTGTGCGATTGCAAATTCAGATGAGTTTAGAATCTATACTGCGAAGATGGGACAAACGACATTAGATGGTGCAAGATTAATTTCACAACAACCATATCTTGGTAGTATGTTTAAATCACAGAACTCATCTACTTGGACGGCTGAACAAAATGAAGATGTTAAGTTTAATATTAATCGTGCTAAGTTTACAACAGATACAGATGGTACTGTGTATCTAGTTAATGCTGAAGTTCCTGTTCTTACATTAGGCGCAAATCCTATTACAACAACAAGTGGTTCAACAACGATAACTATTCATCACAGAAATCACGGTATGCATACGACTTCTAATAATGTTACAATTGCTGGCGTTCCTTCAGGAACATATAATGGTATTGCTTCGGCAAACATTAACGGAACATATACTGCGATAGGTAATATCACAATGGATTCATATACAGTAACCGCACAAAATTCTGATGCCGCTTCAGCAACGGGTGATATTGGTGGAAGTTCTGTAACTGCAACAAGAAATATGATGTATGATGTTATTCAACCAATTGCATCAACAATCACTCCTCCAGGAACAGCAGTTACGGCTACAATGAGAAACACAACTGGAAGAACACTTGAACAATCAGAAGGCGAGTTTAGTTTGGCGACAGTCAGTAAACAAAAGGCATTTGATTTAAATACTGATTACTATCATACTGCACCTCAAATTGTTGCTTCACAAATCAACGAAACAAATGAGATGTCTGGTAGTAAATCATTAAATATAGTTCTTACTTTATCAACACCATCAGATAGTGACCATCTTTCACCTGTTGTTGATACTGCGAGATTGAGTGCTCACTTAATACGAAATCGTTTATATAGTCCAGTATCTGGTACAACACCAAACTTTGTTGCTGACACAGCAAACACAGGTGGTTCAGGACCTGCACAATATATTACTAGACCGGTGTTGTTGGCCCAAGAGGCAACAGCACTAGATGTTCGTTTGTCTGCACATGTTCCTTCTACAGCAGAAGTAGAAATGTTCTATCGAGTATCAAATGCTGATGACGCTAGAAAAATGGGCGACCTTGCTTGGATTCCTTTCAATGATGATGGTTCTCCTGATACAGCAGTTCCGCCATCTGATGACGATACTACATTCAGAGAACATCAATATAGTGCTTCTGGAATAACAACATTTACGGCATTTTCGTTAAAGATTATATTAAAAGGAAGTAGTAGTTCATATCCGCCTAGAATTAAAGACATGCGAGGAATTGCTTTGGCAGTTTAATCTTATGAAAGATACTGCAAAGGTAGAAGGACACGCACACTTAGTTAGAGATTTAAAATCTCAAGCAATCATCAATACTGATTCAGATGCTTATGCTCGATATATGTCGAGAAAAACAAAACAGAAAGTTAAAAATGATGAAATAAGAAGTGTGATTCGTGATGTGAATGAATTAAAAACAGAAATGAGAGAAATTAAAGACTTACTTATAGGTTTGAGTAATGGCAGATAGAATAGTAGCAGCAACAGACACGCTAAATTACTTTAGACACGAGTTTAATGGTACAGCGGTTGATGTCGGTGATATTGCTGATATACTGAGCGCAAGTAGTTATATTGCTTCAGCAACTGATGTTGTTGAATCTATTGTAGCACTTAACACAGAACTTCCCGAAATTACGACAGATTCATTTGTATTCCCAGTTGGCACTATGGTTTGGGAAGGCAGTGATTTTAATTATTTAGATTCTGGCGATGCATACGAAACAACTCTAGTATTTACAGACCCAACGGCTGACCGCACATATACTTTTGGCGATATCAATGGTGATGTAGTTTTAGATGTTGCGACTCAGACACTTACAAACAAAACTCTAACTAGTCCAACAATAAACGCCGGAACAATGAGTGGTGCGTTTACTGGCACTATGACTATGAATGGTGTTGTTCTTGCAGGTGCGAGTCCGTTAGTATTTGAAGGCGCTAGTGATGATGCATATGAAACAACTTTAGCATTAGTCGACCCAACTGCTGATAGAACACTTTCGTTGCCGAACGCCACAGACACACTTATTGGTAAGGCGACAACAGACACACTTACAAATAAATCGTTTGACTTAGGCGGTACAGGTAATAGTTTAACAGGAACAATATCAGAGTTTAATAGTGCATTACAAGGTGACAGTTTTGCCACAATTGATAATGCTGATACACTAACAAACAAAACATTTACAAGTCCTACTATTAACGGCGGAACATTTAGTGGTTCGTTTACTGGTACTATGGATATTACAGGAACTGTTTTGTCTGGTGCAAGCCCTCTTGTCTTTGAAGGCGCTACGGACGATGCATATGAAACAACTTGGGCGTTTGTAGACCCAACTGCTGATAGAACGATTACTGTTCCAAATGCTACTGACACACTCATTGGTAAAGCGACTACTGATACACTAACGAATAAAACAATTGACTTAGATGCTAACACATTAACAGGTTCAATGTCAGAATTTAATAGTGCATTGCAAGGCGATAGTTTTATGACATTGGCTGATACACAGACATTGACTAATAAGACATTTACAAGTCCTACAATCACAAGTGGTGTATTAAATACTGGTGTTTCTGGTAGTGGTATTAAAGATGAAGATGATATGTCATCTAACTCTGCTACCCATCTTGCTACTCAACAATCTATTAAGACATATGTTCTTGCAGTAGTTGATGAACAAGATTTAGACATAGCGGCAGATAGTGGTTCTAATATTGCAGTTGACTTAGATGACGAAGTGTTGACACTTGCTGGTGGAACAGGTATTACTAGTACAACAGGAACTAATTCGGTAACTTTTGCTATTGACTCGACTGTTGCAACACTTACAGGAAGTCAAACATTTGAAGATAAAACTTTTACAAGTCCGTTAATAAATGCACTAACATTTGCTTCAGGACAGACAGCAACTGGAATAAATATAGGTGCAAATGGTATTATTTTTGAAGGCGCTACAGCAGATGCATACGAAACTACTTTGACTGCGGCAGACCCTACTGCCGACCATACGATTACAATACCGAACGCAACCATGACCGCAATTACAACGGCGACTCATGCTACTCAAACAAACCACATTGCAAGATGCATGGCATTAGGATAAATAAATAGTATTATGGCAGATAGAAATGTAGTAAACACAGCAACCTTAGACACACTAAGAACAACCTACAACTCAACGGCGGCAGATGTCGGTGAGATTGCAGATATTACTGGTGCAAGTGGTGTAATCGGAGCAGCAACAGATATTGTTGAGGCAATAACTCTGATGAACACAGAGGTAACGGGCATCAAAACAGGTGCAACAACATTCGCTTCTCAAATTGTTTTTGAGGGCTCGACTGATGACGCCTATGAAACAACTCTTGCAGTTACAGACCCAACGGCTGATAGAACAATTACTTTTCCTGATGCTTCAGGAACTGTCGTAACAACAACTGCAACACAGACTTTAGAAAATAAAACTCTTACAAGTCCAACAATCAACGCTGGTACATTTAGTGGTACATTTACTGGTACTATGGATGCGACTTCACTCGTTTTATCTGGTGCAAGTCCACTTGTCTTTGAAGGCGCTTCAGCTGATGCACACGAAACAACATTAGGAATCGTTGACCCGACTGCTGACAGAACAGTTTCATTACCAAATGCGACTGATACTCTTGTTGGTAAGGCAACGACTGATACACTCACAAATAAAACGATTGACTTAGATAGTAATACATTTACAGGTTCTCTTGCAGAATTCAATAGTGCTTTGCAAAGTGATTCTTTTGTATCTCTTACAGGTTCGGAAACACTTGAAAACAAAACTCTAACCAGTCCAACGATTAACGGCGGTACATTTAGTGGTTCATTTACAGGCACACAAGACTTAACTGGACTCGTCATGTCTGGTGCAAGTCCTCTTGTTTTCGAGGGCGCAACTGCTGACGCTTACGAAACAACATTGGCCTTTACTGACCCGACTGCCGATAGAACAATCACATTCTTTAACGCAACTGATACTCTTGTTGGTAAAGCAACAACAGACACACTCACAAACAAAAGTATTGACTTAGAGAATAATACTTTAACAGGTTCTCTTGCTGAGTTTAATAGTGCATTACAGAGTAATAGTTTTACATCACTTACTGGTTCAGAAATACTTACAAATAAAACTCTGACAACACCAACACTTACAAGTGCTGTATTGAATACTGGTGTTTCTGGTAGTGCTGTACTTGATGAAGATGATATGAATTCTAATAGTGCAACAAAACTTGCTACTCAACAATCAATCAAGGCATATGTTGATGCAACTGTTACTGCTGATGATGTCGATATAGCCGCAGATAGTGGTTCTAATATTGCGATTGACTTAGATAGTGAAGTGTTGACACTTGCTGGTGGAACAGGTCTTGGAAGTGTTGCTTCAGGTAATACGATAACTTTTAACATTGATTCGACTGTTACAACTCTGACTGGAAGTCAAACACTTGAGAATAAGACTCTGACAAGTCCAACAATTAACTCGCCCACGATTACATCTTTAACTGCTACTGCATTGAATTTAACAGATAGTAGTATTGTATTTGAAGGTGCGACTGCTGATGCATATGAAACGACTTTAACAGTAACAGACCCAACGGCAGATAGAACAATTACAATACCAAACGAAACAGGAACTTTAATTACATCTGCAAGTGCGGCGACTAATGCTTTCTCAATTGCATTAGCAACTGCGTTAGGGTAATCATTATAAATAGTCATATACTAAAGGAATAAAAAATGGCATTATCAAAAATAGTAGAAAATTCGATAACAGACGGTGTAGTATCATCTGCTAAACTAAAAGACTTTGCGGCCGCAGTTGACTTAAACGGCGTTGAGTTAATCTTAGATGCAGACCAAGATACTTCAATCACGGCAGATACAGACGACAGAATCGATTTTAAACTCGGCGGTGTTGAACACATCTCACTTAATAACTCATCTGGTGATACAGTTATTAAACCGATGGTTGATGCAAAAGATATTATCTTTCAACAGTATGACGGCAACAAGATACTAGAAATCAATGATGGCAACTATGTCGGTATTGGTGGTAACGCATCCGCACCTGGTGAAATAAGAATTTACGAAGATACTGATAATGGTTCTCATTATACAGGATTCAAGGCAGGCAACAATACTGCTTCAGTAGCATATGTGTTACCGACTGCTGATGGTACTTCAGGATTTGCTCTGACAACAGATGGTTCAGGAACTTTATCTTGGACAAGTGTATCAAGCGCTGCTGATGATATATCAACAGGAGATGCTGCTGTTACAATTGCTACTTCAGCTGGTAACATTACAATTGATGCACAAGGTAGTGATACAGACATCATATTCAAAGGAACTGATGGCGGCGCTGATACAACATATATGACAATTGATGGAAGCGCTGGTGGTGATTTATTCTTAACTGGTGGTCTTATCGACCTGAAAAATGACGGTTCAGCAGTTTCACAAATTAAATTCTATTGTGAGAGTTCAAACGCACACGCACAAACACTTATTGGTGCACCACACTCTGAATCTGCTACAAACACTCTTACACTACCAAGTACTGGTGGTAACTCTTATCTACTTACAGCAGCTTCAACTGCTACTGTAACAAATAAAACATTTACTTCTCCAAAGATAAATGAAGATGTAGCATTGACTGCTACAGCAACTGAAATTAACTTAATAGACGGCGGCGCAACTGTGGGAACAACTGCTGTTGCTGATGGAGATGGTATTCTTCATAATGATGATGGAACAATGAAAGTTACAAGTGCTGCTACTTTCAAAACATATTTTCAAGAAGGCATATCTACAAACGCTACACATAGTGGAGAAGTAACAGGTGCCACGGCACTTACTATTGCAGACAATGTAGTAGACGAAGCTAATCTTAAAGTATCTAACGCACCAACAAACGGTTACTTCTTATCAGCACAATCAGGTGATACAGGTGGCTTAACTTGGGCAGAAGTAGCATCTGGAAATACCACATCAAATGGTCTATACGAACACGCACACACCATAGCAGCTAACTATAGCATAACGAGTGGCAACAATGCTTTAACTGCTGGTCCGATAACAATTAACACAGGGGTATCAGTCACAATACCTACTGGTTCAACTTGGGTGATAGCATAATGGCAAAAGTAAAAATACAAGGACACGCTTCAGG
>ERZ1046876.2430-NODE-2430-length-11223-cov-18.276952_pt1 | contig 11223 bp, 8 predicted proteins | sample MGYA00383094_ERZ1046876 | MGnify/ENA primary metagenome ERZ1046876 (study PRJEB29581, sample SAMEA5548364) | metagenome | biome: marine; feature: coastal; material: water | depth 50 m | study: Short-term variability in the microbial, nano- and picoplankton... | reverse complement strand
CGGACCGTGTTTGAAGAGCGTCGCGCGCGCGATTAATTCAAGGTAAGGTGCCAGTAGCACTTTTTTTGGATAAAAAGTGACAAAAACCCATTTTATGGCATAGTTTTACCACCAATCTCTCTAATGTGCTCCGTCATCAGCCCAAAGTTTAAGGCCCACGGCGAACGGCGAACGGCGAACGGCGAACGGCTTAGATACCAAGCAATCGTTTGTTCTAATATAATTCGTTATCATTTTTTGTGACGAGGCCGTGTTTCACAAACAGATTAGGGATCGACAACGCATCCCTTTGATGTTCCGAAAATTTACGATTGCTCTGTCGACCGGTTTTTCAAAGGCGTGAAATTGCATAGTTTTGTTTCATTAGTGAACAGACGAAAATGCGACTTTTTTTTAAATTAAGCTGTGCTATGCGAACCATCAACGTACGTTATACCACCTACTAGCCCAAATGACTTGTTTGGAGCTTTGAAGAAATGATACCAGTGTTGAAACCACCCTTCCTTAATTCTCCAAAAAGGCGCTGATACTCAAACTTAGGACAACGGTTCATTATCACGGATAGACCGCTTGCTTCCGCTTTGACGCGCGCCTGATCGTGCTCCACCCCGATTTGCATCCAGATAGTTTCAAGAGCAGAGAAATGTTCCAAAGCATCGTCAACTATTGGCGGAACGGCATTAGATGCTCGAAAAATATCTACCATATCTACCGGTGCATTAACCTCGCGCAAGCTTCCGACAACTTTTTCCCCAAACAGTGTTTCCCCAAAATGACGTGGATTGACCGGGATAACTCGATAACCTTTAAAAAAAAGATAGCGCGCCACGTAATAACTTGGGCGTACCGGATTCATTGAAACACCCACTACGGCAATAACGCGGGTCCGATTCAAAATCATTTTGAGGCTGTTATCAGAGTATGTCATGCGACTAAACTAGACGCTAAGTCTAAAAGAAAAAAGCGCCCAAGGAAACCTTGGGCGCAAGGTTCGGAACGAGGGACAGTAAAGTATGACGTTAGGGTTCCGACCCAAGTCTAAATATAAATAATACATGATGAATGGTTTGGAAGGTCCGATAAACTAGATGTGAACCATACGCTGAAAATTAAAAAATAGGCCAACGTCACTTTGGGTAAGATCACAAAGCTACAAACTTCCAATACACCAATATTCTCATCGAGGCAGCGATGCGTAAAGCGCAACAGCGGCAGCGTTCGACACGTTGAGTGAACCGTAAACACCGGCAAAATTGATTTTAACCAAATGATCGACAGTTTCCTTTGTTTTTTGTCTCAACCCGGGACCCTCTGCTCCCAGCACCAGCGCCACAGCCCAATCACGCCGGCCTTCAAGAACGGTTTCAATGGTTTCATCCGCTTCACCGTCGAGGCCCAGCACCAAATAACCCATACCCTGAAGCGCAACGATAGTATCAGATAAGTTACGTAGACGAAGATATGGTTGACGCTCGAGCGCTCCGCTTGCGGTCTTTGCTAAAGCGCCCGTCTCTGGCGCTGAATTATGGCGCGTCCCAATAACCGCCTGCGCCCCAAAAACTTCTGCTGAACGTAAAATTGCGCCAACGTTATGCGGGTCCGTCACTCGGTCAAGCAACAATATGCGTGGTGGTGTATTTCCATCGCCCAAAGCAATGTCGTCCAAAGTACCCCAGTTTAACGGTTTCACTTCCAAGGCAGCTCCCTGATGCACGGATTGAGCATCAATTGGTACGGAGAAATTTCGCGGATCGACGATTTCGGGCTGCAAGTCAGACGCTAAAATGGCTTCACTCAGCCTATTGAACGCGTTTTGGGTAACGACAAGCCGAAGTTTTTCACGCGACGGGTTTACCAAAGCATCACGGACAGCATGCAGCCCGAACAGCCATACGGTTTCTGCGTCAGCCCTACGTTTAGCTTGTTCTTTTTCAACGACCCATTTCGGCTTCTTCATGGTCTGATCACCTCGCAAAAGTACGCGTAAGCAATGCGCTGCCCAAGCTCACAGCGCAAGAGATTTTCTTGTTGACGACCTCCCAACATCACAGTAACCAGCCGACATATCTGATGTCGCAAGACGAAGATATAGTGGGCGACAGGCCGCAAGGTGTGGCAGGGGACTGTAACTCCCTCGCGGAGACGCACGCCTGGTTCGATTCCAGGGTCGCCCACCATTTCACTAAAAAAGTCAATGAAATCAATGGCAGGGTGTCCCACGATTAGTAAATCCGGCCCCAAACATATCAATAGGTTAGAATAAAGGTGTCCCACGCGGAGGGCAAAAAAAGACCCCCCAGCTTCGCAGTGCGTAACCTGACCGACTGGGGGGTAGTTGACCACACTTGGGAGGAGAGCGCGTGGTCAGGAGGTAAACTTTTAGTTCGTGCCGAGACGCCTTCTGTCTTTCCACGCTTTTTTACGGCGGCTGCGAGGTATTCTCACTAGGTCGCTGACAGGTGCGCGGCGCAGCGCAGTCGGGTCGCCGTTAAAGAACGGACGCAGACGGGTCTTTGCCTTCTGCACCTCGCGCCACTCTGCGCGAAGCTCGGACATCTTATCTCGGTCCCCTGCTCTATACGCCCTGTGGTACTCGTCCTGCATCTTCCCTGTCCGCTCTTTAAAGTATCCCTTAATCTCGTACTGCTGGCTTCGGTTCCACTTGACATTGTTAATCTGCGTAGCCGGTAAACCTAGCGCATTCGCCAGCAAACTACGGAGGTCAAAATCACGCGGGTCAACCATTGCCTCCCTGTTCTTAAACGTCATGCCCTCAGTAGACAGCCGCCAAGATTCCATCATCTGTCGCTGGCCTTTCAGAGGGGCGGCGAGCTTGGCTTCAGAAAGCTCTGGCATCACCAACTTTCTGCTAACATCCCCCGCGGTTAAGAGACGCACTCTTCACGGAGACATAAATACATTTATAAGCGTGCCTTTCGTTGAAAAAACAAACCTCAATTCAATTATTGCTCCAGACTCGCACTGCATTTTCATGACCGTTGAAGGTGAAATCAGCCATCGAAGCTGTTGCGCGACCAATTATTACCTTCCCAAATATTTGAAATTGTTTACGCTACCAGTGATCAGGTGCTTTAACGAACGCGATGTGATTTTCGAACAGCGCGTGGCAAATAATTGGGCGGTACTGATACGCCAAAAAAAGAGCCAAAATGGCTAACGTAGGGAGGAATACCATGAAAAGACTCAACACACTTGTGATCAGTTCTATTGTTACGCTGTCAGCAGGCGTTTCAGCGGCTAACGCGGACAAGTTGACATTATATTGCTCAGCACAGGAAGACTGGTGTCAACTCATGGCGCGAAGTTTTGAGGATGCAACCGGCATTGATGTGAATATGACCCGGAAGTCTTCTGGCGAGACCTTTGCGCAAATCAAAGCTGAGTCTTCAAATCCCAAAGGTGACGTTTGGTGGGGTGGTACCGGTGATCCGCACTTACAGGCAGCAGAGGAAGGTCTCACGGCACCTTACATTTCATCCATGCGCGAACAGTTACACGACTGGGCCATAAGCCAGGCTACAAGTGCAGGCGACAAAACGATTGGTATTTATTCTGGCGCATTGGGTTATGGCTATAACTCAGATCTTCTAGCCTCCAACAATTTGCCTGAACCAGCTTGTTGGAAAGACCTACTTAAGCCAGAGTACAAGGGTCATGTGCAGATGGCGAACCCCAACTCTTCGGGTACAGCATACACCACCCTCGCCTCTATGGTTCAGATCTTCGGCGAAGATGGAGGTTTCGAGTTCATGAAAGGTTTGCACTCGAACATCAACCAGTACACCAAATCCGGCTCCGCTCCGATTAAGGCGGCTGGGCGTGGTGAAAATACGATTGGAATAGTTTTCATGCACGACGCCGTGAAGCAAGCCGTTTCAGGTTTTCCTGTGAAGGTAGTGGCTCCTTGTGAGGGAACCGGCTATGAAATCGGCTCGATGTCAATAATTGATGGCGCCCGTAATATGGACGAAGCAAAAAAATTCTATGATTGGGCTTTATCCACAGACGCTCAAAATCTTGCGTTACAAGTAAACGCTTTCCAAGTTCCATCGAATAAGGGAGCTGATACTTCTCCTTCTGCGCCAGATATGTCTTCAATCAAACTGATTGACTACGACTTTAAAACTTACGGTTCATCTGCCGAGCGCAAGCGCTTACTTCAAAAATGGGACGAAGAAGTCTCGGTTTTGCCGCAGTAAAGCGTGCGTAAAAGCCCAAACAAAAAATCTGTTTCTCCGGCATTGGTCTTCTGGATCTTTGCCGGGTGGGCAGGATACTTACTTCTGCCTTGGTACGGGGTTGAAGATGGTTTTTTTTCATTAGAGTGGCTGTTTGACGGCTATCCTTTTGACGCTGACTATGCGCCAGCAGCTTTTTTGATCGGACAAGGCGAAAAACTTTGGTTGGCCCCGATTTTATTGCCACTTTCAGCGCCTTTATTAGTATTGCGCCTTAAAAAAAGTGAACCCAACTACTCAAGAATTCTTATACTGTCAGGCACAATTGGCTTTGGGTGGCTGATTGCCCAAGGCTTTGGTATTGGCATTCGCGGATTTACAGCCGACTGGTTGGTTGCACTGTTCGGAGTGCTCGACGACCGCCAATTCGGCATGGGTTACGGTGCACTTTGGGTCGCATCGGCTTTTTTGTTCATGTTCACACAGGGAATTGCTGCGCGCGGTGCGGTTAATGGCGATGTATTTGTTGTCAGTGCAATCGGAGGTGTCATCGTAATTGTTACAACTTTCGTATTTTTTCCAATTGCCAATATGCTTTTTGCCGCTTTCGTCACTGAAGAAGGTGGATACTCAGCAACGGTCTTTGCTCTGAAGCTCTTTGACGACCGCTTATGGGGAATTGGTTGCCTATTTGGTGCGCGTTGCGGTGCAGCATGGAATTCACTTTTTTTGGCAATAACCGTAGGACTTCTTACGACGGTGCTAGGTTTGGTTTTCGCTCTTGTTGTGACAAGATCAGGCTTTCGGTACAAGCGAGCGCTACGCGCATTAACCGTTTTGCCGATCATCACACCTCCATTCGTAATCGGGCTCGCGTTAATCCTTCTTTTCGGTCTCTCAGGATCCGTAACGCAGTTCGTGGCAGATCTATTCGGCCTACAGCCAACCCGTTGGCTTTACGGTATGCCTGGCGTTTTAATTGCTCAGACCCTTGCTTTCACCCCGATTGCCTTTCTTGTATTGATTGGCGTCGTTGAAGGTGTATCACCCTCGATGGAAGAAGCGGCCCAGACTTTGCGTGCAAATCGTTGGCAAACGTTCCGAACAGTCTCATTGCCATTGATGCGGCCAGGACTTGCGAATGCATTTTTACTTGGCTTTATCGAAAGTATGGCAGATTTCGGCAACCCTCTGGTTTTAGGTGGCAATTTTGATGTACTTTCCACAGAAATTTTCTTTGCCATAGTAGGTGCGCAGTACGACCAAGGCCGAGCCGCAGTTTTAGCGATGGTTCTGTTGTTTTTCACTCTATCGGCCTTCTATGCCCAACGCATGTGGCTCGGAAAAAAAAGTTATACAACGGTTTCGGGGAAGGGCGACGCAGGCGTGCATCCTTTGATGCCAAAGGGTTTGTCTATACCCGTATTCCTAATTGCAGGAACTTGGGGAGCCTTTACCGTAGTCGTCTATGGGATGATTTTCTATGGAAGCTTCGTTGAGCTATGGGGTGTAAATAATACGTTAACATTCAAGCATTATATTACAGCTTTCTCAGTTCGGTTCGAAGAAAGTGGAATTCGTTGGTCAGGCGCAGCGTGGGATAGCTTCTGGACTACAATCTATATAGCGGTAGCAGCAGCTCCGCTTACTGCAATCGTGGGCTTGGTAACTGCCTATCTTTTGACACGCCAAACCTTTGTAGGAAAAAACGCTTTTGAATTTGGCACAATGTTGAGTTTTGCTATTCCTGGCACAGTGATTGGCGTCAGCTACATACTCGCATTTAATGTACCCCCAATCGAAATCACAGGAACGGGAATTATTCTGATCGTGAGTTTTGTTTTTAGAAACATGCCAGTGGGAGTGCGGGCGGGGATTGCCTCAATGAGTCAATTAGACAAATCTTTAGACGAGTCTTCGCTGACACTTGGAGCAAACTCATGGCAAACATTCCGCAGGATAATTCTGCCATTGCTCAGGCCGGCGATTTTGGCCGCTCTCGTATACAGTTTTGTGCGAGCCATGACGGCGATTTCAGCGGTAATTTTCCTTGTTTCCGCTGAGTATGACATGGCAACAAGCTACATTATTGGGCGAGTGGAAAATAATGACTATGGACTAGCTATAGCTTACTCGACAACACTGATCTTTGTCATGCTCGCAGCGGTTGGGTTGCTACAGATTTTGGTCGGACGTACTAAAATTGGGCGTCGAACTCAATTCGGATCAGGAGAGAAATCATGATTGAATCTCGTATAGTCGGGAAGGCTGCACCCGTTCGGTTCGAAAACGTCTCAAAACGCTTTGGACGTGACGTTTTAGCAGTCGATAATATCAATTTGAACGTAGAGGCTGGAAAGTTGGTTACGCTTTTAGGACCATCTGGTTGCGGCAAGACAACTACGCTTCGGATGATTGCTGGCCTCGAAATGGCCTCTAAGGGTACCATTTTGATAGGTGACAGAGATGTCACAACATTGCCAGCAACTGACCGCGATGTCTCGATGGTGTTTCAGTCATATGCCCTCTTTCCTCACATGAGTGTGCTTGAAAATGTATCTTACGGCCTTACTTTTTCCGGTTTCTCTAAAATCGAAGCACGAGAACGAGCTTTGGCCGGACTTGACTTAGTTGGGCTGAAGGGTTTTGACGCGCGGCTTCCAAGCGAATTATCGGGCGGCCAGCAACAACGAGTAGCGGTGGCGCGCGCTCTTGTATTGGAGCCACAGGTTTTATTGTTCGATGAGCCACTCTCAAACCTAGATGCCAAGCTTAGGCGCCAGGTTCGCGAAGACATTAGAGCTATACAAAAAGATCTTGGGTTAACTGTTGTTTACGTCACGCACGATCAGGAGGAAGCATTAGCCGTTTCTGACGAAATTGTGGTCATGCGAAATGCGTCAATTGCACAGATAGGCTCACCGCGCGCACTATATGAAGAGCCCGTTGACCAATTTGTGGCAGATTTTATCGGTGAAGCAAATATTTTACCGTGCACCATTGAAAACGTTGAAAATGGAAATGCGACTATTTCAATCGAGGATTATAGTTATGTTCTTCCTGCGCGCGGGCTCGCTTCTGGACCAGCCAAGCTGGCTGTAAGACCTTCGCGTTTGGTGATTGGATCGGAACTAGGCTTCAAAGCGCAGGTCGAGAAGGCAACCTACGTAGGCGTTCGAATGGAATACTCACTTAAAGCTGATTTTGGCGCAATGTTTGCCGTTCAAGATGACGTGGATAGCCCTCTTGAAGTCGGCACTGAAATCGTTGTCGGGTTCCATGCCAAAAGTGCGGTTCTACTGCCTGAAGCCTAATGAATATGTCAAAAGGCATTCTCCAAAACTTCAAGAAGGCGATCAAAATAGACGATATACCTACAACCACGTGACTACCGTCGCGTATCGTATCGCTTGCGTCCTGTCCTTCGACAGTTATTGCGGTTATCTTTGTCAAACGACGAGATGAAGACAAGTTTACTGCACCAAGGCTAACTTCATAAGCGGGCAATTAGCTCCACGGGATTTTAGCTAAGTGTTCGAAAGTTATGTGTACCATTATATAAATTTGGCCAATACTATTTGGATTGCATTTGCAGCAAAACTAATTTTCTAAAGGAAGCTATTTTGATGGACTACTCCGAATTAACGAAAGCATTCGGCGCGTTTTTCGCCATAATGAATCCATTCGTGAATTTACCGATTTTTTTAGCAATGACTACTAGTTTCACAGTGGCTCAGCAACGCATACTCGCTCTCAAGATCATTATTTTCTCAGCAGCAATGTGTGCAGTGATCCTAATTTCTGGTCAAATGATCATTGGATTTTTTGGGGTAACAATCGATCAGTTCCGGATCGCTGGTGGAGTAGTCTTGGCACATATCGCTTGGTCCATGCTCAATGGTAATGAAATTACTTCGCACCACGGGACTGATAACGAAAAGCGCCATATGTCAGACCTCTCCGCCCTAGCCTTCTACCCCATCACCTTTCCAATAATAGTAGGGCCAGGAACAATCGCAACACTGATCATCTACGCTGAGCATGCAAAAAGTAGTACTGATATGCTCGCAATTGGGGGTGTAGTCGGGCTTATTCTTACCATGCTATTTGTCGTTCTATTCTTCGCATCGTTCTTTGGGAAAGCTTTAACCAACACAATGCGTGTGATCATGACACGCCTAATGGGCATGATCTTATTAGCGATTGCTGTTGAAATGGTTTTGGCAGGTGTCAAAGCGACATTGCCCGGTCTCGCTTGAAAGGAACCGATAACAATATTGGCTGGTGCAAATCTCGTGTACATCCAACAGGATGTAAGAATGTCTGTGCCCCGCGCGGTTTCATGAACAAAATCACAGGCTTTTTAAGTAAGATTTTTATTTTCGTCGGTGCAATCTCAGTTTCAATTGCGGAACTCTTCTATTTAACACCAAGACATCCTACCCTGTGGGCGGCTCCGCTATACACCCATCAATCTAGCAACATTCTCGCAAGACAACATAAATACCTGCGCTAGATTAAGACAACAAAATCGACAGCTAATCGCGGGATGTCGCCGCGAAGAAGGGTTCAGAATGACGCTACTTGTAATTTTTCATATTGCGCTGGTTCTATCCTTTACGACACGTATTCTTCTCCGTGATGATTTATCTCCACCGGCGCGTTTGGCTTGGTTTGTCGTATTGAACGTAATACCTTACGTCGGTAGCGCTCTGTATTTTCTTTTTGGTGAGATAGATCTAGGTAACAAAGCCAACAAACTACATCGTAAAATCTTTGAAGACATACGTGCCAATGCAGCCTCTTTTTTGGGTCAGCGCGACGATGTCGATCGATTAATTGATCCGCTATATCGTCAGGCTTTTCACTATGCAGGTTCAATTAACGGATTTCATCCAGTTAATGGCAACACCGCCAAAATAATGAAAGATGCTGATGAAACGCGGCAACGGCTTGTCGCAGACATTGATGCCGCGACCGACCACGTACATGTTCTTTACTATATTTGGCTTGATGACCACACGGGCACTGACATTGCTCAGGCACTAATACGCGCGGCCAAAAGGGGCGTGACATGCCGGGCTATGGCTGATGGACTTGGATCACGGGCATTTACAAAATCTGATCTTTGGCACGAAATGAAAAACGCCGGCGTTCAACTTGCGGTGGCCCTGTCACTTGAAAACCCTATTCGCACTATTCTGACCAGTCGTTTGGACCTACGCAATCACCGCAAGATCACGGTAATCGACGCGCGCGTCACCTACTGCGGCAGCCGCAATTCAGCGGATCCAGAGTTTAGAATAAAAGCAAAGTATGCGCCGTGGGTAGATATTATGTTGCGATTTGAGGGGCCAGTAGTTGCGCAAAATCAACTGTTGTTCGCAAGTGATTGGATACAGACCACAGGAGAATCTCTCGATCAAATCGCGCTGGCCGCTAGACCCATTAACGGGGGCTTTCCTGCCCAAGTTATGGGCGATGGTCCGACAGAGCGACGAGGCGCCACACCCCAGCTTTTTGTAAATTTAATAACCTGTGCACAAAAGGCATTGACCCTATCAACACCTTATTTTGTCCCAGACGCTACTGTATTGGAAGCCCTCTGCGCAGCAGCTCACAGAGGCGTCAGTGTTAGACTTATTTTTCCAATGAACAATGACAGCTGGTTCGTGGCTGCCGCCAGCCGCAGCTACTATCGCAAATTGCTTGAAGCCGGCTGTACTATTCATGAATTTTACGGTGGGTTACTGCATGCCAAGACATTAACAATTGACGAAAAGGTCAGTCTGATCGGATCGTCCAATCTAGATCTTCGTAGCTTTGACTTGAATTATGAAAACAATATTCTGCTTCAAGATGAGGAAACTACTCGTGCCATTTACCGACGTCAGCAGGAATATATCGGTAGCGCCGTAACGGTCGGCTTGAGAGAAGTCCTTGCTTGGCCATGGCAAAAGCGTATTTGGAGCAATGTCATCGCAACGATTGGACCAGTGCTTTAATATATCAAACACAAATTTCAGAATATTGACTGAAAATTTGTAAGACGACAGTGTTCAATCAATGTGGTCCGCAAGCATTGTTCGCGTCAGGCGGTTAAGGCAAGACTAACCGGCATGAAAACTGGCCGCCGGTTTCCGTTGACAATGACGCAGCTCAATCTAATTTTCAACTTAAACGGTATGTCAGCATGTAGTGGCTAATGTTCCGGATTGCTGCTCGATGGAGATATAGAGACTGTGGGGGGGGGGCCGCATTGCAGAACAATAGTCCCACTTCAAAGCAGCATGGACGCCGCGTAATCTTTACGGCGAGACGGCGCGATCAGTTAAAGATGAACGCAACACACCCCTTGCAAAAAAGCCAAAGCTTACCGAGACCGAAGCGTTAGCCTGTGGACGTAAGATTTCAGACTTTGCCGATTGGTCGCGTCCGACGGCACCCTACTCAGTTATCACCATCACATGGCAGCTGCGGATGAGACAGAGCTCGAGCTCGATATATTTATGAAGCACTCGTCAGTACCTGGTGAGAGCTCTCTCAGCTTTGAAAAAATTGGTTAAGCACTTGCCAGTAAAAACTACGAGGGCTGGTTCGTTATTGCAGCCAAGCAAGATAAAAATTATTACTCACCGCTAGACATAGCGATTAAGCGTCGAGCAGAGTGAAGCGGGTGATGTATGTCGCAAACTTTGAGGTAACGGAACAAACTGCTTAAACGGCGCAATCCCTTTCGTGGCTGAAAATAACCGAGACTGGGTGCCACAGTGGTAAGGTTGGTTCAGGATACTGGTGCAGCCGGTATCATTAGCTTTTATCGTAGTCTCGAGATGAGATACTTAAAGCATGAATTGGCTTCAATCTGATAAAGCCAAACTAATAGCTTTGCTGTGCAAGCCTGTAAAAGGGCCTTTCGTAACGCCAGTCCTTCAGCTTTTCCCTCACCTCCGCAAAAAAATGAAACCGCAACTGACAACTGACAACTGACAACTGACAACTGACAACTGACAACTGACAACTG
>ERZ1046876.2417-NODE-2417-length-11271-cov-4.965852_pt1 | contig 11271 bp, 9 predicted proteins | sample MGYA00383094_ERZ1046876 | MGnify/ENA primary metagenome ERZ1046876 (study PRJEB29581, sample SAMEA5548364) | metagenome | biome: marine; feature: coastal; material: water | depth 50 m | study: Short-term variability in the microbial, nano- and picoplankton... | reverse complement strand
GTCGGGTAGATCCACGTTCCGAAGCATCCAGTCGTATAAAGGGCGATGCACTTCAAATTCCAATGTGCACAGCGAGTGCGTGATTCCTTCTATGGCATCACTCAGACAATGCGCAAAATCGTACATCGGATAAATGGGCCACGTATCACCGGTTCGATGGTGCTGCACGCGCCGGATGCGATAGAGTGCAGGATCCCGCATGTGGATATTCGGGGCACTCATGTCAATTTTAGCTCTCAGTGTCTTGGCTCCATCCTCAAAGACGCCTTCACGCATCTTCCTGAACAGGTCGATATTTTCCTCCACGCTGCGGTCACGGAATGGGCTATCCTCACCTGCATGAGTGGGCGTGCCTCTCGTCCGCATGAAATCTTCTGCAGATAAATCGCAGACATAAGCGTTGCCGTTCTCGATCAACTGCACAGCAAAGTCAAAAAGCTTGTCAAAATAGTTGGATGTAAAAAACCGAGCCTCTTTCCAGTCAAACCCTAACCAGCACACGTCTTCTTGAATGGATTCAACGTACTCCGTGCTTTCGCGCATGGGGTTGGTGTCGTCGAAGCGTAGATGACAAATACCCTGGTTTTCCTGCGCGATTCCAAAGTTGAGGCAAATCGCTTTTGCATGCCCAATATGAAGATAGCCATTGGGCTCAGGTGGAAATCGAGTCACAATCTGAGAATGCTTCCCAGACGCTTGGTCCTCTTTGACAATTTCCCTGATAAAGTCCAGTGATTCAGTTTGTGAATTGTTTGCGTCGGATGACATAGAAATCTTTAAGGCTGATAACGAACTTGGATCGTTTTGTTTCAAACGATACCGATGATGCTCCGGATGGCAACGCCAATGTACGAGATTTGAAACTTTCACGTGTTCTCAAAGTGCCCAGACATCTCCTTTGCCAATGTTTTCTCATTCATGACATCCTTTTTTCAGGATACGCCATTGTGCTGAATCGCCACAAAAGAATACACATCAGGCTCCAGAGGTGTGGGTTTCACAGATAAGTTCACGGCTCTCAACAGACTCATTCATCTTCAAACTTGCAGGCCTGCTATCTCCTTTGACATGCCGGTTTACCAAGTCTAGTCTTGGATCACCCTATGAACCCAAAGAGCTTTCTGTCCCTCGCAATGGCGATGCTCACTCCAATCGTTGGAGTGCGTTCACAGTCTGACCCCAGAACAAGTCACACAGAATGGCAGATATATCACGGGGATTATGGAGGTTCTCACTACTCGGCCCTTGACCAAATCAACCGATCCAACGTCAAAAACCTGGAAGTGGCCTGGATCTGGCATTCGGGTGATCTGGGCAGCACGATAGAGTGCAATCCTGTTATCATCGACGGCATCATGTATGTGACAACGCCCCGCATTCATTGTGTGGCATTGAATGCTGCGACGGGGAAAATGATCTGGCGGTTCGATCCTTGGAATGGGAAGCGTGGAGGTGGAGTGAGTCGTGGAGTATCTTATTGGAGCGATGGAAAATCGGATCACCGTATTTTCTATTCAGCCGGTGATTCTCTTTATGCATTGAATGCCAAAACGGGTCAACCGGTTGATTCCTTTGGTAAGAATGGCCGCATCAGTCACCTCGATGGATTTGACACGGATGTCTTCTTTTTTTCCATCGGCAACAACACGCCAGGGCTTGTCTGGAAAGATTTATTGATTCTGGGATCAACCACTGGCGAAGGGCCTCAACCTTGTGCGCCGGGTCATATCAGAGCATTTGATGTGCGCACTGGGGTTCGTCAATGGATCTTTCACACCATACCTCACCCGGGTGAGTTCGGTTATGAGACATGGGGTCCTGAGTCCTGGAAGCAAGTAGGCAGCGCCAACGTCTGGGGTGGATTTACGCTGGATGTGGAGAGAGGGATTCTTTTCTGTGGGACGGGTTCTCCAGCCTATGATAGCTGGGGCGGCAATCGCCCGGGGCAGAACCTATTCGGTAATTGTACTTTGGCTCTGGATGCCAATACGGGCAAACGATTGTGGCATTTTCAGGCGGTTCATCATGATCTGTGGGATTATGATTTACCCACCCCACCGGTGCTCGGCCGCTTGAACAAGGATGGAAGAAACATCGATGTGGTGGTTCAACCAACCAAAATGGGGCATCTGTTCGTTCTTGACCGCACGACCGGTGAGCCTGTTTACCCAGTTCAAGAGGTTTCCGTGCCTGTTTCCGATATGCCCGGAGAATTCAGTTCCCCAACTCAGCCATTTCCTCCGCAGGCATTTCGTCTGGCCATGACTCGAATGGATGCAGAAAACATCACCCAATTAAATGAAAAGGCCACCGCCAGAGTCCGTGAAGATCTGAAGGACATGTTGACAGGCGATGTGTTCATTCCCCCGACTTATCAAAAATCCGTCGTGCTACCTCAGTTCAATGGAGGATGTGAATGGGGTGGGGCGGCTTTCGATGTGGATTCGAATACTGTGATCGTAAACGTGAGTAACGAAGCAGAGTGGACTTCCATGGTGGCGTCTCGACCCAAAGAGCGGATGTCTCTGAATCAACTGGGTAACCATGTATACCGTGCCGTGTGTGCTTTTTGTCATGGAATGAGTTCACCGGTCAACCCCGCCTCGCCGTCCCTTCAAAAGGTGCGTGAACGATTGGATGCTGCTCAAATAGGTCAGTTGATGGAAACCGGGCGCGGTCAAATGCCCTCGTTTGCTTCTTTCAGTGAGCTGGAAAAACGAGCTGTGATTGCCTTTTTGCTGGGTGAGGGAAAGGATGAACAGATTGAAACAAAAGATCTGAATTTGAGCTACGCCGAGAATGTTCCCGTGGTAACCACCGGACATCACGATTGGCGCGACCTTGAAGGATTCCCGGTCAATAAACGCCCATGGGGAACCTTGAACGCAGTGGATCTCAGCGCGGGTCGCATCAAGTGGCAGGTGCCATTGGGAACCTATCCTGAACTCGAAAAGCGGGGCGAGTCTTCGACCGGAACATTTAACATTGGAGGTCCTGTGGTTACAAAAGGTGGATTGGTTTTCATTGGTGCCGCAATGGATGAACGTTTCCATGCTTTCGATAAAGATACAGGGGAACTTTTGTGGGAGTATCAAATGGAATCTGGCGGATACGCCACACCTGCAACCTACGAGTTGAATGGGCGTCAATACATTGTGATTGCGGCTGGAGGTGGAGGGAAACCAGGTACGGGCAAAGGGGATGCTTATTATTGTTTTGCACTGCCTCAATGATTGGGAATGGCTTTGGTTGATTCTTGATTTTAACATGATTGATTTTCATGAAATGGATTAAAAATATTGGCCTGCTACTGGTCTTACTTGTCTTCGCCTTACTTTTGGTAGGTGTGGATCTCTGGTTTTTTTATCATCCAAAAGTTACACGAACGGATGGTGTGATTTATGGCCATCGACATGGAAAAGAATTGACCATGGACATCATTCGCCCAGAGATCGGGTCGAATGGTTTGGGGATTGCCCTCATGGTCAGTGGGGGTTGGAAATCGGGCCCTCCGGGTTCGACGCCCATTGAGATGATGGCGCCCTTGCTTCGGCGGGGGTACACCATTTTTGCTATCAGTCATATCTCGCAGCCAGATGCTACCGTGATGGAAATCATTGAGGACATGCATAAGGGAATCCGGTTTGTTCGTTACCACGCCAAAGAATATCAAATCGATCCCGAACGGCTGGGAGTGACAGGAGGCAGTGCGGGTGGTCATCTCAGCCTCATGCTTGCCACGACCGGAGGAATGGGTTCAGCTGCTGCAGAGGATCCGGTTGACCGAGTGAGCAGTGCTGTCCAGGCGGTTGCCATTTTTTATCCTGTGACTGATTTGTTGAATCTCGGATCGTCAAGAGAGAACCCCGGTGATGGTGGCCCTCCAAAAAGCTATGTGGAGGCCTTTGGTCCAGATGCCACGGACATGGAAAAATGGAAACAGATCGGACGTGATTCTTCTCCTATTTATCATATTCACGACCGTCTTCCACCCACCTTGATCTACCATGGAGACAAAGATAATCTGACGCCTCTGGATCAGTCACAGAGATATGTGGAAGAAGCCCGAAAATTAGGAAACACGATCGAAGTCAGAATCCATCAAGGAGGGGATCACGGTTGGTGGACGATGATTTTTGACCTTCAGGAATTTGGAGTGTGGTTCGACCGTTATCTGAAAGGAGCGGAGAGCATGTCGCTCTGAGCATCCTTTTGTGCATGATAGAATATCGATAAACATGTCAACATGATGGACGTATGCCACAGTGGAGGGTTGACTTGAGTCGCTTACATACTTTTGATGGGTATCAGCATGTTCGTAAAACGTTGTTTTGACCTTGTTCTGGTTTTTATCACCGCGCCGCTTTGGCTGCCGTTGTTGCTCGTGGTCGGCTTGATGGTGCGCTCTCGGCTTGGCTCTCCCGTCTTTTTCCAGCAGGAAAGGCCGGGTCGCGATGGGAAGTCTTTCAAACTGATTAAGTTTCGTTCCATGACGGACGAAAGGGATGCACAGGGCCAGTTACTACCCGATGCAGATCGACTTCCTGCTTTCGGACGCTGGTTGCGTGCGACTTCGCTGGATGAATTTCCTGAACTGTTGAATATTCTCAAAGGCGAAATGAGCTTTGTAGGGCCGCGTCCCCTTCTCATGCAATATTTACCCTTGTATTCCAGGGAGCAGGCCAGGCGTCACGAAACCATTCCGGGAATCACCGGGTGGGCGCAGGTCAATGGGCGAAATGCCCTTTCCTGGGATGAGAAATTCAAGTTGGACGTTTGGTATGTGAACAACCGCTCACTGTGGCTTGATATAAAAATACTCTGGAGAACCTTCCTGACCGTGGTTCGAAAAGACGGCATTCAGGCGCCCGGTGAAGCCACAATGCCGTTCTTCAGCGGCAGTGAACCTGCCGGAAAAGTGGAATGAAACTTCGACTATCCTTTGGCACACGCCTTTATGCTCAAGTGGTAACGAGCAAGTGCACGCTCGATCATCCATTAAGTCTCATCTGAATCAATCTCCCCCATTGAACATGAAAGCGTTCAATCAGCTTTCAGCTGCTTAATATCATCGTTTTTACTTGTATCCAAGTTGTGTAAGCGACAGGATGCTAGCATATTAGAAACCAGAATTTCACACTTCAGCATGGCTTACTGGTGTGACTGAAGACGGAAACAACAAATCCTTCAAGATGACGACGTTAACAATTGACGGACGTGTGGTGGAAACAGAGGAAAAAGACATGCCTCTTCTGTGGTTCCTGCGCGACAAACTCCAGAAAACAGGCACGCGATTTGGTTGTGGCAAGGGGCTTTGCGGCGCCTGCACCGTTCTGGTGGATAATCATGCAGTACGCTCCTGCCAGCTCCCTGTTCTCGCTCTGGATGGAAAAAAGGTGACTACCATTGAGGGGCTTTCGGAAAATGGAGACCACCCACTTCAGAAGGCCTGGCAGGAAAAAAATGTCCCCCAGTGTGGTTATTGTCAGGGAGGACAAATCCTGTCGGCGGTGTCTCTTTTGAATTCGCATCCCAACCCGTCAGATGAAGATATTGACGATGCCATGGTTGGCAATATTTGTCGCTGTGGCACCTACGGCAGAATCAGGGAAGCCATCAAGTCCGTCCAGGGAGGTTCCCAGTGAATACCATTGCATCCTTCAGCAGGCGTGACTTTCTCAGGCTGAGCGGTATGACATGCTCGGGCCTCATACTGGGCATTTCCGCCAAGGGCGAAACAATCTCATCGGAAAATCTCAGCCCGGATATTTTTCTGACACTCGAGCCAAGTGGCGCCATACAGATCTACGCGCACCGATCCGAAATGGGCACCGGCATTCGCACGGTTTTGCCCATGGTCGTTGCAGATGAATTGGGAGCAGACTGGGAAGATGTGGATATCAAGCAGGCGACTGGAGACAAGAAATTTGGATCTCAAAACACGGATGGATCACGCAGTATCTGGAAGTTTTTTGACCGCATGCGTACTGCTGGGGCAACAGCGGGATTCCTCCTGAATCAGGCAGCCGCTGCCCGCTGGAATGTCGACCCAGGCACTTGTCAACGCAATGCCAGTCATGTGATCCACAAGGAATCAGGCAAGCGCATTGCCTTCAAGGAACTCGTCGTCGAAGCCGCCAAGCTTCCTTTGCCAGAAACGGATGAACTGGTCTTCAAGGCACCGGCCGAAAGAACCTACATCGGCAAAGGAAAAAAGGTCGTGGACTTTGCGGACATGGTTACAGGCAAGGCAGTTTTTGGCGCTGATGTCCGTCTCCCAAACATGCTTTTTGCGGTTGTTGAACGAAGCCCGGTCCTTGGGGCCAAATGGAAAGATTTTGACGAGGAAGCACCATTGACCGTCAAGGGGGTAAGCCAAGTCGTCACCATTGCTCCTTTCAAGGCGCCGCACGCATTCCAGGCGCTCGGCGGTATCGCCGTACTTGCCGACAACACCTACGCTGCCATCAAAGGCCGGGAAAAACTCAACACGCAGTGGGGAAGATCGGAACACGACAAGTATGATTCCGATGCTTACAGGGATGAACTCATGGCCACCGCCGAGAAGGAGGGAGTCGTGGTTCGTCAGAAAGGCGATTACAGGGAGGCAGTGAAGGGCCTGACAACCCATTCGGCCAGTTATTATGCTCCACACCTTCTGCATCAACCCATGGAACCGCCTGTTGCTACTGCTGACTTCAAGGATGGCAGATGCATTGTGTGGGCGCCCACTCAGAATCCTCAGGCAGCACAGGACGTTGTCGCTGCTGCACTCAAAATCCCAGCGTCTGAGGTGACCGTTCACGTCACTCTTCTGGGCGGCGGGTTTGGGCGCAAATCAAAACCAGATTACGTGGCAGAGGCAGCTCTGCTCTCGCAAAAAGTCGGAAGGCCTGTTCAGGTCGTCTGGACTCGTGAGGACGATATTCAGCACGATTACTTCCACTCGGTTGCAGCCTTGAAATTGGAAGCTGGCCTCGACAAAAATGGGTATCCTGAGGCCTGGAGAATGCGCACTGTTTTTCCGTCGATCAGTTCGACATTTGCCAAAGGAGTCGTGCAGGCTTCAGCAGGCGAGATGGGGATGGGTTTCAGCGATCTACCCTTTGACCTTCCGCATATCCTTTGTGAAAACGGTCCGGCATCCGCACATGTCCGTATCGGTTGGTTGAGGTCGGTTGCCAACATCCAGCATGCCTTTGCGATCCATTCCTTTGTCGATGAACTGGCAGCAAGGGCCGGCATCGACTCTTTGACATACCTCAACAGGGTTATTGGCAGGGATCGCAAGATCGATCTCAAGGCCGAAGGTGCCGAGTATTCGAATTACGGTGCGCCCATTGAAAAGTATCCCGTTGACACAGCTCGTCTCAAGCATGTCCTCAACACGGCGGCCAGAAGTGCGGACTGGGGCCGTCCACTTCCTGCGGGGCAAGGTCAGGGAATCGCGGTGCACCGGAGCTTCGTGAGTTACATCGCCATCGCTGTGCGCGTGAGGGTTCTTGGGCGCAAGGTGTGGATCGAACAGGTGGACCTTGCTATCGACTGTGGTCTGGCAGTGCACCCGGAACGGATCCGCAGTCAGATGGAAGGATCGGTTGTTTTTGGCATTTCCCTGGCCATGATGGGCAAGGCAACCATGAAGAAAGGTGCCGTTGAACAAAGCAATTTTCACGACGCGCCGGTGGCAAGAATCACGGATGCAAAACCAAAGATCAACGTATCGCTCATCCAGAGTGACGCGCCTCCCGGCGGTGTTGGTGAGCCAGGAGTCCCACCCTTTGCCCCCGCCCTCTGCAATGCCATCTTTGCGGCAACCGGCAAGAGGATTCGAAGCTTGCCAATCAATGAGTATGATCTTGCAGAGGCTTGAGGCTTTCATGCCGGCTCAAGAGCAGTATTTTAATCCACTCACATAGCCTGTTGTCATCGAAGGGATACAGCTTAGCGACATGACGCATACATATCCACCTGTGATCACCCCCGCAGGTATGCCCGCATACGTATCCATCAAAGCAATCCATCCCTGGACAGGCTTTTACAGTCTGCACCCGTTTTCCCATGAAATACTTTACTGAGAATAGATACACCTCCTCAGTGATCATCTTGTCGGTGATCACTGCTTTCCTCGGAAATGTGCTTGAGCCCTTGGTCATCTACCTGCTGAGCTGGGCGATCCTTGTCTACTTCATGCTGGAGGCATGCTTCAAACTGCGAAAGCTAGGTTGGAAAGGCTATATTGGACATGCAGGTAATCGATTTGATTTGCTCGTTGTCCTCTGCAGCATCCTCTTCGTGATCATTCCTAACATGGCGGTTGGAAGCATTGTTTACCTTCGCCTGTTCAGGATTCTCTCTCTTGTTAAAATCGTTAAGCTTATCCCTGATGCAGGGCATATACTCAGTGGTCTGGCACGGGCAATGAAGGCATCCAGGGCCATCCTTACCTTGCTGGCCATCCAGCTGGTCTTCTTTTCACTACTCGGTTTCAGCCTCTTTGGCACTTACCTTCCCGACTACTTTGGAAACCCAATGAGTGCGATGAATACGATTTTCACCATATTCACGGTTGAGAACTGGGGTGCCGTCCCGACAGCAGCCGCGGCACTCGACGAGCCTTTCATCTATTATGCAGTCAATGCCTTTGTCATTTGTGTGCTGATCCTGGGAGGATTCATCTCACTGTCGCTTGCAAATGCTATTTTTGTGGATGAAATGGCAAGCGACAACAATGATGAAATCATGAAAAAAATGGACTTGTTGATGGCTGAAAATGCCGAGATAAAAAAGGTGCTCATCCATTTGGAAAAGCGGATGGGAAAGTCTTGAATCCTTGTCAATTGAATACGGGCCGGTAGGCACAATCGACAAAAAAACCGCAGTCCTCAGAATCGCATCTGGCGCAGGTTTCCCATTCTTGAGAGATCAAGCGTCTTGGGTGAAACATGCTGACCCTCGCGATAAAACTGTTCCACACTGACGTGAAACAACTCCTCAAAAAGCTGCTTCCAGTTGGTATTGTTGGGTTGTCGTTTCCAGAAATCCAGCATGCGCTGAAATCCGCCTTCACGACAGGCAAGGAGAACCATTGCTGTCGAGGTCCCGTAATTGACGTCCCCGTTACCGTATGACTCCATGCGAGCTCCAAAATCATCAGGCACAGCGTGACGCAATTGGGCTGTCTCGGCATAATCATCCACTTGCTCAAAATCCCGAAGGTACATCGATTCAAAAACCGCGGCTGAGCCCTCAATCAACCACTTGACGCTAAACGCTTCCTCAATGGAAGGATTCACATGCCTCTGGTAAACGTGGAAATATTCATGCGCCATGACAGAGAGCATATGGGGATGCTCTTGTATCAATTCATCCTGAACTATTTCCAGAACCAGCATGACACGTCTCTTCCCGCCGCCTCCATGTCCACCGCTGACATACTGGCCCCCCTCCAGCCTCTTTCCGTGCACAACGGGGGGTTCTTTCCAGGAAGGCCAGGCAACGATATCGATATCATAACCCCCAAGGAGTTGAGAGAGGTTGCTCACGACCCGATGAAACTGAATCTCCCACGCTTTGGGCACCTCGTAAAAGTATTCCTTGGCACTGTAGGTGTCATACTTTTTCAACGGACTGGATAGTCCTTCTGAGCCTTCCGCCTGGGGCTTGTCATGCAATGGTAGAGGTTGCTCCGCCTGAATGCAGGAGAGAGAGAAAATCCACCATGAAACGGTGATCAGGAGATATTTCAAGCAACATGCCATAGTCATTGTAATCATCTTTCTTTTCTCAAGGATCTGATGGAATCCGATTGCCCTTGAGTATCCACCCGCCGATTTGCCTCAAGGAAACATTTGCTCGAGCCTTCATCAAGACCAAATGCTTACGGAAGGCACTGCCTTTTACGAGGGGTAACATGAATGAAATCAACTTTGATTTCAATCGCTTCTCGTCGGCAGCTTTCTGCAAAAGTGAACTTTCTCTCGCTGGTGGCTTGAATGGTTTTCACCATTCGAGACTCTTGGCAATTCGTGAAAGCGGCAATCAGCATGTTCAGAAAGTTGAATGAAATCCTGCACTTCCTTACCTGGAGTGAATATTTCTTCCAACAAAAAAATCTGATCCCATAAAATGGAATCAGATCCTCATGAAATCGTTGCTGGGGGTCCTCAGTCTTTTGGTTTGTGTTCGCTGTGGCAAGCCTTGCAGGAAGCCCCAGCTTTCTTGAAACCAGCTAATGTGGCTTCAATGTTTTTTTCTTTGATTCCTTTGAGAGCGGCAGCTGTGCCAGCGCGAAGGTCCTTGATGCAGGCATCTTTCCAGATTTTATCAGGACAGCGATCGTCAGCCATCATGATATGGCTTGATTCATTCAGAAGCGCCGCACTCAGAGCCAAGTGTTTCCAGTCTTTTTTTGTTGCTGGTTTGGAATCGATCAAGCCTTTCTTAAGGGCAGTCATGTGAGGTTTGACGATCGCTTCCATCAGTTGCTCAGTCGTCATGGGGCGGGTTTTACCCTTCATACCGGGACCATGGCCATCGGCAAAGGCCAGTGTTCCGACGGCGACACCAGCAACCAAAAGCGCTGGTAATATTTTTGATACGTATTTGATCATCGCTTTAATGTATTTGAATTAAACAATCTGCCGGATATTAATTTTAGTGACATGAAAATCAATCCTTCATTTTGAATCGATCTTCCAGACACGGTTTTCAAGCCTGAATGTATGGTTGTCTCTTTCACAAATACTCAAAATTTTGAGCCCTAAACCAATTGCTGAGTGGTCAGCCGCATGCCAATCGTCATTTTTAGCCCGCAACGGCTCGATGCACATGGTGAAAATCCATTCTTGAATGCAACGGCCCTTTTGGGTTGGAATAGGCATTACGTTTTATGAGCAGTCACAATACATTGAATACTTTAAGGGATTTTACATTAGGCAATGGCAGTCAAGGCCAACTTTTCAGCCTACCCGCTCTGGAGGAAGAAGGTGTGGGTAACATTTCAAGGTTGCCTGTTTCCATCCGAATCGTTCTGGAATCCGTCCTGCGCAATTGTGATGGGAAGAAAGTCTCCGAAGAAAATGTTCGAGAGCTGGCCCAATGGCAGCCTAAATCAGAGCGCACTGCTGAGATTCCCTTTGTTGTCGCGCGCATCGTGCTGCAAGACTTTACGGGTGTTCCTTTGCTGGTCGATCTGGCAGCGATGCGCTCTGCCGTGAGTCGACTGGGTAAGAATTCAAAGATTATCGAGCCACTGGTCCCGGTCGATCT
>ERZ1046876.2411-NODE-2411-length-11289-cov-18.671622_pt1 | contig 11289 bp, 10 predicted proteins | sample MGYA00383094_ERZ1046876 | MGnify/ENA primary metagenome ERZ1046876 (study PRJEB29581, sample SAMEA5548364) | metagenome | biome: marine; feature: coastal; material: water | depth 50 m | study: Short-term variability in the microbial, nano- and picoplankton... | reverse complement strand
ATATTAGATATGCTAAAGAAATGCAATCACAAGGAATTAAATTAATTTTTGGTTCACCTAGTTTAAAAGTACATAGCAAAATTTGTCTTATTGAAAGGCTAGAAAATGGTAATTTAAAAAAATATGGTTTTATTAGTACAGGGAATTTTAATGAGTCTACAGCAAAAATTTATACTGATTTAACTTTGTTTACTTCAAATGTTAAGATCTTAGAAGAAGTTTCAAATGTTTTTAATTTTTTTAATGCAAATTATAAAAAATATGTTTTTAAAAACTTGTTTGTTTCTCCAATCAATACTGAAACTAAGATTAAAAAACTTATTAATAATGAAATTATAAATGCTAAAAACGGTAAAGAAGCTTGGATTAAAATTAAAATTAATAATATAACAAGCTATAGTTTGATTCGTTCTTTATATGATGCAAGTAGGGCAGGAGTAAAAATAAAAATGATAGTACGAGGAATATGTTGTCTTATACCCGGTTATAAAAACATGAGTGAAAATATAGAAGTTATTAGTATAGTCGATAGATATTTAGAGCACACCAGATTTATGATTTTTAATAGTAATGATAATAATAAAGTTTTTATTTCATCTGCAGATTGGATGACAAGAAACCTTGATAATAGAGTTGAAGTCACTTGTCCTATTTTGCAAGAAGATTTGAAAAAAGAAATTCTAGATATTTTTAATATTTATTGGAGTGATAATATAAAATCTAGGCTTGTAAATAGTAATTCTAAATCTAGAATTACTAATCAAAAAAGTTTCAGATCTCAAGAAAAAATGTATAATTATTATTTAAATAAAATTGAAGCACTTTAATAAAACAATTAAATATGCAACAATTGATATTGGCTCTAATGCTATTAGACTTTTAATTTCTAATATTTATATCCATAATTCAGAATTTTTTTCTACAAAAAATTCATTGGTAAGGGTCCCTATTAGATTGGGACAAGATGCCTTTAAAAACGGAGAAATATCCCAAAAAAATATTCAAAGGTTATTGGATTCAATGAAATCTTTTATGCTTTTAATGAAAGTGCATAATGTTGATAAATACTTAGCCTATGCAACATCAGCTTTAAGAAGTTCATCAAATGGCGAAAAAATAATTGATTTAATTAAAAAAGAAAGTAATATTAAAATTGAAATAATTAGTGGCCAAAAAGAAGCTAAATTAATTACTAATAATCCAGTATTTTCAACTAAATCTAAAACTTTTTGTTTTATTGATGTAGGTGGTGGCAGTACAGAGCTTACGTTAATAAATAATAATAAGGTAATAAACTCTAAGTCATTTAAGATTGGTGGTGTAAGATTGATAAATAATTTAGTAAAAAAACCCACTTGGGATAAATTTGAAAACTGGATTGTAAATAATTTATCTAATAAAAAAAATATTGAAGTAGTCGCTTTAGGTGGAAATATTAATAAAATATTTAAAATATCTGGAAATAAAATTGGTAAGCCACTATCTATTAAACTAATTAATTCAACTATTAATGATTTAGAAAAAATGTCTTTTTTTAATAAGATAATTACTTTAAAACTAAATCCTGACAGAGTAGATGTTATAGTCCCAGCCGGAAAAATATACCAATTTGTTTTAAATAAAATGGATGTAAAAGTGATTACTGTTCCAAAAATTGGCCTTGCTGATGGAATGGTTCACGAATTAATTAACGAATTATAGGTTAAGTTTAAATTCTTTTCTTAAATTATCAATTCTTGGATTTATTTTTTTTAATTTTTCATATTTCTCAATTGGTGAATAAATAAAAGTTTTTTCTTTTAATCTATTTACTTCAATATGAAGCTTAATATTGCTATTTCTTAATTCAATTTTTAAAAAATTTAACAATTCAATTTTATTTCTGTCTAATTCAATTTTATTAGTTTCGTTAGTAAGAGTGTATGAAATTTCATTATTTTCTAGAACTTCTGGCTTTGCTATAGCAAGTATACTAGCTAAGTTTTTCCTTCCTTTACTTAATAATTTCTCATGAAATTTATTCCAAGATTTGTTTAGTGAAACTTGATTAAAATTAGAATCAAAATTTTTGGAAAGAGTTTTTGTTTTTTGTTTTGCAACATTTAAATTTTCGATATCTTTTTTTGCTCTTAGACTTGAAATTGACAATCCTGAAATGTTTTTTTTCTCAACTTTCTCAACTTTCTCAACTTTCTCAACTTTCTCAACTTTCTCAACTATCTTAATTTCTTCAATTTTGACTTTATTTGATTCCTTTGTTTGTTTTTTAGAAATCTCTTCTTTAGATAAGATTTTTATTTTTTTTTTTAATTCAATATTTTCAATTGAACATAGTTTCATTAAGCATATCTCAGTCAAAAGTCGCTGGTTTTTACTGTTTTTATACCTATAACTGCAATCTTCAGTTAAATTAATAGCATTTAGTATAAAACTTGAATCTTTAATTTTAGCCTGATCTATATATTTGGTTTTTAAATTTTCATTTTGTTCTAAAAGAACTTGGCTCATGCTGTTTTTAGATATTAATAAATCTCTAAAGTGAAGGCATAATCCATCAATGAAATGTTGACCACTAAAACCTTGTTCAATTACTTTATTGAACAATAAGAGGCAATTAGTAATATCATTTTTATTAATTAATTCAAATGTTTCAAAATAGACATCGTGATCTAAAATATTCAAGTTTTTATATGCTAATTCTTTAGTGATATTACCATCTGTAAAATTTACTAATCTGTCAAAAATTGACAGAGCGTCTCTTAATGCACCATCACTTTTATTTGCGATTAAAAAAAGTGATTCATCATCATATGAAATATTTTCTTTTTTAGCTATTGTTTCTAAGTGACTTTTAATATCTGTAGTACTGATTTTTTTAAAATCATAAATTTGACAACGTGATAAAATTGTTGGTATGACTTTGTGTTTTTCAGTAGTTGCTAATATGAATATTGCATATTTTGGAGGCTCCTCTAATGTTTTTAAAAAAGCATTAAAAGCTTGTCCTGAAAGCATGTGAACTTCGTCAATGATATAAACCTTATAATTTCCAGTTTGTGGAGGTATTCTAACTTGGTCAATTAAATTCCTAATGTCATCCACTCCATTGTTTGATGCTGCATCTAATTCAAATATATTGTACGAAAAATCACTAGATTCATTGTCGTCGTTAATTTGTTTAGCAAGTATCCTTGCACAAGTAGTTTTACCAACTCCTCTTGGACCACAGAACAACATTGCCTGCGGAAGTTGATTGTTTTGAATTGCATTTTCAAGAGTTTTAGTTATAGACTTTTGACCCACAACGGTTTCGAAACTATTGGGTCTATACTTTAAAGCTGATACAACATAATTATCCATTAATACAAATATAGAAATACACCAATAATATTATAATTTTTAAAACTTTAATAATTTTTTTTTATCAACATAATTTTAATCTACTTTTGCTGTAAGCAGGCCTTCTTATCGCTTTTATTTGTAAAAGAGGAAAGTCCGGACACCAAAGAGCATTATAGCGGGTAACACCCGTCACTATTTATAATAGAGGACAAGTGCAACAGAAAGTATGTACAGTTAGGCTGTAGTGAAACCAGGTAAACTCTATAAGGTGAAACGTCACGTATACCAGCGCTTGAGAGCTGCTCGCTCAATGTTGGAGGGTGGGCGGTTTGAACAAAATAGTAATATTTTGTCTAGATAAATGATAAGACAAGACAGAATCCGGCTTATGGCCTGCTTTTTATTTTAAATAACTTATACTATTAGGCCCCTCATTAAATATTAAATCTATAATACTTAAATCGTTTAAAAAGCCATTTTTGTCTGAGAAAACTTGTCTGTATTTTAAGTTTTCTGAACAAGAATATTTTTTGTTTTCCATATTTTTTCTTAAATCTAAACTGTTTTCATATCCAATTTTATAGTCTTTTGATAACTCTGATTTCATTTCAATATCTGTCCACTCTAAAATTAATTTAATAATGTCAAAATTAAATTTTGTAAGGTAGATATACTCTTTTATGTAAATTTTCTCCAACGAATCTTTATAAAATTCAAAAAAAGGTGAGGAACTATAAGCTGATTCTATCGATCTCCAATGATTTTTTTGCCATGCAATTGAATTATCAATTTTAGCTTGAAGCATTGAAAACTTAATTTTAGAATGTTTTACAGGAACGGTTAATATTTGAAGCCCGTTTGCTGAGTGAATAAATGTTCTGTTTCTGTAAGTTTGTTTAATATAGTTTTGATGGACATCCCATAAAATATTGGAATTAATTATCTGTTTCCAACACGAAATTGGGCCAAAATAGGGTGGAACCATTATTTTTTGAACCATTAAAATATTTTTATTTCCTTCTTTTTTTTATTTCAGAATAAATTAAAACACTAAGAACGCCAAATAAAAAATACCATCTATATGAAATTGGTTCTCCATCAAGATTTATAGTTGTAAAAACTCTATCCCAACGAATTTTCCAATTTTTAAATCCATCATTTATTCCATCTATACTAAACCAGATAAATACTGGTTTTCCAACTATGTGATCTTCAGGAACAAAACCCCAGCTTCTACTGTCTTCAGATCTATATCTGTTATCTCCCATCATCCAATAATAATCTTGTTTAAAAGTATAATTATTAGTCTCGATATTATTAATTCGAATTATTCCGTTTTGGTCAAGCGTTAATTCATTTTTTTCATACTCTCTAATTATTTTTTTATAAACGGGTAAGTTGTTTTTATTTAAATCTATAGTTTTATTTTTTGTTGGAATTATTATTGGCCCGAAATTATCTTCATTCCAATTAAATCTTATATCATTCGGAAAATATGAGGTGTTATAAGATTTTATTTCATTGAAAGTTCTTTTTAAACTATCTAGTATTTTAGATTTTGAAATTAATTCTGCTTGCTTTTTAGTCAGAAAAAGATCAGTTTTTTTGTCAGTAATCTCAGTCATAGAAATTCTTGAACTAAGTCTTATGTCATAGGGAATTCCATTTGACTTTGTAATTACTATAAAATTTTCGGGACTGTTATCTATAACTTGTAATAAATAGGGTCTTATTTGCTCAAATTTATATTGATTTATATCTTGAATTTTAAATTTTCTTTGTATGTCTGAAACTCCGAGCTTAATTAAGTTTGAAGCTGATACGCCTTTGGAATTAAAAGCACTATATGTAAATATAGGTTTAGCTCTATATGGCATAATACTTTCTTTTCCATTTATATGTATTATTCCATTAATAATTTCAAGAGTATCAGATGGAATTGCCACACATCTTTTTACATAATTTGATTTTTTATCAATTGGTTTTTTAACTCCTTTTTCACGAACGAAAAATTTCCTTACTGTGTCTGCAGGCCAACTGAACGTTACAATTTCATTTCGTTTAATTTTTTGAAACCCTGGTAATCTAAAATAAGGAATTTGTGGTTTGTTTAAATAGGATCTAACACCAGTTCCAACTATAGTATCGTGAACCATTGGAAATGCTATTGCTGTTTGCGGTGCTCTTGCACCATAATGAAATTTACTAACAAAAAGAAAATCTCCAATCAAAATAGATTTCTCTAATGATCCAGTTGGTACAATATATGGTTGAATGAAATACGTATGAACTAGAGTTGCTAAAATAATGGCAAAAATGATTGAACTTAACCATTCTCCAAATGCAGTTTTTGGATTAAGATCCCTTTCATTTATATATTCAGATTTTGACGAATAATTGATTAAGTATATGAAAAATCCAAGTGATAATACTGTAGCTATTGTATCAAAAGATGAATTTTTCCCGAAGCTTCTTGCTGTTTCAACCCATATGACAGGAAATATAAGTAGGTTGATTATCGGAAGGAATAATAAAATTACCCACCAGGAAGGTCTTTTTATTATTTTCATTAAAATAAATGCATTAAAAACTGGAATAAAAGCATAAATTCCTTTATAACCTGACTTTACATAAAGTTTCCAAGTACCTAATCCATGGATTACTTGAACCAATGCAAAGAATATTAACCATTCAAAAATTGTCATATTTAAAATTTAAAGTTTGGATCTTTTATGACATCATTCATGTTAAAGACACCTTTTTTATTTAAGATCCATTCTGCTGCAATCACAGCACCTAATGCGAATCCTTTTCTGTTGTGAGCAGTATGTTTAATTTCTATTGAATCTATTTCAGAATTATATTGTACAGTATGAGTACCAGGAATATTGTCCTCTCTTTTAGAAATCATTCCAATAGCATCTTTGTTATTTTTATCAAATGACCATTCTGAGTATTTTGATTTAGTTATGATTTCATTAACTAAAGTAATTGCTGTTCCACTAGGCTTGTCTAGTTTTTGCTTGTGATGAATTTCTTCAATATTTATATTATAATCTTTATAATTACCGACAAGAGTTGATAGTTTTTTATTGAGTTCAAAAAATAAGTTTACACCAAGACTATAGTTTGATGAGTACATAAAACTGGTATTTGTTTTTTTAGCATATTCTACAATATCATCATAGTTTTCTAACCATCCTGTAGTGCCACTTACAATTGGAACTGAACTATCAAGTGATAATTTTATATTATTAATTGCTGAATCAGGTGTGCTAAAGTTAATTGCTACATCACAGTTTGTGAGTTTGTCAACTAAATCTTCTTTATCAATAATTGTTGAAATAGAGTGTCCTCTATCTAAAGAAATTTTTTCAATTTCTTTACCCATTTTTCCATATCCAAGTAATGCTATTTTCATTTTAAAAATTCAAATTTAGTGATAATCCAATTGATTCGTAAGTTAACTCATCACCATGATTTAAATAAGGTTTTAAAGTCAAAGATTCATTAACGTTATATTGTTTTAAGTGAGAATCTATGTTAGCGTCTAATATATTTAAAATATAAAAACCAACTATAAATACCATTGAAAGATCTCTGTTTTTCTTATGAAAATCAGCACCATCTAACAATCTATTGTCATCAATTATTAAATTTTGGTAAGGATCATTTTTATAGCCAGCTTTTCTGCTTTTATAGGCATTTCTATAATCCCAATATTTTTTTTGATTAAAATCATAAGAATAAATCGATGTACCAATAGCTGCATATACAATTGGAATTTTCCAATATTTCTTGTTATAACCCTGACCTAAACCAGGAAGAACAGCAGAGTAAAATGCAGCTTTTGATGGAGCAGATGGATCTAGCTCGTCAAAAACTATTTCTTTTTCCTGAGAAATAGCAGATATTGAAATTAAAGTTATTATAAATGATGTAAAGAATCTATTTATCACTTGAGAGTTTCTTTATTATTTTATTATATTCTTCAATGTTATTAAAAGAAATCAAAACTGAACCCTTGTTTTTTGTTTTTAACGATACTTTAACCCCCATTTTTAATTTTTGAGTAATCTTTTCAATATCATTTTTATAAAAATCTGTACTTATTACTTTTTTTATTTTTTTTAATGACGATTCATTGCTTGAAATTAGTTTTTCAGTTTGTCTAACTGACAGAGAGTCAGATAAAATCTTTTTATAATATTTTAATTGTTTTTCTTTTTCTTCAACTGAAACTAGAGTTCTTCCATGACCCATAGAAATGAAACCATCTCTAATTCCTGTTTGAATTATTGGATCCAATTTTAAAAGACGTAAATAATTTGATATAGTAGATCTTTTTTTACCAACCCTGACACTCATTTCGTCTTGGGTTAACATTACTTCATCAATTAGTCTTTGATAACATAAAGCAATTTCAATTGGGTCTAAATTCTCTCTTTGTATATTTTCAACTAAAGCCATTTCTAATGATTGTTGATCATTAGCAATTCTAATATAAGCTGGAATAGACTTTATTTTTAAATATGAAACCGCTCTAAACCTTCTTTCACCAGAAATAATTTGATAGGATTTAAATCCAATTTTTCTAACAGTTATTGGTTGTATTATTCCTAATTGTTCAATTGAATTAGCTAATTCAGATATTTTATCTTTTTCAAAATTTGTTCTCGGTTGAAATGGATTAATTTTAATTTGATTAATGGGTAATTCAATAATATTCCCAATTAATTGGTCTGCATTTGAATCCTGTGCTGAATTAATATCATTTTCCTGATTTTCAAGTAGAGCTGAAAGTCCTCTACCGAGTGATTGTTTTTTATATGCTTTAGCCATTTTTATTATTGTTAATTAATTCATGGGCGAGCTTGATATAGTTTTTTGCTCCTTTACTTGTTGAATCGTAGTCAATTATGTTTTTTCCATGACTTGGAGCTTCTCCAAGAGTTACATTTCTTTGAATTATAGTTTTAAAAACCATATTATGAAAGTGTTTTCTTACTTCTTCTACGACTTGATTTGAAAGTCTTAATCTTGAGTCGTACATAGTTAAAAGAAGGCCTTCAATATTTAAATTTGGATTATGAATCTTTTGAATACTTTTTATAGTGTTTAATAGTTTACCTAATCCCTCTAATGCAAAATATTCGCATTGAATAGGAATTATTACTGAGTTTGATGCGGTTAATGCGTTTAAAGTTATTAGTCCAAGAGAAGGAGCACAGTCAATAATTATATAATCATAATCATCTTTGATATTATTTAGTGCTTTTTTTAACATAAACTCTCTTTCAGGATGATTAACTAGTTCAAGTTCAATAGCAACTAAATCAATATTTGAGGGTATGATGTCTAAATTCGGGGTATTTGATTTTAATATTATAATCTCTGCTTTTTGGGTATGTTCAAGTAGCTGATAAGAAGAATATTTGATTTTTTTTAAATCAACTCCAATTCCTGATGTTGCATTAGCTTGCGGATCAAGATCTACTAAAAGAACTTTTTGCTCTAAGATTCCTAAGCAGGCAGAAAGATTAAGTGCTGTAGTTGTCTTACCAACTCCACCTTTTTGATTGGAAACTGAAATGATTTTACCCATCAATATATATTTATTCTAAAAATACAATTTTTTGAAATTTAAATATAGATCTAACAGGGGTTTTTGTTAACTAGTTTTTAATACTATCCTTGAACTCAATTATGTAGATTTCTTCATCTTTCTTTTTCATAAAAAACTTTTCTCTTGCAAAAGCTTCATAGTTATCAGGATCTTTTAAATCGTCTATTAACTTTTGATCATTTTCAATTTCTTGTTTTAACTTTTCTTTCTTAATAATTAAATCATCAATTTCTGAATTAAGAGTACTATGAAATAGATAGGAGTTTGTATCAATAAATAACATCCAAATAAAAAAGAACAAACTAACAACTATATAAAAATTTGTAAAAATTTTAAAGTATTGATTTGATTTTATTTTTTGTATTAAGATTTTAAATGAATTCATTTATCAAATTTATTATTTCATTTATTGATTTTTGATTACTATTTATAACCACATTTGCTTTTGTTCTGGATGGATAAATAAATTTTTTATACATAGGTTCACACATTTCGTTAAATCTATTTATGACTTCTTGTTTTGTCCTGCCTCTTTCGTTTATATCTCTTTTTATTCTACGATTTAACCTTGTACTAGAATCTAAATTTAAAAATAATCCAAAATCAATTAAATTTATTAATTCAGCATTACAAAATATATGTAGCCCCTCAAGAATAATTATTTTTTTAGGTTTTAAAAGTTTATTTTTTTTTAATCTTTTATGACTTTTATAGGAATAAACAGGTTCTCTTATGCTTTTGTTTTTTATTAAACTTTTTACGTGTTCAATCAGTAATTCAAAGTCTATAGAATCAGGATGGTCAAAGTTAATTTGGGATCTTTCATAAAAACTTAATTTAGAATGGTCTTTGTAATATGAGTCCGTGTTGATTTTGTTAACACCTTTTTCTTTATAATAATCTTTAACCTTTTGAGAAATTGTTGATTTTCCTGAACATGTTCCACCACAAATTCCTATAATAAAAACCTTATTATTTTCAAACTTCATCAACTTCTTTTTCGGTAACTAGTTTTTCAGTTTTGTTTCCCCAACTGTTTAAGATGTAATTCATTATTTCAGCAATTTCTTGGTTATCCAAGCCCATTTTTTCCATGTTTAAGTTGTAATTAACACCATTTACGACAATTGGTCCTGAAAGTCCATATTTAATTGCTTTTATTGATTCAAAGCGCTTGTTTAATAAATAATCTGCATTAGCTAATGGGGGATATGCTCCTTTAACACCTTTTCCATCAGGCATATGACATCTCATACAAAAATCCTCGTACAATTCTTTTCCAATTGGATGATCATTGATTTCAGATAATTTTAAATTATTTTTTTTTTTTGAAGGTACTATTTTATAAACTCCCTTATTTTCGATTGAAACATAAATAAATCCATCTGGGCCTTGTTTTACGTCCCTGGGTCTACCAAGGTTTTCACCTATTTTTGATCTGGAAATTACCTTGTTGTCTTTTAATCCAAGTCTCTCGACATATTTAAATACTAATGCTCCTGCTAATAGACTTCCTTTCCAGTTTGGATATATTTCACTAGAAATATATTCGAATGAACTTGGAGCGATTGAAGGTAGCCAATAATATAATGGTTGTTCCATATTTGGAAGACTTTTATCTTTAGTTATTGTTGTCCCACTATAATTTATTCCATATGTTATTTTAGGCCACCCATAGTTTTTCCCTTTTTTTATTATATTAATCTCATCTCCTCCTCTTGGGCCATGTTCATTTGTCCATATTTCACCAGTTTCAGGATGTTTAAACATGCCCTGAGGATTTCGGTGACCATAAGAATAAATAGCTTTTCTTGCGTTTTCTTCTTTGTAAAATGGATTATCAACAGGAATAGTTCCGTCATCTTTTATTCTATAAATTTTGCCACCATCAACAGTGATGTCTTGCGGATTTACATTTCTATTCCCTCTATCTCCAATTGAGAAATATAAATAATTTTCATTATCAAACTCCATTCTCGATCCAAAATGCTGCCCTTTTTTGGTATTAGGAGTTCCTTTGTATAACACCTCTAAATCAAGTAAGGAATTATTAATTAGTTTCGCTCTAGCTATTGTAGTATTTCCACCTTCTCCTTTGATGTCTTCAGATGCATAAGATAAATAGATCCAGTTGTTTTCTTTAAATTCTGGATGAATAGCTAAATCTAAAAGCCCGCCTTGTCCTCTAAAGTATATTTCAGGTAGACCTTGTATTTCTGTTTTTACTCCATTTTTGTAGTGATAAATAGACCCAGACTTTACTGAAGCAAGTATAGAGTTATCGTCTAAAAATTCAATCCCCCAAATTATGTTTTCATCTT
>ERZ1046876.2405-NODE-2405-length-11300-cov-7.933215_pt1 | contig 11300 bp, 9 predicted proteins | sample MGYA00383094_ERZ1046876 | MGnify/ENA primary metagenome ERZ1046876 (study PRJEB29581, sample SAMEA5548364) | metagenome | biome: marine; feature: coastal; material: water | depth 50 m | study: Short-term variability in the microbial, nano- and picoplankton... | reverse complement strand
ACTCCCATGCTCGTAGCCTAACAAAAGCATTCACCTGGCGTGTCACTGCGACTCTAACAACTGCCGTTATTGCCTATATCGTGACCGGCGAGCTGTCTATGGCTGCGATGATTGGCGGCATAGAATTTGTTGTGAAATTTATTACTTATTATGGCCATGAGCGTGTTTGGAATCTGATTCGCTAAAGAGTAACCTGTCCCCAGTGTCACAGTTTATTCCTGTATCCTTCAATTGAGTCACATCACCCTTGCATAGTGATTGCTAAGCAAATTTCGTACCTCTATAATTCTCAACCTTGAACCAACTTCCACTACTTCGATTCATTTAGAAACCCCTTTTATGAGGACCTCTTTTTGACCAAAACTAATTTTACTCCAGCCGGTAAGAAAACCTTTAAAGCTGATAGCTATAGACCACTTCCAGCATCAGTTACCATAAATAATAGTAAGATTGATGGTCTTGGCTTGTTTGCTGTACAAGATATTAAAGAAGGTACCTATTTAGGAGAGACCCATTTTAAAATTGATGAGAATCGTGACTGGATGAGAACGCCTCTAGGAGGCTTTATAAACCACTCAGAACAGAGTAATGCGGAAATAAGCTTGTCTGAGGAAAATATCAGGGGACTTACAGCCAAAAGAAACATTCTGAAAGGTGAAGAAATTACGGTTCTCTATACGCTTTATTAAAGTCTCAAAAAGCTTAGTTATCAATACAGATATATTCCATTAGCTAGACATTCCAATTATAAGTTCACTTTGGTTCATCTGCGTTCTCCTCAATCGACTAAGTATAATTAAATAAACAACAACCTGTATTCCAAAAATGCCAAACCAGGTATTGCTGTCAATTGCAATCCAATCAAAGACATAGATTATCAAACTCACTCCTGATGAACCGCTACTGATTGTCAACCCAGTCAAAGAGTTAGGAGTAACCCGAGATTTAAACTTTGGCGCATAAAAGCTATAAAGACGATTATGGAGATGACCGTTGTCAGCCTGAAGCGGTGAGAGCCCTTTACGCAACCGGCGGATAACACTAACCAAGAAATCAACGCAAGGATATGACAGCAAAGACGCCATAAAGCCAGCTGAAAAATCACCCTGAGCGACACCCAATAATCCATAACAAACCAGCACGGCGCCTAAACCATAACTACCCATATCACCTAAAAAGAACCAACCCGAGACAACATTAAAGATTAAAAACATCAGGCAAACAAAGAACAGTACACCCTCAGCGGGGCGGCCATAAACTAAAAATAATATACCAAAAGCGATTGTTGCTATCCCAGGGATCAGGCCATTAGCACCATCTGCCATATTAAAGGCATTGATAAAACCAACACAAAAAATCGTACAGAGTCCCCATGCGACTAATGGGACTGAAAGAAGATAATCGATGCCCGGGATACCAATAACCAAGGGCACTACATTCGGCGTCGTCCAGAGGAAGAAACCGAAGGCCAGCAGTTTAACTACAAGACGAAAATACGGACTTAATAAATCAGCCTTGATATCCTCAGCGCCACCTAAAATCACACAAACAAAAACAGTGGACCAAACATGGAGGAAGGTAACATCACGCACCACCCCGGGTGTATAGGAACTCAATAGAACCATGCCAATAAGAAATAGAATAAAGGTAATAACAATCGCAACGCCACCTAATCGGGAGGAGTTTCTAGAGCTGATGCCATGGGATGCAGCGGAGTCTCTCCCTGCCCGCAGGGTAGATAAGGCAAACATAACAACGATTGCACCAAGACCTGTTAAACCGAAGCTCAGAAGCGCCAAAAGAGCCATAGCGATATATTTAGTAAGCGTCTGTTTGCTCGGGGTATTAGCAGAGTTTTTATAACTGTCAGACATAGAGCTCAATTTACAAAATCTCCGGGCTTTCTGCCATTAATCCTGTCATCTGAGAACCGACGATCCTCATCTTTAATAATCACGGTACTCTCACCCCGACGAATCAACTCACTCGCAACACGGCTCCCTATAAACCCTAAAAGCATCAATCGATCAGGTTCGTAAACATTACTCACAACAGACCCATCGAACCCGGTTCTGATAGCAGCCTGAGACAGCTTCGCCACACCACTGATACCCCAAAGCATCAGAAGTATCCCAATAAGTAATATCAATGAAAATCTATTCATATCGTTAACTACTTACCAGCCATTTGATTTAAACAGTTTTTTTATGGCTAAATTGGTCTCAGGATCTCTCATCCCAACCGCCAAGTTTGCACTTAAAAATCCCTGCTTGTTGCCACAGTCATGGATCTCGGCGTCAGTCTCAAGAGCATTTAGCCCATCAGTATCAAGAAGCTTGACCAGCGCATCGGTCAGTTGGATCTCGCCACCCACACCCGCTACGGTATTCTCCAACAAGTCCAACGTCTTTGAGGGCAAGACATAACGACCGAGAACCGCCAAGTTGGAGGGTGCTTGATCAGGAGAAGGCTTTTCAACTAGGCCTTTCAAAGCAACACTCTTAAACGGCTCGAGCGCAACATCACCAAGATTCGCAATACCGTAGCTATCAACAACCCCTGGGTTAACTCGCTGAACCATGACCTGGCCCACACCAGTCTCATTCCAGGCCTTAACAAGCTGAGTGAAGCTATAATTACTGTCTCTGGATTCGTGATCAAGAACTAGCACATCTGGTAACAAAACCGCAAAGGACTCATTATTTAAAAGGTGCTTGGCACATAGAACCGCATGACCCAAGCCTAACGCATCACTCTGCCTCACTGAGGAGACCTTAATGCTCGCAGGAACAACATTCCTCACCGTACCCAAAATCATTTCCTTACCCTTTTTCTCTAGACGATGCTCGAGTTCGTAGTGGGCGTCAAAATGATTTTCGATAGCCTCTTTGCCACTTCGGGTCACAAAAATAATCTCAGTAACACCCCCTGCAATAGCCTCCCTGACCACATGCTCAATAATCGGCCTGTCATACACCGGCAGTAGCTCTTTTGGGATAGCCTTTGTCGCTGGAAGCATGCGAGTGCCAATACCTGCTACAGGAATGACTGCTCTTTTTATTTTAGCTACCATAACTTTTTACCCTCAACATTTATGTCCCGAGTACAGGGTAATCTAATTACCAAATCTTTGTTCAATAGCAGTAAAGTCAACGGGCTACAATCGAGTACCAAATTTAACGACAAGCTTTGCAATACAACAGTAACCCAAGTTAGCTACCTATCTTATAAGGTTAATAGCATATAAAAAGTGCCTAGCAAGGATATGACAGACTAGACACAACCCTGACCCCATTAGTTTGACCCAACTCAACTGCTACTTTGGTATCTACCTCTTACCTCGATAGTAATAAAATATTTCCTACAAAACCTTCTTGCGGCAATACCTTAGCATAATAAAGTGTAGTAAACCCTGCTTAAATGTAGCAGTTTCGAATCGACTATTAGGTCTCTGTTGCGACCTAACTCTTTATAACAATTGAGCAATACTTGAGTAATTCACTGCGTTTACGCTTATCTCTAACCAAACGCCGCACAGTGATGGTCGGCTATCTTATGATGCCCTTGCGCATCAGCCAACTATCATTCGAGAGCATAAGGTTATTACTCAAAAATTTAAACACTCAGTATTTGAACTCTCGTTTTGTTATGTTCTAAATTACGTATGAGTTTAATAAGCAGGAGAGGCCACCTTGGGGCTCTGTAGCTAGTATGTAATGAAAAGTTCGAGGAAAAAAATGGGCAGTACGGTTTACTGCGAAAACCAAAAGGGGTAGAGTTTTTTCAAACGAAAATGATAATCAAAACCAGCTCTAATGGACGGGATTAAGAGCTTTTCCTGCCCAGAGAAAAATCACACCATAAAGAATACTTTGAATCAAAAAAACGAAAGACCAAAGGTTACTAGTGATTGGGATTAAATCACTGGCATGGCCAACCAAGGCAAACCCAGAACTTCCCAGAGCTATTGATAATCCCGTGGCAGAATTTGCCATATTTTTAGACTTAAACACCGACTTAAAATATGTATGAACACGGTTGTGTAGGTGGTCATTATCCGGTGCAGTCATCGCCCGCCCGTCGAGATGCCTCCGGACCAAGCTAACAACAAAATCGAAGCAAGGGTAAAAAAACAGTACTGCCAAAAAGGGCAGAGATACTAACTCTTCACTAAAAGCAGTTAAGCCAACAAGTAGCATCACTGCACCGATTCCATACGCCCCAGCATCGCCCAAAAATAAACGTCCTGAGACCACATTAAAGATTAAAAATAAGCCCGCTCCATACAATCCAGAGGGCATAGCCATTCCATCCATTTCTGCGGAAAATATGTAACAGTTGATGAAAAAAATACCTACCACCAACCCATTGGCACCATCAACCGTATTTACCGCATTGATAAATCCCACTGAGAAAAACAGACAAACCGCAAACGCTACAAAAGGAATATTTAAAAACCAATCGACAATAGGCAATCCAACACTACTGGGAACTAAAAATGGTGCCAATAAAAATATAACCATCAGCACCAAGGTTTTGCTGATCAATCGAAACCTTGGAGATAAACTGTTATTGCGCAAGTCTTCAATTAAACCAAGACTAAAACACCCAGCCCCACCCAACCAAACCGGCCAGGAGACCTGTACTCTAAAAAACTCAACCGCTGTATCATCACTTATCATAAAAAAAGCCGTGGACATCAAAATACCCATCAGCAGGGCAACTCCCCCCAATCGTGACGCCTGAACCTCAGCTATCCCATGTTTGTCTACAGCATCTGATGCATAACTCTGCAGCGTCATCCACTGCATGATAAAGATAATAATTAGACCGCCGACACCGAAGGCAGCAGTAGCCAAAACGGATATTACTGCAAGTTTGGCGAGCTCACGCTCGGAGAGAACAAATGAATTCAATTTTTTAATTCCCTGTTGATGAATCACCACCTGAGTCCTGCCAGATGTTTCCGTTTATTGATGAAAGATGGTAACTTTTTTAGTGCCTGTTATCCAGCAAAGAAGAGTAAATCGGAACTCTTACACTATGGTTATATCTTTCATACAACTTCAGTGTTTAGCAGTCCTTGGTTGCTAGCGAACCCTCGTGAAAAAATTTAAGTTCTATAAACATATTGAGTATTCGCGCGACCAAAGCGTGTTAGATAAAACACGACACCGTAGCTGACGCACTGGAGCGAGAAAAGCCAAATCCAGAGATTGCTAGTCACTGACCACCACTGGAAAATATACCCCAAAAGAGTCACTCCAGAAGATGAAGCCACTATAAGCCCGCCAGTCATGGAATTAGCCAAAGTTTTTGAAGGTAACCAACGCTGAAAGTGATAGTGAATGCGATTATGTAAATGATCATTATCTGGCAAATAAATTGATCGACCTGCTCTAAGTCGACGCGCCAATGTCATCATAAAATCGATACATGGGTAGGAGAAAAGGCAGGCCAAAAATGCAGCAGAGAAAATATTTTCTTGAAATAAATACAGGCTAGAAATAACAATAGAAGATCCAAGACCATAGGCACCTGCATCTCCCAAAAATAATCGCCCCGAAATGACATTAAAGATAGTAAATACTGCACAGGCAGTCATCATAGCAGCGTATACAAATTGGCCCGTATTCGCGTAGAAGAGACTGAACGCGATAGTGATCACGCCCGCTATGAGTCCGTTAGCGCCATCCGCCATATTAATTGAATTAACAAACCCTACACAGAATGTTACCGACAGTAACCAGCCAATAAGTGGCAACCTCATAAGGCCATCAAGAATGGGAACACCAAAATCAGTGGGAATTAACAAGGGCCATACCCCTATAGTCACCGCGAATATTCCTAATTGTGCATATAGCCGAAACCGAGGGTTTAAGTAATTGTTACGCAAATCTTCTGCCAGCCCAAGGAAGGTACAACTGCCCACGGCGATCCAACCAATCCAATAAGGGCCCGACGGCCCACCTAATTCATCACCAAAGTAGTCACTAAAATAGCCCGCAAGCAACAGACCTAACCAGCTTGCAAATATTATAGCGCCCCCTAGTCGTGATGCACCAATCCGAGAGATTCCGTGCTTATCAATAGCATCTTGAGCATAACTTTGTCGGGTGATCCACTGCATAAGTATCATGATCATCAGGCCGGCTAGACCGAAGAATATCACGGCGAGAAGCATCATTACTGAAAGCTTAACAAGATCCTTTTCTGTGAGTACGAAAAGGGGTTTAGTCATACATTACCAAGACAAGAATAATAGTACAGTCTCCATTACAATCAATGTTGAATCGAGTATCCATCCTTGAACGGTCTTACCTATAAAGCGTTGACAAAAACTTTTTATTGCTGGTCAAGTCAATGATCGTTTAGTAGTGCTTAATAAAATCCCTATCAACTAATCAGGCTTTCTAGCGAAGTGCAGTACCAATACCGTCAGTACCGACAAAATACCACCAAGCAGCGTTCCTAGAATACATATCAATGCTCGTTTAGGTTGAGACTTTTCCTCTGGCACCATACTCGGACTGACTGCCACAAAGGCATAATCAGGACTCGCCTCAGCCAACATCTGACTTTTTATTTGCTCTTCAATGATAGTGTAGAATACCTCTTGCATCTCTGTGATCGAGGTTTTTTCTATCTGAGCCTCAAGATATTCAATATTATTGCTAACTTTTACCACTTGGCGCGCCTGCATGTGCTTATTGATCGATGAAATATATAAGTCGAGCCACTGCTTAGCAATCTGCGGAGAATAGTATTCAATGGAAATGGAGATGAGGCCAGACTTTTTGTCTTCTGATACCGCTAGCATTTCTGAAAACTTCTCAAATAATTGCCAACTCGTGGGTGGCCCTAACCGACCAATATTATCATTTTCAACCAACCACGTTTTCGTTTTGACTGCATAAACATCATTATCAAACTTCAATTGATTCGACTCTCTACTCCAACCTTCGGCTGCGTATACCTCCACAGCAAGGTCATTGTCAGCAATAAAACCCTCAATAAAGCTCCAAGACTTCATAATCTCTTGCGCCACTTGAGCTTCACTGCTTTCACCACCGCCAATGCTCACACCCGCAAGAGAAGCCAATCCTCCTAACTGACCCAAAGCGCCGGAAAGCCCACCCGACTGTTGCTGTGCAGGGGCCAGAAGCGCAGATGCTTTATATTGATTTGGCACTGACAGAGCATAAATCACCGAAACAACAGCGAAAACAGCAGTAATTCCGATAATCTTAATTTTATTACCCCAAAGAACGCCGAAAAGTTCTCGTAGATCTATTTCATCATCGTACTGATCATTCGTTTGACTGTTATTTTCCAAAAGCCTAATCCTTAACCTATTAATTTCTGCTACTACTTGCAGCTACGGATTGTTATTAAATGTATTAATCGCCGCAGCACCCAAAGACAATTGATAAATAATTTGCGATGCTTCAGCAAGTAGTGCCATGGGTCTCATTTTTTCATCATCTGTGTCTAAAGGCACGACGATAGTATCTCCAGGACTTATAGATGCCGCAGCCGATCTAAATCTGAAAAGGCCGCGAGTCGGCTTTATAACTTTCCCATTGGCTTTTACCACATAGATTCCTTGCTCATCCGCTCTGGGCTTTAGACCACCACTTTGATCTATATAACCTGCTTGATCAAGCTCAGGGTCGAATAAATAAGAAATAGGCCTACGCACTTCGCCTAAAACTGTCACCTCTTGGCTAAATTTAGGCAATATTAAACGATCGTTATCTCTCAAAAGAATATCTTCAGCAGAAAAGTTCACAATAGCCCTCAGGGGGATTACCAAACGCCCTAATGCCTCTAGAGACGAAAGCTCTGAAAGTGCCTTCTCTTGCAATGCCATCTGGTCTTGATCAATATCAAGATCGGCGTTTAATTCCCTTAGATTTTGAGATTGCAGTTCATCTTGCAGACTTTCCGTTAGGCGCTTTAGCTCTTGCTCCTCACGTTCTCTTAGACCTTCTCTCAGAAATACCGATCCACCAATGAATGCCTCTGTGGTGAATCCCCCTGCTCGTTGAATAACCGAGGTTAGAGTCTCACCCTTATCAAAAGCGTAGGTACCAGGAAATATAAATTCACCCTCAAGGGAAATCGTATGAGTTTCTCTAAACCCCGGAACGGTGCGGAATTCAACAAAATCAAAATTCTTTAGCGGAGTTGAGGTTCCTTTTTTGAGAGAAGACAAAACAATTTTACTCTCCGCACGGCTTGGGTCTGACATATCAATGCGTGCTATCTCTGTAGATTGAGAATACGCGGACTCCCTCAGCCCTCCTGACAACTCAATCAAGTCTCCCACGGACATTCCTTCAATCAGAGGATATGTCCCTGGGAAGCGCACTGTGCCGTCAGCATTAACCACCTTGGGTAAATGTCCCAACCTGGCTTGCCGCTTAAGCTTGGCAACATAAGGAGCCAATTCTGCAACTCGATCACCATAGGCAGACAGAACAATAATATGGTCTCTAGGCATTAATCTAAAATTTTCACCACTTTCGACGTCCGCAATAACCTTGCTCGGATTAAACCTCAATACTTTAATATCCACGCCATTCACTAATTCTCGAACTACAAGAGCAATATTCATATCAGTATCGGGATTAAGTTTATTATTCCCAGCAATGACATCAGAAATACGCATGCCTTTACGCCATGCAAAGTCACCCTCGTGTCTAACATTGCCCAAGAGAGAAACAATATCCTTTTTGTAATCCGTGACCGCATCAACGCTCAGATGATCACCACCTCTTAGTGAAACTGACTGATCGCTTTTTTGAGTTAAGTCCACATCAAAAACTGAAACGAAGCCATCAGTACTAATTCTTTGTAATCGAGCACTTTTCGCATACGCCTTGGAGCTCAGGCCTCCAGCCAACCGCACTAAATCTTGAGTAGATTCGCCTCCCTTTAATTCATAAATAGCAGGCCTTAAAACCTCACCATCAACGGACACTACATCGCCCACCGTAGGAACATACACAACATCGCCCGACTGGATCCGCAAATCTCTGCTTGTATCACCAGATAGCAATAGGTCATAAAGGTCTAGTGTGGTGATTAATTTTCCATGGCGCTTCAATTGGATTTTTCGCAAAGATCCTATATCGCTGACCCCACCACTACTCACCAATGCATGCGTAATAGTTGAGAGTGAAGACACAGTATACGCACCAGGGTTGAAGGCCTCTCCTAGGACAAAAATTTGCATCGATCTCAATGTGCCCATACTGATACTTACTTGCGTACCGATAACCTGAGCTGCAATACGCGCCTGCAGCATATCCTTTGCCTCAGCATAGGTTAACCCTGACAAACTCACTGGCCCTAACTCGGGGAAATCTACAGATCCATCACGATTGATTTCCAGAGAAAATGTATTGTTAGATTTACCATAAAATAAAATATCTAGCGTATCACCGGGTCCGAGCAAATAGTCTGAAGATACTGGAATACTAGTGGCAGGAGCAAAGGTTGTGGGCGCACTGGCAAAGAGGTCATACCCGAAGGGCTTTAAGCAGTCGATAGCAGCAAAAGAGTCTACCTCTTCTTCAATCAGTACCACCTTATTGTCTTTACCAGCATTCCGGTCTTGGTCTTGGTCTCGGTCAGCATAGATTTTTGCTGCAAGACAAGGGTCTTGCTCTCGGTAAAAATCACGCTCATCGTAAAACTTCTGCTGACCATAGGGGTCATTATAGCTTCCTGATGAGGCTGTATTTCTTGGAACCATCGGCTCTAATTCGACAACTTGTTTATCTGCTCTTGCTGCAGATACTCCACCACAGAGTGCGTCAAGATCGTAACCGGCCTGTTGGGCCATCGCCTTATTGGCCGCAGTGAGATTACCACAAAGCTGTTTTGCTTGAGCAAGATCCTGAGAATAGCCGGTACTCACGCAACACATGATGACTAAGGCAAAAACAAAGCGCAAAAAATGTGTAGTTTCTAGTTGTTTCATAGTCCTTTTTCTCACTTTGTATTATTCAAATCAATTTCAATAGTGTTAGTTTAGCTTGGTTAAAGTCAGCGCGTTATATCTGTCATCGACAACTTGTCGAATCACGGTGATACTTCCATCTTCAGCCACAGTAATACTGTTGTTATAAGCTCTTACATCTTTACAGTACTGAGAAAATTGTTGCTTTCCTGATCGCTGCTTTTTCTGCCACTTACCACAATTATGTACGGCTAGTGTTCGACTGCCCCTCATAAAAGTCCGTTCGTCGTCAACATCACTGTTTTGATACTCTTGTCCTCGCAGGCCTAAACCCCTCACCCGCCGCACTGACCAGCCGTCAAACAAAATCTGATCACCTGCTTTGTTAGAGAACAAAGTGCCCTGAGTCATGGTAACAGGATAAACTATGGCCTCATAATTTGCATATTTCACTGACCAACTATTTAGAGATATATCCGCGTCTGGCGACTTAAAAAGATCCATTACTGCCGACAGTTGACTAGATTGGACGCTGCAGCCGCTAAACGGGAGTAACATCAAAAGACAGATTGTAAGGGCGAATAATCTCATGGGGCTAACCTCTTGGTCATTTCACTGAAAGCATCATACCTCGCTCCACGGATATCCCACCAAATATTAGCACTAAAATCTTCTAAACGCTGCCCACCATCACGCTGAATTGGACGCAGTCGTGTGCTGTAGTTACTTCTGTTACTGGCCCCAAGTATCCCATTAAACGGAATACGAAAATACATACCTTTGTCAAAGCTCCCTTCGCCAAAATCTTTCGCGGAGACATTTGTTTTTGTTGCCCATAAACCCACTGACCAACCATTGTGGAAAGTCCGTCTAATTTCTAAGGTTGCCCCTACATCTTTAGCTAAATATTTGCCCGCATGGACAGCAACATCAAAATTGTAAAAAGGTGTCGCCCAGTAAACACTGCCAAAGACTGTTGATGTTTGGTAGTCTAGGTGCCTAAAGCTTTTGTCGTAATCCCGTTGTTGCACCCAGTTAGCGCTGAAACCGTAGGCTAGCCGAGACTGGTGCGGCTGATACAAAATCTCTCCACCGAAGCCGCTAAACATTGACTCTAGAACGCCTCCGAAAACTCGGTAGTGGACATCATTTAATGTGGTGCCTCGTTTTTCTGTGTAGAGTGAATCAAGGCCAGTATCTCCTTCTATGAGGTACTTTACGATATCTGACCGAACTCGTGGTAGTACTGAGCCAGAATTAATCCGATTACTTTCATCAAAATTATTTGTAATATCAAGCCCATAGGCGCCGGTAAGCAACCAAGACTTCG
>ERZ1046876.2404-NODE-2404-length-11308-cov-6.029592_pt1 | contig 11308 bp, 11 predicted proteins | sample MGYA00383094_ERZ1046876 | MGnify/ENA primary metagenome ERZ1046876 (study PRJEB29581, sample SAMEA5548364) | metagenome | biome: marine; feature: coastal; material: water | depth 50 m | study: Short-term variability in the microbial, nano- and picoplankton... | reverse complement strand
GGGAAAAGGAGCGCTGGGCGAAGCGTAGCCTCTGGGAAGACAGCACCCGCGTGCCCATCATCCTTGCCGGCCCAGGTGTGGTCCGTGGGAAAGTATGCCCTAAGCCCGTGCAATTGTTGGATGTATACCCCACGCTTTTGGAGCTGGTAGGGCTTCCAAAGGATGCAACGTTGGAGGGCAACTCTTTGGCAGTCCTTTTAAAAAATCCTCAGGCGGAGTGGCCTAATATGGCACGCACCAGTTTCGGCCCGGGAAACTACAGCATTCGTTCCGAACGCTACCGCTACATCCATTACAATGATGGATCGGAAGAATTTTACGACCACGCGGATGATCCCCATGAGTGGAAGAACCTGATTGGGAAACCGGAACTTTTCTCCCGGATCGAAGAACATCGAGTTCATAGGCCCAGGCAGTTTCACCCGGTCTTGGGAACGGTATCCACCGGGCACAGAGCCTTTAACGCGAGTGAGGCGGCCAGGAAGCAGGCAAAAATGTTTGACCCTTTGGATTGGGAACGCCCTGCCGATAATCCGGTATTTACCACCACCTTTGGCAACAACCATGACTCGGTTCTTTTCGTCGATCCGGAACTGGAATATCCCTACCACCTGATTATCAGCCACAGCAAGGAAGCTGCTCATCTCTGGCGTGCGAAGAAATTCTCCTGGAGCAGTGCAGACTGGGAGCTTATTTCTGACCAATACATCATTGGCAAACACTACGAGTACGACGACGGTGTGAAGGTCGACGGGACCTACTACCTCTACGAAGAGGGAATTGTTTACACCTTCTCTGGTCCCCTCGAAGAAGCCAGTGGTAAATGGAAAGCCGCTGGCACTTTTCCAAGCAAGCAGTGCGATGATATTGGAATCTATTACGAGGATGGGGTGTTTCACATGTTCGGTGAGCATGGGAACTTCCCACACGGGCCGGATGGCACCAGCCTGGCCCACTTCAGTTCCACCACCGGACTGGGCGACTGGAAATTGGTCAACGCCAAGGCGGTCGATCCCAATCCTGATGGCGGGCACAAGTACGGCGTGGGAGATGCCACCATCGAAAAGATCGGAGGAGAGTATTACATCTACTGCGACCGGGAATCTAGGGGCAGTCCCTACAAGGTCGTGGCTTGGAGATCCAAGGAGATCAATAAGCCCTTCGAGTATGTGGGCAAAGCGATCACCCCGCGTTCAGAGGAATTGGACGACTGGGACAACCACCGCATCCAGGACCCCGATATTGCCTATATTCCCGAGTTGGGCCGATATGTCATTACTGCCAATATGATGGACCGAGACGGCAACCCCGGTGGCAACTTTCCCAACTTGAAAGGGAATATGACCCGGGTGATCGGCGTATTTTACCATGGGGATGTTCAAGCAGTCTCAGGCAAAGAGGGAGTTGGACGATAAGTTTTTTATTTAATTATAGGTATAACTAGATTCCATAATATGTGCTCACTCATTGTCTCATTGCTGGTAGCATTCATGCTCATTGGTTCATTTTCTTGTTGGCTCAAGGAGAAAATTATCATTTCGATTACACAATACATTGCAATATACATAGCATGCGGGCTTTGCCTTCTCAGCATCGCTAACGCTCAACAGGAGATGTCCATGGATAGGATGGTTGCCAGAACACTCCTTATCTCCGCAGCTGAAAAGGAAAGGCTGAGCGATTTAGAGACCAAAGGTATTATGAAGGTAAGGCCTGTCGCACTTCCTATGGGTCCACATCTCAAGGGAAACAATAATCACCTTGGCTGGCCGGTCGGAATCAAGGTCGGTCGGACGCTTCTTTGTGTCTATCACCAAACGCAGTGTCATCACGGGGGAAAGCAGTTAGCAACGGATAGCAGTCGTGCGGTAGTGGTCAGGTCAACGGACGGAGGCAAGACATGGTCGGAGCCTATTGATATCAGGCAATTCGGTACGAGTAAAAAGGCACTGGTCATGAACTTCGGAAACTGCTTCGGGGTAATTGACAACAAGGTCTTCCTTGCAAGTAAGTATGGCTTGTACCGCTCAGAGGACGAAGGTAAGACCTGGACGCTCATCCCGGGCGCACTGACGCAGGAGCAGACGGGGCACAAGTACACTGACAACTTTGGGCCGCGCATGGTCGTTCATCCGGACAAAGGGCTCGTCATACCCGTCGGTGTCGAACAATCTCCGTACATAGACATGTACTCCTCCAAGGATGAAGGACTGACTTGGACCCATGAGAGGGTGAAGCTCTCCGATAGAATCCATCCGCTGGAGCCAACAGCCATCTATCACGAAGGCCATTTTATATTCCTCTCAAGAAATCATACGCTTCCCCTCAGGTTTCACCGCGGCCTACGGAAAACACAACACCCAGCCATGCTGGTCTCTGACACGGGTTGGTTCCCGATGAAGCATCAGAACTTGACAAACATATCGTCCTACCGCTGGCCGGATACGACCGATGTCGATTTCAATCCCGTGACCAAGCGGTTCGAGGCCGTAGTTACGAACAGGAACGGCGGAGCTGGAAAGGACGAAAAGAACGAGGAACATGAGCAGACGGTGAACCTATGGTCTATCTCAAAAGAAGACATGTACGCCGGCCGAGCTGACCAATGGCGCTTCGAAGGCACGCTCTTGAGGTTTAAGTCGGGCATGCTCAATATCAGTGCTGAGGATATTGATGCCGCGCACCCCGGAGGCGCGGTCATTGACGAAGCTGAAGGCCTGCAACACATATTCATCTATTGTGGCCGCTACTCAACTCCTGCAGGGATCTACAGAATTTCACGAACCCTTGATACCGATAAACTCAGAGACGCTATGAGCCAACCCGGATCATAGACTAGCCCGCGACGACCTGTTTGCAGCCAGATTCTCGTCCTCCGTTCCTAAACCTTCAATCCTGTTATGTCCCGAAATAGAAACGACCACTTCAACCGAATTGTGAGGGCATCATTCTTCAGATGCAGGCCGGCAAAGATTAGAGGAAACGCTATTCAAGAGACTGACGGTCAACTCTGAGCGTTTATTGTAGCCGCGAATTCGGGAACAATAACGCGCTTGTTGGCGGTCTGAATGAGATGTATGACCTACTCAGTCAAAGGATTAATGATCAATGGAAGACAAACCGCAAATTGCAAGATGCAACGGCCTCGAAAAGAGGTGCCAGTGAGATTGGACTTCGTGCTATGAAAGTGACACTCAAGAAACGTTCACTGTCGCTTCTGGTACTGCTTCCTTTTGCCCTTTTCGGACTCTGGTTCGCATGGGGAATTGGGATAATTCCCGACCTTGGGTTGGAGTCTGGATACTACGGCCAGTTCAATCGAGTGAAGCACGTAATTGAAGACATGTCCGGCGTCACCATCGTCGACCACTGGCAACACAAGGATGTGTCGCTGGAGGATTTCGGCTTCACCCTCCGACTGTCTGACGGCAGTGAAGTCAATGTGGAGTTCCTCGATGCTACTCCTGAGAAGAACGAGCGGAATCAAAAGCGACTTAGGCAAATCATTGAAAAGCAGATAAACTCGACGAAGACGAAATAGTTGCAGGAGCTTTAAGACGAAAGGGTGTGGAGATGAAACCAGACGAAAACTGCATTTCCAAATTCCGGAAACAGGCGCCGATGATAACCATGAAGATAATGGCGCAAACCATATTGGGTTCTCTTTTCTTTACAGGAGTCCTTCTTGCAGCGGAGACCCGGACGCAATCCGAAACCCGTGCCAAGAAGGCCTTTGCTGCGGATGCCGCCTGGCAGCAGGAACTCACTCGCTTGTTTGGGCGCGTGGATCCTTTCTTCGGGGTTAACGCGGATACAAAAGAACCGGCTTTGCTGGAAGCGAGTGCTTTCAAGGATCTACCTGTCGATGACGACGACTACCTGTTTTTCGACTTTGGGAACAACCTGGTTAACGGTGCCGTCGGCCCCCGAGGCACCATTCAGCGGGCGCTGATTTTTACCGGTATTAAACGCAATCCCAGAGTCCGTCCAGCAGGCGTGTGGCATGAACGAGACAGGCGATAAAGAAAACGCTTCATGGCGTATTGCTGGAGTACATGATTGAAAGCCAGCCCTTCGGCTGTGGTCTACAGCGTCACTCCTATTTCGTAAACGAATTCGTTTAGCTTGTTTCTTGGGTATTTGGAGTGAATGAATATTTTTTTAGCCAAAACGCCAATAATCCAATCATTAAAAGTGGAAAGAGACTCAAAAACGCGGTGGTCAGGTAGTAAGCCATTCTACTTTCTTCGTTTGAATCAAAGCAAACCGGACAAGCCATTATTGAGTTAAATGTTAGAAGGCCAAGTATGGAACATACTAATTTTTTTATGCTCATAACTTTACCATTCCCGGATAAATGTATATTAAGTAGTAAAGAAATGGCCATACAAGCACTACGAAATACCATAATAAACAGGCAGAAAGAAGCAACTGCTTGTGAGAGTACGATTTCTTAGGTTTGTGTATTTTAAAAAATACGTAAGCTAACCAAATTATTGAACCCAATACATGTAGACCGTGGGTACCAATAACTAAAAAAAAGAATGATGAATGTATATTCGAACTGTAGGTTGTTCCAAAATCAATCATTTTTACCCATTCAGTTCCTTGAAAAAGTAAAAATAAAGCTCCTGTAATGAGGCCAATGAACATAAAATCTGTTCTTTTTTCGCTATCGAAATTGGCGTAATGCCTGTAATACAAGCAAGTAAAAATACCCGAGGTAAGTAGTAAGCCAGTATTAAACAAAGTTATCCCAGCAGGAAGTACGGGCATTCCTGTTGGGGGCCAAGGGTCAACTTGGGAACTTGTGACCAAGTATGCACTAATCAGTGCCGAAAAGAACATTGCCTCGACTATGATAAAAAGAATCATTCCAACGACAGGTGCTTCAGATCTTCGCTGAGATACAAGTCCAGCAGCATTAAATTGTGCGGCGCTTTGCATCTTATTTAATATTTTTAGGTTCTTCTTTTGGGTATGAATAATTTTGGTCCAATTCACGATTCACTCCTTCAGGTAATAGAATATCTGGAGCAACTCCTGCAAAAAGTAGAATCATAAATGCTATGCAAACTAGAAGGAGGCGGGACACAAATGTCTTTTCTGTTTTTAAGTGCATAAACCAAGCTGATACCATGAATGTTTTTACTGTAGCTATCCCAAATGCTGTAAGTAAGACGACAAGAACTGAAAGGGTTCGATTTTCTAACTCTAAAGCATAAACAGGGCCCCAAATACTGATGACCAAAAGGACAATTAAGCATTGGTAAACTTTTCTGTAATTCATTTTCTTATGAGTGACGCTTTGAATGCTCATAGGTATTTTGGATACGATTAAATGCCTGATGCGATGTAAAAAAGAGGGAATAAGAAAATCCAGACTACATCCACAAAATGCCAGTAGATCCCAATGCACTCGACCCTTTGAAGTTGTCTTCCATTTGATGCATCCTTGGCAATCACTCCCATTGTTATCATGCCGATAACAACATGAATGCCATGTATGCCGGTGGCGGTGTAGTAGAAGGTCCAAAAAAGATCAGATAATGGACCGAAGCCAGCGCTTATTTCAGCATTGTATTCGTAGGCTTTTACACAAAGAAAGCATCCGCCCAATATTATCGTTTGATAGAGGAATTTTGCAGCTTTTCGTCCCTCCCCTTTATGGGCAGCCTGGTGTGCACAAACCACAAGGTAACTGGAGGTTAGTAAAATAAAAGTATTGAGTGCCCCAGCATATAATTTTGTGTGTTCGGCTTGTAGTGCCCAATATTCTCCGTGCCTAAGTCGATACATAACGAAAGAAGCAATTAACCCACCAAAGATTACAATTTCAGAAGCTACAAGCCACCATGTTCCGAGTCGACCTGAAGGTAGTCCTGCAGTTTGCCTTCCCGTTGCGATTGGTGGTTGAAATGAATTACCCATGTGTCTGTGTTTCCTTTGTTGTAATAGCCATATTTTGGGGGATGTAATCATCCTGTCCATTGGGGTTTCCATATTCATAAGGGCCGCAATACACATTAGGTAGTTGTTCCCAATTGCCATGGGGTGGGGGAGATGTAGTTGTCCACTCTAGCGTTGTTGCTCTCCACGGGTTTTTATCGGAGATTTTGCCCTTAAAAATACTGTAAAAGAAATTTATTATAAAAGGGATTTGAAATGCCATCATGATAATCGCAGAAACAGTGGCGAACACCCTAAGTTCTTGCATGTCGCTCCCAGCAAGTTCAGGGAAATGCCTGTAGTCAAAAATCCTTCTATGTTGTCCTCCCATACCTAAGAAAAACATGGGTATAAAAACAAAATTAAAGGTGATTGTTGTCCCCCAAAAATGTACTTTCCCCCAAAACTCATTGAGATGACGGCCTGTAGCTTTCGGGAACCAGTAGTAAATTCCTGCAAAAAGGGCAATGATTGCAATAGGGAAGAAAGTGTAATGAAAATGAGCAACTACAAAGTAAGTATCATGAAAGTAGATATCAGAACCGGATGCTCCCAAATAAATACCGGTGACTCCTCCGAGTAAAAATTCAACAAGAAATGCAATTGCCCAAAGCATTGGAAGTTTAAATTCAATACTCCCTCCAAATAATGTAGCTATGTATAAAAAGCACAATTCTGCAATTGGAATAGAGATTAATAAGGTAGTTGCTGTAAACAAATGAGCCATTCTTGGGTCGATTCCAGCAACGAACTGATGGTGTGCCCACACAAAAAAGCTCAATACCCCGGTTGCAATAGTTACATAAAGAGCGGCTTTATATCCAAAGAATTTCTTTCTTGAGAAAACTGGAATTATTTCAGCAACTATGCCCATTGCTGGAAGGAGAACAACATACACTTCTGGGTGCCCGAAAAACCAAAAAAGGTGCTGCCAAAGTAATGGATCTCCTCCATTGACTGGGTCGTAGAAAGCAGTGCCTGCCAATTGGTCAGACAAAAGCATAATTGACCCAGCAACAAGAGGACCGACTGAAACCATGAATAAAATACTCGCGATCACAATCATCCATACAACCAGTGGAATGCGGGTCAGAGACATTCCAGGAGCACGTGCATTCATCATTGTGGTCACAAAATTAATTCCACCAATTAAGAAAGCCACAAACTCTAACGCTACAGCCATCAACCAAATTGGTGCACCGAGGGGAGTAAGGCTATACTCTTCTTTTGATGATAAGGGAGGATAAGAAGTCCAGGCACCACCAAATCCGCCACCCGGAACATGGAAAGAGGCTAGAAGCACAAGAGCACTAATAAAAAAAAGTTGGAAGGATAAACGATTGAGGCGTGGAAAGACCATGTCGTCACATCCAATCATTAAGGGGATTAGATAATTCCCTGCTGCAGCAACCAAAACTGGCATCGCCACCCAAAAAATCATAATTGTTCCGTGGTTTGTAACTAACGCGTTGTAGTTGCCGGGAGATACCCATCCAAATCCCGGAACATTTTCACCCGGGAAAGCCAATTGCATTCGAAAAACATAAGCCATATAGCCGCCAAGTACCGCCATGACTAATCCAGTAATTAGGTATTGAATTGCAATTACTTTATGGTCAGTAGAAAGCAGGTACTCCTTAAGTTTCTGGGGGATTGTTTTTTTCGCAATAATGGGTTGGCATTTAGTTACACCCTTTGTTGAACATGATCCTGATAATTTACATCCTACGCACATTTTAATTATAGATTCTTTTTATTTTTTCTGAACAGATTTAGGTAGATGAATTCTTAATTTTTTCTTCATTATGGACTGGTCATAGAAAACCTAGGTTGCCGTTGTTGCCAGTCCCTGAATTCTTCTTTTGTATGAATAAATAGCCTGGCGTTCATAACACCATGTCCAATGCCGCACATTTCAGCACACTGTATGTCGACCACACCTTTCTTATCGGCTTTAAACCAACCTCTGATTTTACGACCCGGTACGGCATCTTGCTTTAGCCTAAATGTTGGAACAGAAAAACTGTGCAGTGTATCTTTTGATGTGAGTTCGTAATGGTAATTTTTACCAACCTCGATGTGCAATTCATCAATTAATTGAATGTCGTCATTTGTATGAAGTTTCCCGTCTTTACCTGGGTGGATAAAAGTCCAAGCCCATTGTTGTGACACAATACCAATTGTTGAGTCAGGTTCAGGTAAACTTTGTTTTATCTTATACCAGACCTTCGCTGAACCGATTATTAATACAATATCACATGCTATAATCAAAAAATGGGGGATGCTAATCCAGCGTTTGTGTCGTTTGTTTGTCCCATCGACATATTCACTCTTCACACCAGGTTTTTTCCGGTACCTAAACAGAAAATAGAAGATTGCACCTTCAGCAATTAAAAACCAAAAACCCGCAATATAAGTAATAAGGTCGAACAAGAAATCAACATTTCCTGAAAAGGAAGAATATTGGTCGATGAATAATTCAATCATAAGGGAATGTGCTAAATCTTATTTAATTAGAATCCAAGCAGTGAAGCAGTAGGCTAAGGTTCCCCATATGCACCATCTAAATACAGCTAAACAAAGTGATTCGCTAATAATTGTTTCCTCTTCTTTCGAGCCTGTTGGGTTCATTTTGGAGATAGGTAAAGTTGGTTTTGTGATTATTTTTAAGGTTTGGTGCAGAATTTAATGATTAATTATCAACATTTAATTCATCGATTGATGCCTTGCTGGTTGCATTTTCTTTAGCAAGAAAACGGATGTATGATATGACATCCGTCATCCTTTTTTCTGAATGCACGCTAACTTTAAGGATTCCTCTCATTGCCGTAGCCTGAACCGCAGATATGTAAACCTTACTAGTCTGATCATATGTATCGAACTGTTCATTTCCCCTGAGACCTTTTTTGAATTTTTTAAGTTGTTCTAGCATGTACCAATCTTCGATGTAGGTCAGAGGAGGTGCCATTATGGCCTCATTGCCTGCAAGGTTTTGACCGTGGCATCCCATACAACTCATATAAATATTTTTACCCTTTGAATGGTTTCCCTCCAATAGAGTGTTTTCAGGTAACTTTGGAGTTAGGTTCGAGATAAATTTTGATACAGATTTTATTTCTCTGTCACTTGTGTATTTCCATCTGCCGTTTGAACGATTGTGCTCTAAGCTGTATGTATCAAGTGTTCTAGCCATAGGGTGCATTCTCAAACCTTCTGGGTCTTCCGGTTTTGCTCCTCTTATTCCTTCTCTAAACTTTTTAAGTTGGTTTACTAAGTACCATTCTGGTAAGCCTGCGAGTGAAGGAGCATTAAGCTCTTTTTTACCCAAACCCTCTGAGCCGTGGCAGGTTGCACAAAGTTGAAAGAGTTCGGCTGCATTGTTGTTCGTCGCATGTACATGATTAATAATAGTTAATCCCTGAACGATGAACAGAGTGACCGTTAATCTAGCGTATACCAATGTTTCTTTCATTTTAATCAATATGCCTTGCCTTCGTAATAAAGAGTAATAGATATAAATATCTATAAATAGACAATATAAAAAATCTTTTTATTTAGAAACTTTTAAGTCCCTGTTTAAAAAATCAAATTTGCTTGGCGTTCTTATCTTCTTGTGCGACCTGTGTGATAAGATTTTCTAAAACTTATACTTTAAACCTCAGATGTTATTATACGGAAAACCAAGTCAATATGCTATTCGAGCTTTAATTCATATAGCAGAGAACGAAGGTGGGGTTAGCCTCGCAAAAGATATTGCTGAATCTGAGGGCATGCCGAAGCATTTTTTATCAAAGGTATTAAAAGATTTGGTAGGGGCTAAAATTCTCGACTCCAGGCTTGGACCAGGTGGGGGTTTTTGGTTGAAGCGAGCAACAAATAAAATCACTTTGTTGCAGGTCGTTAGAATTTTTGAAGATATTGATACATCATTAAAAATCTGTGCTCTCGGTTGGGCTAAATGCTCAGACAAATCACCTTGCGGGCTACATAACGAATTCAAACCTCTTAGACAGAGTATTCATGACTACCTTGAATCTACTACTTTGGAATCTCTCCTTTTCGCAGAGAAGCAAAAACGAGGATAAGCATTAAGCTATCTTTGAGTATGCATGCTCACTGCCTTGACTTAGATATAAAGGATCAATTGCTTTTGCAACTACCCTGGAAAAAAGCCTTCCATCGTCAGTTAGCTTCCATGTTTTCTGTTTAACATTCCAATCAAGAATTAAATCTTTTACGAACTCATCTAACTTTTTTGTAACCAAGTCTAATTGTGCCCCAAATAACTCTGCTAAATTACTTAGCCTAATGATTTTTTGGCAAAGAAGTTCATTAATGAGTTGATGTGATTTTTGCTCCTTATGTGTCTGCTTGTACCACAAATCTTTATATCTTTTATTTTCATTTAACGAATGTGACCAAAGCTTTGTGGAGGGGGCATTACGAAAATATTCATAGTTAAGAAAGCTTATTGCTCCCGCTCCTAATCCAAGAAGATTATCGCCTTGGTTAGAAACATATCCCATGAAGTTCCTACTTAAACTATTATTTAGGGATGATTGAGCGAGTTTGTCCGTCTGCTTAACAAAATGATCCATTCCGATAAATGCATAAGTTGCATCATTAAGTAGTTTACTAGCTTCGAGAAACATTTCACAATTTTCAACAGGACTAGGCAGGTTTTTCGCTTTAATCATTGATTGATGCGGGATTTTATCGGGCAAATATGCAAAATTAAATAGTGCTATCCTTTCCGGGTCTAATTTAATAACCTGTTTTATGGATTCCATATAAGACTCTGTTTTTTGGAAGGGTAGTCCATAAACTAAATCTAGGTTAATGGATTCAAATCCAATTTCTCTAGACCTTGAAATGAGGTTACGCACTTCGTTAAATGAGTGTTTTCTATTTATGGCCTGCTGTACTTTCTTATTAAAATCCTGGATGCCATATGATATTCTTGAAAAGCCATTTTCCCACATGGCTTTTAATCTATCTTCCACAACTGTTTCTGGGTTACTTTCGAGTGATAGCTCGGAGAACTTTTCAAATAAAAAGGCCGACCTAAGCATTTTCATTAGCCTGTTTATTTGAGTCGGGTTCAAATAGGTTGGAGTGCCTCCCCCGAGGTGCAAAGAGTTTACTAGGAGTTTCCTGCCCGCGGCATCTTTTATTGTATCAATTTCTTTACTGAGTGAATCAAGAAAGGTGTCACCATATAAAGACTTTTCTGGCCTTATTTCTGTTTTACATCCGCAATACCAACACAACTTTGAACAGAAGGGTATATGTACATACAGTTCTAAAGATTGAGATTTAGAGGAAATTCTACGAATTGAATTTGCAAATGCAGACTCTG
>ERZ1046876.2397-NODE-2397-length-11331-cov-19.735456_pt1 | contig 11331 bp, 13 predicted proteins | sample MGYA00383094_ERZ1046876 | MGnify/ENA primary metagenome ERZ1046876 (study PRJEB29581, sample SAMEA5548364) | metagenome | biome: marine; feature: coastal; material: water | depth 50 m | study: Short-term variability in the microbial, nano- and picoplankton... | reverse complement strand
TTTGAGCGCCATTGAAAGGACCCATGTTTGAACCGCCGTTAAAAGGACCCATGTTGTTGCCGCCGTTAAAAGGACCCCAGTTAGAACCTGAGTTCATAGGACCCATGTTAGAACCACCGTCGAAAGGACCCCAGTTAGACATGCCGTTACCGTTAGTCCAACCGTTGTTGTTATTGTTACCAAAAAAAGCTGAAGCTGAAGTAGCTGCTACTAAAGTAGTAATTGCGATAATTTTTTTCATGTTAATCTCCTAGATTATTGTGTAGTACTAACATCTTCACTATTGACGATGCTTTAAAGTGCTGAACTCATGTTCTGCATGGCGAGTATTATACAATAACAACATTAGAAGTCAATGATATTCTTATATTTTTAAAGGTTATTTATATAAATCTCTATATATCAATGCGTTATATAAAAAAACAAGTTAAATTTATTTTTAAAATCCTCTAAAAAATACCCTTTATTACTAATATGAAAATAAAAAAACCGCTATTAATGGCGGCTTTAATAACAAATTGAAAGGCTATTATTCTGAAACAACTCTTGATGTAGAGGCGGCAGCTGGAGATAAGCTATAACCCTGCTTTCCATAAATATTGTCAGTTAAGCCGTTTGTTTCACCATAGCGTCTCATTTGCTCTTTCACTGCGTTTTCAATATTCTGTGATTGAGCCTGAATGTTTTTATAATTCTCATCAAAACTCATTGGCATCTCATTAACAAAAAAAGTTTTACTGCCTGAATTTTTAATTTGCTCTAGTGTTTTGCTAAAATCCGTCTCTTTTAGCCAATTGCTCGGTTGAACTTGATTAGGCATGGGTATCATTGCACTATTAGATCTAAATCTAGGGTCTTGGCGATAGCTCTTAAGAGAGCCGGGATGCGCACCATAACGACTCATATTACGTGCATCGTTCTCGGGTGAATATTGAGCGCCTGTTGACATCGGATTCCAATTAGAGTTTGTACTCCATGGCGTAGCACTGTTGTAGCCCGTGCCATTACCAAAAGGAGAAAAGCTTTCAGAGTTAAAAAATGCATTAGAATTTAATGCCAGTATGCTTATCAAAATTGCTAAGAAATTTACTTTTCTCATAGTGTTAGTATAAATAATATTAATTTATATTATTATATCATAATATAGATTAAACTTCAAATCACACTAAAATGACCTACTAATTGTTGCAAAGATTCTATCGTTATCTTTATAGGCATCTATAGTGGCATTGTCACCACCTATATAGTCAATCACACCGCCACTAACTGAAGTTTCATCATCAATGGCATAATCCAGTGACACTCTGGCAGAGCCGCCATCTTGCGCTGAAGATCCCATTGCACTTAGAACAATACTCAAATCTAGTGTTTGATTAAGATATGATTGACTAAAGCGCACTACTTGCTGATACTCTTCTTCACGCTTATAAGCGTTTAATGCGTTATTAATTGTAGCCACATAATCGCTAATCTTCCTCAACGCCACCTCATAACTAATAGAGCCATCTGTAATGCCGTTATATTCCAGACCTAACAATACATCGGTTCTGGCTTTTTCCACTGTACTAGTTGTACTAAGGTTGTATTTGATTTGATCAAAGCGTGCCACTTCAGCTTTAAATAAAAAACTATCGACTACTTTATTGTAAGCAGCGCCGATCATTTTTGACTTGTTGTCATATTGCAACACACCATTTTGCAAATAAGGCTTATCAACATAAGTATCGGCAAAATACAAACCGACATCATAACCCTCAAATACGCCTGTCAAACTGAGTGCTGTACCCATATTTTCAAAATTGTCTTCAGGCTTGTTTTCATCTAGATCTATGGTTGATTTAAAATCAGATCCAGATTTAGGATTTTCACTAAAACGATTCTCATGCAAAGCAATGATTGATAAATTTAAATTATCCACATAGTAATCAAGCTTACTCATGGTTCGACCTAAGCGTAAATTCTTAATATCGACTAATCCAGGGGTTCGATTGTCTAATGGGTTCAGAATATCCGTTATTCGGATCGAATCTGACTTTCCCCATACAACGATCTGCCTTCCTGTCTTAAAGTCAAAATTTGGAGATATTTCGAACTCAATATTGAGTTCATTAAGGTTAATTTCACTTTCATAGCCATTTGGAGCAACTCCATTTTCTAAATCATAAGCAAAATCATGATAGCCCTTTAAGTTGCCATTCACCTTTACGCCATTATCAAATTTATATTCACCAATCAAATCCACTAAAGATTTTAATGATGACAAGTTTTTATCATTACTAATATTGTGTTGCGCTTCAATATCGAGCGATCCATATAAAGCGCCTTTTGCTTCCGGAGCAATATTAACAACGACATCTATTATCTCATCATCGAAACCTTCATCATCAAATCCGTCTTCGGCATTAATGCCCAAAGATATCACCAATATGCTACTAGCCAATAACGCCTTCATACTTTATAAGCCTTTTTCAATCATGCGGACAGTAAATATATCATCATTAATTTCTTTGTTGATTTCAACATCAGAATTTGTTAGGATTGTTTTATGTAGTGTTTTTTTGCCTTGTTTGGTGGTCATGGTGGTTTGCATAGCAACCCAAATGCCATCAATTTTTTCAAGCTTTCGCACATCCATATACTTAATTCTTGAGCCTTTTTTCAAATAAAATTTGGCGCGAGTGAGCACATGATTATCTTTACGTATATAAAGAGTGCTCTTGGTATATCCTGTTTCATCAATTACTGCTTGACTAACAGGTGTTGAATCAATCTTCCATACTGGAACCTTTCCCTCTTTACGCGTAATAGTTGTCTCTTTTACCAGCTTAAATGTGTAATCATTCAGCTCCTTATCAGTCATATCTGCATAAGAAAAGTCACTACCCATAAACGCCGCATCTTTATCACTGGCTGGAATGCGCTTGGTTTTTTTCAATGCGGGCAAGTACATCCACTGATCATCATCCTTGTCATCAGCACTATAGTCATACGTTAAAAATGCAGTATTTTTAACATCACTAGGCGACAAAAAGAAGATAGTTTTATGCTCAGTATTGGCATTAATATCTTTAGAAAAAGTACGCATCTGACGAATACGTTCTTTACCGTTTTTATCAATTAGTGTCATTTGCATGGTTGAGATAACACTAGACCCGTCGTCTCTAGCATCGACCTTTTCCATAATCTCTCTAGCCTGATTGCCGGCAAAAGCACTCGATACAACAAGCGACATGCCCAGTGTTGTTAATAGTAATTTGTTCATTACAAATCTCCTTTATTATGAATCATAAGTTTCATGATGGCCGGCACCAAGAAAAAATCAGCCAATAGTGCGATAAAAATAGCACTTGCTGTTAATACACCAAAGTTAAACATAGAGCTCATTGAGGCAAACAGCAATACTAAAAACCCTACTGACAATACAATTGATGTAACCACAATTGCTCGACCTGTGCCCATAAGCGTTAGTCTTACCGCTTTATCAACATCGTTATATTCAAGCTCATAGCGCCTAAAATTATGCATAAAATGCACGGTATCGTCTACTGCCAAGCCAAGCGCAATGGCGCCAATTAACATGGTGAACATATCTAGCGGCATGTCAAAAACCACCATAATGGTAGATAAGAATAAAATTGGCAACATATTTGGAATCATACTGATTAAACCAATTTTGACATTGCCAATCAAGATAATCATCATAATAGAGATTAACCCAAAAGCGATCACATAGCTTAGTGCGCTTGAACTAATGGATTTCTCCATAATCACAGAGAGCAAGGTGGTTATACCTGTCAATGATACGGTTGCCACGCCTTTGAACTCTTGATCCAGTTGGGCTTGAACTTGAGTAATAAACTGGTTGTATTCTAGTGCGTCAATATAAGGCACCTTGACGGTGATACGTGCCTTAGAAAAGCTAGAGTCTACAAAGTCTTCTAGGTCATCACTGCCGCTATTTTCAAACAAAAACAACTCCTGGGCGATCAGGTCTTTATTCTGGGGAATGCTATAAAACTCTATTTGATTTTCATTTAGAGCTCGATTGGTTTCCTTTAGTACATCCACCAAGCTTAGTGTTTTTCCTACAAAATAGGTATCCGTTTGAATGCTGTTTAAATACTCAGTTGCGTTTTCAATCTTATTAAGCATTGCTGGATCATACAGGCCATTTTCCTTATGTGTGTCAACGACAACCTCTAAAGTCACCGAGCCTTTAAGATTGGTGTCTACCACTTCGGTGGCTACACGTGAAACATGCTCTTCTGGAAACCATTGTAAAGGGTAGTGCTCAAATCTAAGTTGTGAAGCGAAGAATATTGCCACCACAATCATCACTGAACTAATAGCAACAATTGCTTTCGGATAGCCCGTTGAAATGCGACTAATGCTTAGCAGCATAGTATCCATTGTAGTGTGCTCTTTAGCATCCTCTGCACTTGATTTTGCCTTAAGCTTCATTGCACTAATCAAAGCTGGCAACAATACTAAATTAAACAATAGTCCAATTAATACACCAGCACTAGCAAAAACACCAAGATCGGCAACAGGTGATAATTCTGAAAATGAGAACGACCACAATCCTGCTGCAGTCGTTAAAGAGGTCATCACAATAGCTAAACCAGAGTGCCCCATGGCATAATTTAAAGAGGTTTTTACATCTTGAGACTTGGCTAAATCTTTATAAAAAATAGCCAATAAATGAATGGCGCCGCCGGTAATTACGGCCAGCAAAAATGATGGCATAATTTGGGTCACAATGGTAAATGGCGTTCCAGTCATAGCCATTAACGACAGAGTTACAGAGATGGTAAATGTAACTGCAATGAGCGGTAAAAACACACCTGACACCCGCTTAAACAATAATGCCAAAACAACAACAATAGCAACCACCATCTTTTGCACAAAGTTCTTAGTATCTGCCTGCATGCTTTGCTTTAAGGTACCGGCAATAACAGCAGAGCCTGTAAGGTATATCTGGAAATCATCTGCCTCAAAATCTTTAATAATATCTTGAGTTTTTTTAACGATAACGGTATTTTCTGCATCAGACAAATATTCCTGTTTTACTTGTGCAGCTGTATCAACCTCATCAGCAAACTCATCTTCTTCACTCTCAATAATCAAGTTGCCCTGCGCATCAAATGATGAGTAAGTTTGTGTATCAATCACAATCGTGGTGAATGTTTGATCTTTACTGTAAAGCAAATTTTCAAAAAGCGGATTATTGAGTGCGCGCTGTTTTTGCGGATTAATATCGGCCTGATTTTTTGGCAATTCTTCAAATAAATCTTCAACAATTAAACTCTCTGCATTGCCGTAAGTATTTCTAGCATTAATTAAAGAATTAACATCAGTAATGTAAGGCAGTTCATTTTCAAGCTGCTTGTGAAGTGTTTCAAGCTTGTTTAAAAATTTAAGGTCAAAAATATTCTCTGTTTTGATGGCAATAAGCAACTTTTCATCACGACCGAATTGGTCTCTAAATTCATCATAAGCAACACGCATAGGATCCGTCTTATGCAAGAATCCTTCTGTTGAAGTGTCCATAGTCAATGCTGGCAACTGAGTGCCTAATGCAAAAACCAATAATAAAATTGCAACAATGGTTTTTTTACTATTTTCAAAAATTAGATCTGAAAAGCTCTCAAATTTTCTTTCACTACGATGGCGCCAGTTCATAAGGCTTTACTCCAATTACTCATTATGTTTATTAATTACAAACTACTCTTTCTCTAAATCTATCCGATATGTCGCATGACATGAAACACAATTTTTCATTAACACCGAAACCTGTTCCAATGCATGCTCTTTATCAGCAAGTGAGCTTGCATCTATTGCAATCTCATCAAACTTTTGATGTGTATCTGCTGCGAGCAGTTTAAAGCTCAGCGGTAGTTTGAATATCAACGACAATGATACACCGCCAGAAGCATTATTACCCATGGTTTTAGCGGCGTGTGATACCTGTGCCATATCATTAGCAACAATGCCTTGTGTAATTTGCTGCAGTGTTGATAAGAATGTTCTCATTTCTTCTAAAACTACAGCACGCTCTTCGTCATCAAGGTAAATAGTTGATCGCTTATCAACACTATCCTCACTTGAATATACAGCGCCCGTTGTTAAAAACATCAGTGTTAAGATTATTGTTTTTATTTTTTTCATTTTATTTTCCTATTAAATTAAGAGTTACTTAGGGTAACAACTCCCGCACACACGATACGCACAGTCTAAAACAAAGAGGAGGGATGTAAAAAAACTGTACTTATCTGTGCGAATTTTTTATTTTCTATTGCCAAACCAAATTCTTGAAAATAGCTTTTCTTTCAATGCAAACTGGTGATAAAGCGCTGCCAATACATGGCCTGCGACCAATAACATTAATATTGTACTTAATACTTGATGAGCCACCAGTGGTGCAATACCTTCAAAAGTTTCTGGTAATGTAGCGCCAGAGCCAAAGAATACGATATCACCCAATCCTGTTAATTGTGCAGTTACAATACCGCTCACTGACATCAAAATAACAACCGTATACAAAGCATAGTGTCCAATAGTACTAATCTTGTTCATGCGTACCGCATTTACATCGACAGGCTTTAATTTAGCACTACGCAAGCGTACTACCAGTCGTGTTAACATCAATATCAAAATACCAATACCCACTGACATATGCACTTTAAGTGAACCAATTTTTTCTGGATCTGAATTAGACATTTCACTCAATGTATTACTGCCCATTAACAGCCAAGCTGCAATAGCAATGGCTAAAATCCAATGAAGGGTAACTAAAAATGGATGATAACGTTTCATAACATAACTCCTGTTAATATATTTTAATTATCGGGAGACACAGTCACTTTAACTGTTGATCCCGGTTGTGTGTCTGTCTTAAATGTAAACTCTTTATTGTTGTATTTAGCAGTAACCAAATAATAATCAACACTCTCTTTACGCTCTTGTTTGTACTTGGTTTCGCAGCGTTGAACTTGCCTATAACTCACAATTCTTGTGCCACTTGAGCGACTATTGTCACTAGCAATTGAAGCGCCCAACAAAGTTCCAGCTACCGTAGCTGCCTTATTGCCACGACCACTGCCCAGTTGGTTACCAATAACACCGCCTAAAATTCCACCAAATATTTCATCCGTATAGGAATCATTAGACTGTTGAGAATAAACCGGAACTTCTTCAGATCGACACTCTTCATAAGGCGTTTGATAAATTTGTGTTTTCAAGACTTCATCAACACTTAACACTTCAGCCCTATCTGTAAAAGCTGTAGCAGAGGTTGACAACACAACAAGCCCAGTTATGATTAACTTATTCATAGAATTTCCTATCGTTTACCGTAACCACGGCCATAACCGCCACCCATGCCACCACCTGATTCTGAGCCGTGCATAAACTGATTGCCTTGGCCTGTACCTTCAGATCCGCCGCCATATCTGTGCTGTCCACCTTGCCCTTCGCCCATACCCTGGCCCATGCCTTGATTAGACCTCATGCTGTCTCTAAAAGCTTGTCTTTCTTCTGTTGTCATGCCCTCTAAACTAGTGCGCATAGTATCTTGAAAATTCAATCGATCTGTTGGTGACATAGCTTGAATAGTGCTACGCAATTGTCCGCCTTCGTGTGTATGTGTCGCGTCTTCAGTAATGTGTGCTTGCGCTGCAAAAGCACTAAAAGTCAATGTTGAAATTACCAGTATTTTATTAATTGTTTTCATTAATATCTCTCCTTATTATTTATCGTTAGATTCATTATGATCATAATTAGAATTACAACCTTTTTGCGACTTGTGCTCTTGCTTTTGGTGTTTAACACCTAAACGTTCAAAAAATGAATGCTTGTCTTGGTTGTTAAAACCCATGTAATCAAAAAATGCATTTCTTTCTAGGTCGTTCATATTCGTCATATTGCTACGCATCATATTAATAAATCCTGCGCGCTCCATCGTTGACATAGAATTTACAGCAGCTTTTGCATCATGCTGTCTGTGCATGTTGTTTTGTTCGTTTTTACCAAACCCTTGAGAAGCCCTCATTCTATTCATAAACTCTTGCTTTTCTTGTGCTGACATTTTGTCCATATTAATATGCATCATTTGCTGAAAATCAGCCTTATCTGCTGGGGTCATTGCCTGTACTTTATTGTATAAAGCACCGTGCTGATGCTCGTGATTCGCTACGTGTGCTTGTGCTGAATAAGCACCTAATAGTAAAGTTGAAACTGCAAAGATAGTTGTTAATTTTTTCATGTTGTTACTCCGTTGTTATTAAATTATTTTTAAAGTTGGCATCAGTATAGGGCTTTAATGTAACCGGAGCATTACTTGAATAAATCAATTAGTATCGGTTTGTTACCAATTGTAACCAGTACCAACAAACCAAGCTCTGACGTATAATCAAACCCATGACTGATAATAAACACATTCTTATTGTTGATGACGATCCTGGTATTTGTCGTATGCTCACGCGCTACTTAAAAGAACAAGGCTTTAATAGTGATAGCGTTGGTGATGCGGTGCAAATGGATGAATGGCTAAACAACCACCAACCTGACTTAATCCTTCTTGACTTAATGCTCCCGGGAGAAGATGGGCTATCTATTGCCAGAAGACTTAGAGGTGCCTCAAAAATACCCATTATGATGTTAACCGCTAAAGGCGAAGATATTGATCGCATCATTGGGCTAGAAATTGGTGCTGATGACTACCTAGCCAAACCTTTCAACCCAAGAGAATTATTAGCTCGTATTAATGCACTACTTAGAAGATCTGCTTATACCAACGCTCCACAAGAAATAAATAGCGAGCTGTTTAAATTTGGTCCCTATGTTTTTAACAAAGACTCTCTACTGCTTAACAAAGACGACTTAGAAATCGAACTTGGCTATGCTGATACTGAATTGTTACAACTGTTCATTAACAACCCCAATCATCCAATCAGTCGTGATTTTATCCTTGATGAATTATCCGGCATAGATCGTGATCCTTTTGATCGCTCGATTGATGTACGCATAACGCGCCTTAGAAAGAAGATTGAGCCCAATCCGTCTTCGCCGCAATTTATTCGTACTGTACGTGGTGTAGGTTATCGCTTTACGCCAAATGGCAATCAATCCACATGACTAAAACCCTATTTGGACGCACCTCTTTAATTATATCCAGCACTATGCTGGCGTTTTTATTAGCAGTTATCACTATTGCAGGTTATTTTATTATCCTACCCGTAGGCAAAAGAAATGCTGATGACTTAGCTTCACTAATCTTACTCTCTGCCAAAACTTATGTTGAGCTTCCACCAGAAACTCGCCAAGACTTTATTGATGAATTATCAATCAACCATCAATTGTTCTGGGGAAAAGGCGATGAAGAATTAGCAGAGCATATACATCTTAAGCCTCATTTTAGTTTTATGGAAACAACTCTATCTAAGCGCCTAGGCTCAGATGTTGATATTGCCCCTCAGGTAGGCAACCCTGAACGTCATTGGGTTGATATCACACTTTCCAATGAAACCGTAAGAATTGGGTTTGACCAACAACGAATAGGTGTGGCATTGCCTTATGTGGCGCTATACCTTGTACTAATATTAGCGGTGATGGCCATTTTAAGTAGCTTGCTACTGGTTAGAAAAATCACCAATCCTGTTCAAAATCTATCTCGAGCCGCTAAAACAATTGGTGGCGGCGGCATTCCAGAAATACTTAAAGAAGAAGGCCCGAAGGAGCTTGCCGATACTGCCAAAGCGTTCAATAAAATGTCAACCGATGTACAAGCCTTACTAGAAAATCGAACCGTACTATTAGGTGGCATATCTCATGATTTGCGCACGCCACTCACCAGAATGCGAATGGCGCTAGAAATGCTGCCAAATAATGTAGATGAAGAGCTGAAAGTTGAGCTAAAAAATTCTATCAGCAACATGGAAACTATCATTCAGGAATACATGCAACTAACCAAGGGCCTAGAAGAAGGCAATGTTGAAAGCATTAATATTCATACTTTAATTACCGATGTTATTGATGAAATTAGTCCATCAAAAAATCAAATCATTAATCTTGATGGTACCAGTAACGATACAATTGATACCTACGCGGCCGCCCTACATCGAATTCTATTCAATTTGATTGAAAACGCTGTTCGCTATGGTAATGATAAGCCTATTGATATCACTTGGATTTATTCAAATAAAGCACTAAAAATAACAATAACAGATCAAGGTGCTGGCATACCCAAACAAAACCAAGAGGAAGTTTTTAGGCCTTTTTATCGTCTAGAATCTTCTCGTAATCGTGACACTGGTGGCAGTGGATTGGGGCTAGCCATTGTTGATCAAATTGTTCAAAAAAGAGGCTGGCAATTAGAGCTCTCCTCTAGTGAAAATATCGGCACTTCTGTAACACTATCACTTTAGTATTAAGCTATAAATCAACCCAAAGTTTAGTCGTTTTTTTCCAACTCTATACGATACATAGAGTGACAAGATACGCAGTTTCTCATTAAATTAGATACCTGTTCCAAAACGTGGTCTCGATCACCCAATGAGCCAGCATCCAAAGCAATTTGATCAAATTTTTGATGCGTGTCCGCTGCAAAAATCTTAAAGCTTAACGGTAGTTTAAAGATTAGCGACAATGACACGCCACCCGAAGCATCTTGCCCCATGGTCTTAGCTGCATGCTCAACTAAGCCCATATCATCAGTAGCAACACCTTGTGTAATAAGTTGCAAGGTAGACAAAAATGTTCTCATCTCTGCTAAGACCGTTGCGCGCTCACCTTCATCTAGATAAACCGCTTGGCGAGTATCAACTGACCCTGTATTGGCAATTGCCACATTAAGAAATATAAGAACCAACAGGGTGGTGGTTTTGATAATTTTCATTTGATATATTCCTTATTTTTTAATTAAGTTGGTTACTTAGGGCAACCAGTCCCGTATACATCATGGCTAAACATCGTTTATGGGAGAGAAGCAAAACCATGATTAAAACAATACGATAGGGGTGTACGTTTAAATGGTGTTTCACGTGAAACACCCTTTAAATTACTAACTACAAGATGTGCCTTCTGACATGCCCATTTTTTTCAAAATTTTTGCCAATGGACAAATATTAGTTAATCCACTTTGCATTAGATTAAAGCCAACAAACACCGTTAACCACATCCAATTTGGATCTACATAATTTGTTAGTGCAATACTCACTAATACCATCATGCCGGCCATTAATCGAACCATTCTATCTACTGTCATTTCTTACTCCTTTTATTGTTTTAAAAAAGGCCTTGATAACCAAGGCCTTTAAAGTTGTTAATACTTAC
>ERZ1046876.2379-NODE-2379-length-11367-cov-5.694926_pt1 | contig 11367 bp, 10 predicted proteins | sample MGYA00383094_ERZ1046876 | MGnify/ENA primary metagenome ERZ1046876 (study PRJEB29581, sample SAMEA5548364) | metagenome | biome: marine; feature: coastal; material: water | depth 50 m | study: Short-term variability in the microbial, nano- and picoplankton... | reverse complement strand
ATGGTAATATTATTCGCCCAAAGTCTGACCATTGGACCCAAGATACCATGCATGTTCACGACTTAAATGCTACAATTTTGCATCTCCTTGGGATTGATCATCGAAAGCTTACCTATCGGTATCAGGGCAGGGACTTTCGCCTCACCGATATTCATGGTCATGTGGTCAAAGATATTATTACGTAATAACCACCTTTCCATTCCTCAAATTTTGATAGTACCTTTTGCAAACCTCTTGGGCTTTTCCTCGATTTAAAATTCTAGGTCAGTTCTGCACTCAATTATCCTAAACTCTATGATTACGCCCTCGCTTTTCTATATCGGGCATGCATTTTTAAGATACATAATTTTAGTAAATAATGATTGATGTATTTGAAGTATCTGCGGCAGATGAGAAAACATTGGGGGTAATCAATAATTTAATCCCTCAACTATCTCAGTCTGCTACCGTAATAAACGAAGTTCACCTGAGAAAGATCGTAGAGACAGGCACAACAAAGCTTTTCTTAGCCCAAGAAAAGGACATTGTCTTGGGAATGCTTACCTTAGTTTTATTTTCTATCCCAACAGGTACCAAAGCATGGGTTGAGGATGTGGTTGTCGATCAAAGCGCAAGGGGCAAGGGGGTAGGGGTAACCCTAATGAATCATGCACTAGGTGTGGCCAAGAACAGTGGTGCAACGAGTGTAGACCTTACCTCGCGACCTTCCAGAGAGGCTGCAAATCAACTCTACAAAAAACTTGGGTTCGTCACGCGCGAGACCAATGTTTACCGTTTTAAGTATAATTAATTCCTTTTCCTTGTTTCTGCCCTAATCAACTACTTATGAGTGCATCACCCTTTCTTTTTTCTTTTGTCTTATTTTTTCAAGTCAACCTGGATAAAATTCGAGATAGCGGATTTTATAAGCTTATTGAAGAAAAGTACCCAGCGATTTCACAAAGCTTGAATACCATGGAAACGGATGAGGGTTTTCTAAAAATCCAAAAACTAACGGGCTTAAAACCCGAAGATGTCGAGGCAATAGACTTTCGGATCGAGGCATTGGATGGTATAGAAAAAGTTGGTACACCCGTATTGGGCACCCATGTGGATTTCTTTACTTCAATGCAAATAAAGGGATCGATTAAATCAGATGAGTTGATTGGTTATCTTCTCGATCAGTTAGAAGAAAAAAGTGGAGCAGATGTAAGAGAAAAAGCAGAAGATTCCAAGATTCGAAAGGGTACTCAGACCACAATCCTAATACCAGCAGATTCTTTAAAGGATGCTTTCCCTCACCAAAGTGATGAAAAGCATGCTGATTTAATGCTTGGTCTAATGGAAGGGGAAAAAGTATCCAATGTTTTTATTGGAGTGAAAAATAATGTGCTCGATGCTATGTCAGGTAATGAATTAAGCCCTGTACTTGAGGTATCAGAGGCGATGGCAGAAGACAGGCAAATTAGCTTTGCTATGAAAATTGACCCCGCTTTGTGGGATCGACCAGAATTTTCGCCTAATCCCCAGGCTCCCCTGCTTGCTGGTCTGTCAAATTCGATGAAGGGAATTCGTGAAGTTGGTTTTTCTTTCAGTTTCCGCGGGGAATCTTTAGGGGTTGAAATTTGTGTACATTGCCAGGACTCTCAGTCTGCACTTGGATTATGGACTGTGGCGCAAGGCGGACTTGGTATGGCCCAATTATCTATGGCTCAACAAGCAGGGGCTCAGTTTTCCTCGATTGTTAGCCGCATCAAAACGGAAGCAAAAGGCAAAGAAGTTTTCGTGCGTGTGGAGGTCTTACCTTCTGACTTGGATGAATTTGCTGCTCAAATAGAATCAGCAGCAAAGCAAGCAAATACCACACCGGCCAATATCCCTCATTCCCCCCAATCTCTTGTTACAAAACCATCCCCACCCTTTGAAATTGTGCTTCTCGATGGTAAGACAGTTAGCCTGCCTGCCTTGCAAGGTAAAGTGGTGGTGCTTGATTTTTGGGCATCATGGTGCGGGCCCTGCGTCAAAGGCTTACCGATTGTTGACCAAGTTGTGAAAAAATTGGGTGGTGAAGAAGTCGTGCTATTTGCAATCAATCAAGGAGAGTCTAAGGAGCAGATTAATACTTTTCTTAGAGCGAAAAAATTAGAACATTTAACGGTCGGCTTTGATCCTGAAAATGCTTTGGGTAAGTTATTCCATGTACAAGGGATACCGCAAACAGTGGTGATCGATCAAAGCGGTAAAGTGCACAGTGTTCATGTCGGGTTTTCTGCAAATGTAGCCGAAAAGTTATCAAAGGAAATTCAGGAGCTTCTGTCTCAATAAGAATAAAATTCCTTCTTTTTCAGTTTTTATATCCAAAGTATTGGTAAGTTTTCAGTTTTTGTGTCCTAAGGTGTAGATTCTGGGCTATATGGTTTCATCTGTTTTAACCACACACTTCCAACGCCTAATAGGAGAAAAAAGCTATGATGAAAGTCAATGATTTCCAAAAGTATGAAATAACTCTACTTATTTCTTACGAAGATTACTTCAGCCTCATTTATGATACCAAATATTTACTGGAAGCGAGGTTAGGTCCAGATAGGATCTTTGTTGCCAAAAAAGCAATGTATGGCAACAGTCGCAAAAAAGCTGTGCAAAAGGCGGTCCAATGGTTCTGGAAGGATTTTAAAGGTGTGCTTGGTCCAGCCAATAAAATTATGACGATAAATGATCCTTTTAATGAAGTTGTTTATCATGAAGATTTTGCCTGTAATGACTTGAATAATAAGTACCTCGATGATCAAACAATTGTCCGGGTCATCGAGCAAGCTGATGGTGATCTAGCCCGTGATGACAGCGAAGGCTCTGCGAATCACCCATCCAACAGCCTTAAAAGATTGAAGAGAAGGCGTAAGGAAAATAAGGAAATTGCGCCCCGCTTGTTTCAATCTCCCAATGGATTGCTTTTTTACAAAGCCACCGAACCTAAAGCAGGTAAACTAGCTCGCTCCAAAACTCGTCTGGTGAAACTCTCTTCCAAAAATTTGGATAAGGCGATGAGAGAAGTGTCCCGGCGGGGATTAAATAAGTTTGAGAGTTTTGGTAAAAAAAAGCAGGATAAACAAACAGAATCTTCTGGTTTATCCCAACAAGCTGCTTAGAACCTATTTTTTATGCCCTCCTCTTCTGATAATCGCTCCGCTGAGTTAGTACAACTTATGATGAAGTACCAGCGCAGATTGTTTGCTTACATTCACACTCTTGTACCATCGAGGAGCGATGCAGATGACATTCTACAAGAGACCAGTCTGACCATTTGCGAAAAATTTCAGGATTTTCAAACGGGTACTAATTTTTACTCTTGGGCTTGCCAAATTGCTTATTGGAAAGTCAGAGCAGCCCGCAAGAAGTTTGCGATGTCCAAGGTTGTATTCAACCAAGAAGTTATGGATGTAATTTCTCAAACCCATGGGAACATGGAAGAAGAACTAGATCAAAGGCATTATGCATTATCCCGGTGTTTGAAGAAATTAAACGAGCGTGACCGGCGTATGGTTTTAACCCGGTACGAGTCCGGGAAGAATGTAACCGCCGCCGCACACGCATGCGGCCGAACTGTACAGGGTGCATACAAAGCTTTAAATCGAATCAGGAAAGTACTTTTTGATTGCGTGACCTTTGAACTATCCACGGAGCAAGCCAAATGAAGTTATCAGATAATGAGATTATCGAGCTTCACGACCTTTTTGACGGCCTTGTAGAAAATAATCTGTCAATTAAGGAAAAAGAAAGGCTCCAATACCTCTTGGAAAACTCGGAGGAAGCAAGACACTTTTACATCCGGTTTATTGAAATGTCTGCAAGTTTGAAATACTATGCTGATGAGTTACTGGCCGGCGATGAGGATCATCAGGTTTCCACGTTTCCGATTGCTGGAAAAGTGGTAGGTTTTGCTTCTCCGATTCTTGCCGCCGCTGCCATTTTTGCGGTAGGTTTTTATATCTTTTTCTCCTTTGATTCTGAGACCCCGCTTGCTGATTATACTGCCCTGTCTGACAATGAAATCGTGTTTGAGCCGGAGAAGGTCATCACGACTGATGATACTGTTGCAGTTTTAACGAAGTCTGTAGGAGTTGAGTGGTCAAAGGATACGGGTTTTCGTCCCCAGCTTGGGACCACCCTTGAACTATCAAGATTGCAAATTACAAAAGGGCTGGTCCAGTTGGAGTTTCTGCAAGGTTCCACCGTAATCTTGGAAGGCCCGGTTGACTTTCAAATTCTTAATTCTAATGAAGGAAAGCTTTCCACGGGTAAACTTCGTGCAACGGTACCTCAAGTTGCTCGTGGGTTTACAGTGAACTTACCCAAGGGTAGGTTGATTGATCTTGGTACCGAGTTTGGACTTAATGTGCATCTAGGTGGTTCAACTGAAATCTTTGTTTACAAGGGAAATGTGCTATACCGTGGACAAAATGACAGTGATGAAGAAGTCACTCGAGAAATCTCTGGGGGTGAGGCTCTTTTTGTTGACCCGTTGGGCTACGCTAACTGGGTAGAGATGCCAAGTGAACCTTTTCTTGGTACAGCTGATTTGGCATATCGGTCCAAGGAAGAGTCGCAGGTGAGGCATGCAGCGTGGTTGGAATTGAGTAAGGAGCTCTCACAAAATGCAAATACTTCTCTTTATTATTCATTTGATAACCAATCTTCATGGACCAGGGTTTTGCAAAACCAAGCGGGCCCGCAAAAAAGTCATCTTAATGGTGCGATCATTGGCTGTAAGTGGAGTGAGGGAAGGTGGCCGGGAAAAGGGGCCCTTTCTTTTGAAAGGCAAAACGATCGCGTTCGTTTAAATTTTCATGAAAAACTACCAACAGTTACGCTTTGTAGTTGGATTAAAATTGATAAATTGCAGGACAACCTATCTCCGATTTTATGCTCAAACAATGCTACCAGTGGCTCCGCATCCTGGTATGTAAACGGGAAAGGGCAGGTCGTGCTCGAGGTTTTTCGTGGATCGATCAAAGATACTTATCAATCAGCGGTTGCGTTTCGAAAGGAAAGGTTGGGCAAGTGGATGCATGTGGTAACGACTTATGATCTTGGTTCAAAAAGAGTAAGTCATTTTGTTAATGGTCGTCCCTTCAGTCATGAACAAATCAAAGGGAGTACGCCCATATCTTTTGCTAATTCTCAGCTTGGTCATTTTGGCAAAAACAGTTCTTTATCCAAAGATATTGTTTTGCATGGCAGTGTTGATGAGTTTGTGGTTCTGAACACTGCATCCCCGGAGTCTGATATTAGGAGAATGTATGAAATCGGATGCCCTTACGAAATGGCAAACTCTCTAGGTCCTAAATTACCCTAGGGTAAAGATTTACCTTCTTCCTGTTATTACCTGAAATTTTTGTCCCAGGTAATGGGGGTGGATCAGCTCTTTAACTTTATTTATCTCAGCTTGGGTACCTTGGCTGATGATTTTCTCAAGCTGGCCTGGTGCATGTTTCATAAGAAAGCTTTCTTGCGAATGATTAGAAATATTCTGAAACCCGTTCTGACCCAAGAGTTCCATAATATGTTCCCAGCAAAGATGGCAGGTGATATCCTGTTCGCCTGGCCATTGAAGGATATTATTGTATTGCACATGGTTTTTATAAGCCCGACCTGACCCCATGGGTTTATTTTCCAAAATTTCGCGTTTAGTACCAAAACCATAATCGAAGGTAATAAAAATACCTTTCCAGTCTGATGATTGAATTAATTTGAGTAATGCCTGATGGGCTCCAGTGGGCCAATCGATAGTATATCCATCCTCGGGTTGCTCTTCTCTCCCAGCTGGCATTACTTCCTTAAGACTGATGGGAGTATCTGTTATAAATTCTCGAATGGTTGACTTTTCCAGCTTCACTTTATGTTCACACCAACCCCCCATCTGCTTCGAGTAAGAAAATCTTTTGAATGGTTGGGCATCAAGCCATTCATTGGAGTAGACCACAGCGAGAGGGGGAATTTCGTAATCATCGCCCAAACGGATTACTTTGTAGGATGAAAATGGATGTTCTGTTTCGGAGAAGAGACAACTTTCTGGTTCCGCTGCAATTTCAACAAATACATATTCATTACTCTTCTCCTTACCCAGTAATTTTATACTGGATGCAAGGATGAGTTTGGCCCACAACTTATGGAATGAGGAGGAAGTGTAAAAGTCACTTTCTTCCGACTTGCCGACTCTTTTTCTTTGCTGTTTGTAATAGCCATTCTCGGGGTCGTAAAGGGCCCAGTGAATAAAGGAGTCAAGCGGAAGTGTGTTTTGGTCGTCCAATTGTTTGGTTAGGGATGAGACCAATCTTTCGCTAATGGTTGTCGATAGCAATGTCATCTGTTATATCAAAATGTTCATGCCTATGATTAAGCGAGGAAAAACAGGACGGCGATTAAATTGGTGGATCATTCTTCCCGTGTGGTTGTTATGCGGGATCATTGGGTTTGGTTTAACCAATCTATGGATAAATCCATCCCTGCGAACTTTTTTTAAACCTGATTATTGGCACTCTGTTTCCAAGTTTGAGGAAGCACTACGGTTGGTAAATGCTAAGTATGTCGATCAAAATGAATCGGGCATGATCAAACTAACCAACCAGGCAATTCAGGGTATGATAAGTAAGCTAGACCGGCATTCACGATATTTTGGTCAGGCTGAATATGACATGTTTCACGACGACACTCATCGCACTTATGTCGGGGTTGGCATTATGATTCGTTTAGATGATAGAGGAGTTGTCATAACCCGGGTTTTCCCAGCAAGCCCTGCCACTGAGTCAGGCTTGGCAGTCGGTGATATTATTCAACGAGTTGATGATCTAAGTGTAGAAGGGAAAGACCTTGAGCAAATAAGTAACCGAATAAAGGGGGAGCCGGGTACAAAAGTTAAAATCTCAGCTGAGAGCTTACTTGGTGAGATCAAAGATGTAGAGGTTACCCGAAAGAAGATTATAATTTCAAGTGTTGATATATCGAACCTCGATGCTAACGGAACGGCTTATATTCATGTCGTACAATTTACTGAAAAAACTGGTAATGAGGTAAGGAAAGCACTCGGGTCTTTCAAGGAAAAGGGAATGAAACGTATGATATTAGACCTTCGTGATAACGCTGGAGGATTGCTTTCTGGAGCAATAGAGGTTGCTTCCTTGTTTGTCCATGAAGGTGAACCTATTGTAATAGTAAAAGGAAGAGGTCAGGGGCAAAAACGTGTTTTTAAGAGTAAGGGAAATGGACCATATCTAGATATACCCATTGCCATTTTGCTAAACGAAGGCAGTGCCAGTGCTTCGGAGATAGTCGCAGGTGCCTTGTCCAAGTCAGAGAGAGCTATACTGGTTGGGGAGAAAAGCTTCGGAAAGGGATCAGTGCAAACCATTTTCTCCCTTACTGGTGGCACGGGAATGAAACTTACCACCGCAATGTATTTTTTCTCGGACGGTACAACTATTCACGAAACTGGCATTCAGCCAGAACATCATGTGCCCTGTAGTGATGAGAATCAGACCAAGCTAAGATTACAACGACATGCAGCGGGTGCCCCTATGGGGAAAAAATTTTTTGATTTGTATGGTTTTACCAAAATACAAGACAAGCAATTGCTTAAAGCTCGAACTCTTTTACTTAATCCAAAGGGTAATGAATCGAAATAAGTAAGATAAATTCTCTTTATGTGGTTAGCTTTTGAAAGTTCTTGTGATGAATCTGCCTTGGCCCTTGTGTCGGAACAGGGTGAAGTGCTCGGAGAGTGGTTGCATACCCAAATCGAAAAACATGCGGAATATGGCGGTGTGGTACCTGACCTTGCAGTAGGAGAACATCTCAATAACTTCATCCCTCTTCTCGGTCTTGCTTTGTCTGAATTTGATTTACCTACGATTGTTACCAGGATTGTGGTCACTCGGGGTCCTGGGCTAGTGGGATGCTTAGGCATGGGGATCACATTTGCCAAGTCTCTAGGCTTGATTTGGAATATTCCAGTTTTTGGAGCCAATCATTTACGTGGTCATGCTTTTTCTGTTTTCATGCAGGAAATCTCCAATGGACAACTTCCTTGGGGGAATGTCCTGCCCCATCTTGGTCTGCTTGTTTCAGGGGGGAATACCCTGTTGTTTGAACTTACTGAAACGCGGAAAATTAAAGTCATCGCCGAGACAGTAGATGATGCCGCAGGAGAGGCTTTAGATAAGGGGGCAAAATTGCTTGGGATTCCTTACCCTGGCGGTGCAAAAATGGAGGTTGTGGCTAAAGAGGGTAAGTCAAACATGTATGACTTCCCTCGAGCTTTCCCAGGAAAAAAGGAGCTGAAATTTAGTTTTTCTGGCCTAAAAACAAGCTTGTTATATAAAATAAAAGGTTGGAGTAACGAAGAGATTTATCGAGCCAAGCCCGATTTATGTGCTTCTTTTCAGCAAGCAGTAGTAGATCAATTAGTACGAAAAAGCCGGCATGTAATCGATCAGGGACAATTTAAAAGCTTTGGGCTTTCAGGAGGGGTGGCGAACAACGAATTATTACGCCACGAATTTTCTAATTTGTGTGAAGAAAAAAGTGTAAGGTTTCTGGCTGCTCAAAAGAAACATACGGGTGATAACGCTGCCATGATTGGGTTTGCTGCTTTTGCGGACTCAGGTGTTTTATTAAATAATGGGGACCAAGCACTATCGTTTGACCCATCCCTTCGTCTGGTCTGATGGTGGAATTACTTGTACGCTTTCTTGCACTTTTCTAAAAACATGCCATTATTAATACCTGTATTATGATATCAGATCCTAAAAAAGAAAAGAAATTATCGGCTAATGAATCTATCAAGGAAGATAGTAATTTTTTACGTGGTACGATTATTGAAAGCCTGCAGGATGAGTCTACGGGCAGCATCCCTGCCAGTGATGCCCAACTGACAAAATTTCACGGAACCTATCTGCAGGATGACCGCGATAAGCGAGCCAGCTTGATCAAAGAAAAGAAAGAAAAAGCATTTTCTTTTATGATCAGGGTACGAGTGCCCGGAGGGGTGGCGACCTCCAAACAATGGTTAGGTATAGATGATCTCTCCGATAAATTTGCGGATGGTACTCTCAAGCTCACCACTCGTCAGGCATTTCAACTTCATGGCATACTTAAGAGTGACTTGAAGCAGACGATGAAAGAGATCAATGACACCTTGCTCGATACTCTTGCGGCGTGTGGTGATGTAAATCGGAATGTTATGAGCCCATCCAATCCATTTGAGTCAAAGTTGCATGGACAGGCTTTGAAAGTTGCTCAGGATATCCATGATCATCTTACTCCGAGTACATCAGCTTATGCTGAAATTTGGCTCGATGGGGAGAAATCGGCAATTGGAGAAACCGAAGTTGAACCAATCTACGGAAAAACTTATCTACCTCGCAAGTTTAAGATAGCAGTCGCTCTTCCACCACGGAACGATGTGGATGTTTTCACCAATTGTCTCGGCTTCGTTGGAATAGCTGAAGGTGATCAGATCCTTGGCTACAATGTTTTGGTCGGTGGAGGACTTGGTATGACCCATGGTAAGGTTGCGACTTTCCCACGCCTTGCTGATGTTATCGGCTTTTGTAAACCTGAGCAGGTTGTTGAAGTTGCTGAAGAGGTTGTAAAGATACAAAGAGATTATGGTGACCGTTCAGATCGCAGGCATGCCCGCTTGAAATACACCATTGAAGATCGTGGGGCTGCTTGGTTCACCGAGGAGTTACACTCCCGACTTGGGTGGTCATTGAGTGCGGCCAAAGATTTTTCATTTGAGTCCACAACCGATCGTTATGGCTGGAATCAGGACCCTGATGGTTTGTGGACTTTCGGTATGTTTGTAGAAGGTGGCCGGTTGCGAGGAGATGACAAAAAATCAGTCCGAAAGATTGCAAGTAGCACCAACTGTGAGTTTCGGTTGACTGCCAATCAAAACCTGGTAATCGCCCGCATTTCCTCTTCGGATAAGAAAGTTATCGAAGGAATTCTTGCTGAATTTGATGTACAGGATCCAAGTTCATATTCCGCATTACGCTTAAATTCCATTGCCTGCACAGCCTTGCCCACATGTAGCTTAGCGCTGGCAGAAAGTGAGCGTTACTTACCTACTTTAATTGATGATCTTGATAATATTATTGATCGTTTAGGACTTCGGTCTGAGTCAATTGCTATCCGTTCTACAGGCTGTCCCAACGGATGCGGTCGCCCCTTTCTTGGCGAGATTGGCCTCGTCGGAAAGTCCCCAGGCAAGTACAACTTGTATCTCGGTGCAGGGTTTGATGGCATGCGCCTTAATAAATTGTACAAACCAGCCATCACCCATGATGAAATACTTGAGTGCCTTGAACCTATTTTAGAGGATTACTCCAAAGAGAAAAAAGAGGGTGAGAAATTTGGAAATTTCTGTATTCGCAAAGAGTATGTAACCGCTACATCCGAAGGTGCTGACTTTCACGAGTAGAATATTCTTTTTTTGAAAGTAAATCTGATTCGATCTTAGTTGTGGCTAAACGCTTTTCAAAAGCACTTGGGCGCAGGACTCACGCAAATCCTGATGCCGGAATTTCCACATTATCTGAAGATGAAGGATTGGACGCCCTTGACGGGATGAAGGGTGATCCCTTTTTACTGATCCTGGATCAGGTTCAAGATCCCCGAAATTTAGGTGCTTGTTTACGATCTGCTGATGCTGCAGGAGTAAGTATGGTGATTATGCCGGCAGATCGATCATCTGGACTCACTGAAGTTGTCCGGCATGTTGCCGCTGGTGCGGCCGAATCTTTGCTTTTAATGCGGGTGCGAAATTTGTCTCGTGTGATGAAGCAACTTAAAGAAAGAGGGATCACCCTAGTAGGTACCAGTGACCAGGCAAAGTTGTCTATTTACGAAGTTGATGTCACTGGTCCTTTGGCACTTGTTGTAGGTGCTGAAGAGACGGGGATCCGACGTTTAACAGCAGATAACTGCGATCAGTTGATGAAAATACCTATGAGCGGTACTGTTGACTGCTTAAATGTATCCGTTGCAACCGGCGTTTGTTTGTTTGAAGCGGTTAGACAGCGGACAAGTACCAAGTCTAGAGTTTAGGTTGCAAGTTTAGCCTGGGTTGCCTGCACCCTGGGTAAGAGAGCGAGAGTGCTGAACCTGTGGGAAAAAATAGCGATTTGCTGCGTAAGCTAAAATAGTCGTAAATAAGATCGTGCTTAGCATGGAGTTGCGGAGGAACAAGTAGGCAGGTGCATATCCAGGCTCGCCAAAAATTGTGGCATGGTAAAGCCCTAGTAAACTTTTGGTGTAAGCTGGGTTAACCCACCATGCAAAAAGGCAGGTAATGAGGTGAAAGACAAGGCCAGCAACGGCACCATGTAA
>ERZ1046876.2376-NODE-2376-length-11373-cov-5.202244_pt1 | contig 11373 bp, 12 predicted proteins | sample MGYA00383094_ERZ1046876 | MGnify/ENA primary metagenome ERZ1046876 (study PRJEB29581, sample SAMEA5548364) | metagenome | biome: marine; feature: coastal; material: water | depth 50 m | study: Short-term variability in the microbial, nano- and picoplankton... | reverse complement strand
AGGGTGGCGTATCAGGGGTTGTGCCCTGCGGCACAACTGGAGAGTCCCCTACCCTTCGAGAAAATGAACATCTTCAGGTTATTCAGGAGACTGTAAATCACATGGGAGGAAAAATTCCTGTCATTGCCGGAACAGGAGCAAATTCTACAGAAGAGGCACTGCAACTCACTCGAAAAGCAGATAGCTTAGGTGCAGATGCTTTTCTTTTGGTAGCACCGTACTACAACAAGCCTAGTCAGGATGGGTTATATTCTCATTTTTCTGCTCTTGCGGAAGCAACAGAGAAACCAATTGTTCTTTATTCCATACCTTCTCGATGCGGGATTGAAATATCTACCTCTACCGTATTGCGACTTAGAGATAAGCACCCAAATATTTGCGCATTGAAAGAAGCAGGTGGTAAATCTTCGAAAGTGTCTGAGACAGTGGCTGTTATTGATGATGACTTCATTGTTCTTTCTGGCGATGACGGGTTGACATTGCCTTTCATGGCGTGCGGAGCCAAGGGAGTTATTAGTGTAGCATCAAACATTATCCCTGAGAAAGTATCGATGTTAGTTTCTTTTCTGCAAAATGGTCAATTACAGGAAGCGAGGAAACTTCATCTTTCAAACTATTCATTTTTTACCGACCTATTCTGTGAACCAAATCCTGTCCCTGTTAAAATACTCTTAGAGTTAAAGGGGGTAATATCGTCAGCTGAAGTAAGGCTGCCCTTATGCCCACCATCAGCTCAGAATTTTGATTTACTAAAGAAAATAGCAGATAACCTAATAATTTCATGAGTTTTAAAAAAATATTACTAAGCGGAGCCCGTGGGCGAATGGGTCAAGCCATTCAGTCCATTGCGAAGGAACACGATTGCGAAATATCTTACCCGGTTGATCTTGGAGACGATCCACAAGAGTTTATTGAAGGTAGTGATGTAGTGATTGATTTTTCATTACGGGATGCAACGCTTCCTTTGGCAAAAGTAGCTGCTAAGTACAATAAGCCCATGGTAATTGGCACAACTGGGCATGAAAAACAAGTTCGCGAAGATATTGTCGCACTCACTCAGAAAATTCCAATTGTATGGGCAGGTAATTTTTCGACGGGTGTAAATTTATTGTTTTATCTCACCGAGCAAGCCTCGCGCGTATTGAACGCATCCAGCGACTTTGATCCTGAAGTGATAGAAATGCACCACCGCTTAAAAAAAGATGCACCAAGCGGTACGGCTGACCGTTTACTCGAAATCCTCAAGGAATCGAGAGGGTTGGATGATAAAAACCTTTGCCATGGACGTGACGGCATGGTGGGTGAACGCCCAAAAGATGAGATTGGTTCGCACGCTCTTCGTGGCGGTGATGTAGTGGGAGAACACACGGTAATGTTTGCTGGCATTGGAGAGCGTATAGAATTAACTCACCGAGCAACAGATCGTATCATTTTTGCAGCGGGTGCACTGCGTGCATCAAAATGGGTCATCGGCAAAGCACCCGGACTTTATTCGATGCAGGATGTCTTAGGCCTAACCAGTTAATTATTAGTTATATATGATCGCATTTATTGAAGGAAATCTTATCGAGTGCCAATTAAATATGGCAATTATTCAAATTGGAGGAATTGGGTATGAAACTCTTATTCCTCTTACTACTTCAGAGAAGTTGCCCGCTCTTGGACATAAGGTTAAACTTCATACTCACGCAGTTTACAAAGAGGACTCGCAAACCTTATATGGTTTTATTGATCGCGAATCCCGTGATTTTTTCCAAATGATTGTGAATAAGGTATCCGGAATAGGTCCAAAGATAGCGATTAACTTACTAGGTTCTCTATCATTACCTATGCTCAAAACATCTATTGCGAGTGGGGATGTAGCCATGCTCTCCAAGGCACAGGGTTTGGGGAAAAAGACGGCGGAAAGAATTGTCGTTGAACTCAAAGATAAAGTGTTACCGAAATCAGTAACAATAGAATCTACTCCCTCCTTAAACAAGAGCGGTGAATCGGAGAGTGAAGAAATACCTATTGAATTTGCAACCTACCAAGATGCGGTTTCCGCCTTATTAACACTTGGGTACAAGGCTACTGATGCGGATCAAGCGATCCGAAAAGCATCCGATGCGCTGGGAAAAGGAGTGAGTACCGAAGAATTAATCAGAAAAGCTCTTGGTCGTTAAGCATTTGGTCGAATGGTGGACTGGATATAGCGTTCGACCACTGCAGTAGCATTTTCAACTGCAACAGAAAGATTGTCATTGCAGGCCATAAAATAAGCAATAGCGGTTGATAAACGACACCCTGTACCACGACACACTAAAAGATTCTTAATTCTTTCCTTAGTAAATATTTTTGGCGGTTGATTTTTTTGAAGAAGAATATCCGTGCATGCTGGACCGAGTAGATGACCTCCTTTGATTAAGACAGCTTGCACGCCAAGTTTTAAGAAAAGCTCAGCACTCTGCTCTGCATCTTTAACATTTTGACAGGCGTGACCGGTAATTTCTTTTGCTTCAAGCGCATTTGGAGTTACGAGAGATACCTTTGTAAAAAGTTCTTTTTTAAGAATATTTATATCTTTAAAATTGATAAGCTTCCCACCGCTTGTTGTAGATAATACAGGATCCATTATAATTGGGATCGAAGTATGATTATCCAGGAACTTACTTACTACTTGAATGGCAGAACCATCAGGTATCATGCCAATTTTAATCGCATCTATTGATAAAGATTCAGATGATTTAAGCTGAGCCTGTAATCCGTCAACGGAGACAGGGTGAGACGAAAAAAATCTTTCATCGCTTTGTGCTGTTATCGAAGTAATCGCAAGTATTCCTTTTGCTCCGAGTACTTTTAGCACCTCCAGATCAGCAGTTACCCCTGCACCTGTTGAACTATCAACTCCTCCAATGCAAAGTATACGCTTACTCATGGGGTCAGAAAATAGTCAGGGGTGGGTGGAACCTTCCCACTCCATGATACCACCACTGAGGTTATACAAGTTTTTATATCCCATTGCTTCTAATGATTTACATGCCATCCGACTTCTTACACCAGCCTTGCAATAAAGAATGATATGGGAACTTTTAGAAATGAGTTCGGAGAATTCAATTTGGTCAGGCTGCTCGAATTGTCCAAGAGGGATATGAACAGAGGAAGGGATATTAGAAAGTTCCCTTTCCCATAGTTCTCGAACATCAATAATAAGATCTGTTTTACCAGACTCGTTCATTGCCCTTACTGAAAAAGAGTCAATTTCTTGGACAACCGAACCTGCATTCTCGGAGGTTGCACATTTCAGATTTGTGGGGGCCAGGGATTTTATGTTTCTTGATTCAGGCCTAAGATTAACTTGGATAAACTGAGTTTTGAGGCTTAACGCATCCAATAATAATAGCTTTCCAGAAAGAATGTCCCCAATACCAGTGATTACTTTTATTGCTTCATTTGCTTGTATTGTACCAACAATCCCTGGAAGAACACCAAGTACACCACCTTCTGAACAAGGTGGTAATGCATTCACGCCAGGGGGCTCTGGAAATAAACAACGATAGGTTGGTCCGCAATTGAAATTGAACACACTAACCTGAGCTGAAAATTCAGAAATAGATCCATAAATTAAAACTTTGTTAAATATTACACTTGCATCATTGAGAAGGTATTTAGTTTCAAAATTATCGCTCCCGTCCAATATAATTGAATATTTCTCTAATCGCTTCTTAATATTTTCAGCACATAGCCTGTCATTAAAATATTCGATTTCTATATGGGGGTTTAATCGAGATATTTTATTCTTTGCAGTTTCAGCCTTGTACTTTCCAATGTCATCATAATTGAATAAAATTTGTCTTTGTAAATTTGACTGCTCAACTTGATCACTGTCAATAATTCCAATCCTACCCACTCCAGCGGCAGCCAAATACTGCAAAGCTGGACAGCCTAGGCCACCTGCTCCGACAACAAGAATAGAGGATTCCTTGAGCTTTTTTTGCCCTGATTCTCCAATCTTTTCCAAGCTGAGATGCCGTTGATAATGAGATATTTCTGAAGGTGAAAAACAACTCATGCTACTACGGTTAATGGAGTAGATTTTTCTTTTCTACGAAGAGGAATGCTACTTTGATCAGTTAGGTTATAGGAATGATCCCAGTCTTTCCATACCGGGTCATATCCCTTATGTTGTAAGAGATCGAAAACTTCTTTCGGGCTACGGTCATCAGAAATTTCGAATTGTTCCAAAGAATTTTCTTCTACGGCATAACCGCCTGGATTTGTTTTGGAACCTGCGCTGAGAGTGGTTACCCCCAAGGGAAGAAGATTCTCTCTCAAAGTAGCTGTTTCGCGAGTAGAAATACTAAGCTCTAACTCATGACTTAATATCCTGAAAGAACAGAGCAGTTGGACAAGGTCCCGGTCTTCCAGCACGATTGCAGGATCGGTTTCGCCTTTACAGGGACGCAGTCGGGGGAACGACATAGAGTAGGATGTCTGCCAGTATCTTTTTTCAAGGTAAGAAAGATGATGAGCAGCGAAATAGGCATCAGTACGCCAATCGTGCGTAAGACCATAGAGGCACCCAAGTCCCATTTTTTTTATCTGTGCCCGCCCTAGCCTGTCAGTGGTCTGAATACGCCAATCAAAATTCCTTTTTTTCCCTTTGAGGTGATGCTTTGCATAACTTTCTCGATTGTAGGTTTCTTGGTATACAAAAACAGAATGAAGACCATGTTCTATTAAGACCTCATATTCATCTTGCTTTAACGGTTGGACTTCAATGGAGAGATTTGAAAAATAAGGAGTCAATGTGGTAATGGCATCCTTTAAGTAAGAAAGATCAACCACTTGAGCAGATTCACCTGTAACGAGCAAAATATGCTCAAAGCCTCTCTTTCTGAGAGAACCTGCTTCTTTTATGATTTCTATCGGAGTCAGTGTTTTTCGGGGGATATTATTCCCAAGACTAAAGCCACAGTAATCGCATACATTATTGCATTCATTGGACAGATACAAGGGTGCAAACAAACGAATCGCTTTGCCAAATCTTTGTTCTGTTAAGCGGTTGCTAAGAACTGCCATTTCTTCAAGATATTCCTTGGAAGCGACTGGGGAAATGAGCGCGGCAAAGTCCCGTAATCCTCCAGCACCTTTTTGATCTAAAGCTCGTTCAACATCTTGGGGTGTTATGCTCCCTATGAGCCTTGAAACCTCTCCCCAATCAGACTGGTTGAAAAACTCAAGGTATGATTCAGATTTCATTACCTTGTTAATCTAAAAAACTAGTTAACGGGGAACTTGCATTGGCTAGGTTTGATGTTTGCCCTAAACCTGCCATGAAACCAGAGCGTCCTGCATCCACCGCCAACCGGAAGGCTTCAGCCATCTTTATTGGATCCTGAGACACTGCCATCGCTGTATTAATTAACACAGCGTCAGCTCCTAATTCAAAAGCTTCTGCAGCTTGTGAAGGTTTTCCAATCCCAGCATCAACTACTACGGGTATTTCAGCCTGTTCAATTATAATGCGGAGAAACTCTCTACTTTCCAATCCTTTGTTACTGCCGATGGGAGAACCAAGGGGCATAACTGCAGCTGCTCCAACCTCTTCCAATTGCTTACATAGCACTGGATCTGCATGGCAATATGGTAACACGATGAAGCCGTCTTTTACGAGTTCTCTGGTGGCTTGCAATGTTTCCACAGCGTCAGGCATGAGGTATTTGGGATCGGGATGAATTTCTAATTTTAGCCAGTTTGTTTGAAGTGCTTCCCGTGCCATTTGAGCAACAAAAATTGACTCCTTTGCATTCCTTACACCCGATGTATTTGGAAGAACCTGGACATCATGCTGTTCCAGATAAGACAGAATGGAATCATGATTCCCGGTCGGATTGGCTCTCTTCATTGCAACAGTCACCATTTGTGTACCACTTGCTTTGACCACTTCACCAAGAGCTTCTCCTGAAGAAAATTTTCCCGTCCCAATAAAGAGGCGAGAGTGAAAGCTTTTCCCTCCTAATTTTAAGTTATCAGCTTGTTCGGCCATAGTATTTGATTGATTCAGCAGTGTAGTTTGCTAAGTGAGATCCAAAGTCATGCGTGGAGCTTATGCCAGAGCATACACATATTCCTTTTGCTCCAGTTTTGGCTAGTAAAGAAAAATCTCCTAGGGATAATCCGCCAATAAGAAAACAAGGAGTTGGAGAAAGAAAAGAGATAAGACTAGAAATATCTTGTACGGACAAGCTCGCCTTGAGGTCAGGTTTGGTGGAGGAGTGACGAAAAGGGCCAATCCCTACATAATGACAAAATCCTGAAGATTTTACATATTGAGCATCATCCAAAGAGTGTACAGTGTGTCCAACTATTGTATCCCGCTTTGGTTCGAACTTACACTCCGTTGGGAGTGAGTCATGCCGACCGAGATGTACTCCATCTGCCCCCAAGGATTCGCAAAGCGTGTAATGATCATTGATGATGACGCAAGCACCGAGTGCCCTCGCATTTGAAATTGAAATTTTGAGCTGATCAAAGTGCAACGATGACAAACTGATCTTAGACCTTACTTGAATAATTTTCACACCTGCTTTAGCCATTTGATCGACTTGTACCGCATGCGATGGCTTAACATAATCAGATGTAAGGCAATAAAGTGGATGATCTAAAGAATGCATCTCACTGATTGGTTGGTGTTGAAGCTGCGTAATCACCGATACTGTAATCGTGAAATATTTTCTAAGGAATGAGTAAACTCTTTGTAGGCTAGAACTGGATCTGGCTTTCCCCAAATTGATCCAAGTAAAGCAACTCCGTCGAATCCGGTTTCTACAATTGTGCTTATTTTATTCCTTCTTATCCCACCAAGAGCAAAAACTAGAGGCCTTTTGGGTTTGGCATCTAACTTATCAAGGGCAGAGGTAAGGTGGGGAAGCGAAACCTTTGGTTTATGACCAACTTTCGAGATTGAATGAAAGACAGGACCAAAAAATACATAATCAAGTAATTCGGTTTCAATCTGAAGCTCATTAATTTGATGAAGAGACCGACTGCGTGCACAGGAAACTTCTCGTAATGGTTCGTTTGACCGATGGTGATAGCCTCCTAATTCAAATTCATCGAGAAGTTCGGGAACTCGATGTAAAACAATCCTATTATGGTAGTCAGTAGGAATTTTTTTGAGTAAACGGGCAATACTAGAAGATGAGTGCTCTGGCTTGCGTAAATGAAACTTGCTGAGACCAGCTTTAAAGAGGTTGATCAACATTTTATCTTCACCATCCTTGAAGTTAGGAGATGAAATAATTGCGACCTGTAATGATAGACTCATCCTCCTTGGGTAGCTTGTATCAGCAAAAGCCTGTCATCGTTTTTAAGAACCATTTGATCAAAATCTTTAGCCGAGATTACTTCTTCATTTAAAGCGATTGCCCAACCACTGAAATCTTCTAATTCCAAAGAGTGAAGAAAGCTTTTAAGATCCACATTATTTTGGGTTTCGTAACGGGCATCGTTTACAAAAACATTCATTTAAGATCCATATAATTCCCCACCAGATGTGTTGAACTCCTCCGCTTTCTTTTTCATCCCATCTTCAAGAGCATCTTGCTCGGAATCCATTCCGTGCTCTTTTGCATATTGCCTGACCTCTTCGGAAATTTTCATCGAACAAAAATGGGGCCCACACATTGAGCAAAAATGAGCGGTCTTTGCATTCTCCTGCGGGAGTGTTTGGTCATGAAATTCCCGAGCCTTACTGGGATCTAAGGATAAATTGAATTGATCTTGCCAGCGGAATTCAAAGCGTGCTTTCGACAAAGCATTATCCCGGAATTGAGCGGCAGGGTGTCCCTTTGCCAAATCGGCAGCATGAGCGGCTAATTTATAGGTGACCACACCCTCCCTGACATCTTCTCTATCAGGAAGACCTAGGTGTTCCTTCGGGGTAACATAACATAGCATCGCACAGCCATACCAACCAATCATGGCCGCACCTATACCACTTGTAATGTGATCGTACCCAGGAGCAATATCTGTGGTCAAAGGTCCAAGTGTATAAAAAGGGGCTTCATGGCACCATTCGATCTGCTTTTCCATGTTCTCTTTGATCATATGCATGGGAACATGCCCCGGTCCCTCATTCATTACCTGTACACCATACTCCCATGCTCTCGTTGTCAGCTCGCCTTGGGTTTTAAGTTCTGCAAATTGTGCTTCATCATTGGCATCAGCTATGGAACCAGGCCGCAGACCATCCCCAATAGAGAAGGAAACATCGTAGGCTGCCATGATTTGACAAATTTCATCCCATTTTTCGTAAAGAAAATTTTCTTTATGATGAGCGAGGCACCACTTTGCCATAATCGAGCCACCACGGCTTACTATGCCTGTCATCCTTTTACTTGTTAGAGGCACATATCGAAGTAATACACCTGCGTGAATAGTAAAGTAGTCAACCCCCTGTTCGGCTTGTTCGATTAATGTGTCCCGAAAAACCTCCCAGGTTAAATCTTCTGGCTTACCTCGTACTTTCTCAAGAGCTTGATAGATAGGAACTGTACCGACTGGCACCGGGCAGTTCCGGATTATCCACTCTCTGGTGCGATGTATATTTTTACCCGTTGATAAGTCCATTAATGTATCCGCACCCCATTTGGTTGCCCATCTCATCTTTTCAACCTCCTCTTCAATGGAAGAAGCTACGGCTGAATTTCCTATATTTGCATTAATTTTGACCAGGAAATTACGCCCAATGATCATCGGTTCCAACTCCGGATGATTGATGTTGGCTGGAATAATTGCCCGACCGCGTGCTACTTCACTACGAACAAATTCTGGAGTAATTTCTTTTGGAATAGATGCCCCGAAATTTTCCCCCGGATGTTGGTGATGTAGGCTGTTTCTATCGCTTTTTTCAGAGCATTCAAGGTCTTCATTTAATGCCTGCATCTTCATGTTTTCACGAATGGCAATAAACTCCATTTCTGGAGTTATAACTCCATCTCTGGCGTATTGTAGTTGAGTAACCGCTTTTCCTGCCAAAGACTTTCGCACTTTTATGTTACCTCGATCATAGTCAGGTAAATCTTTACCTTTTTGGTCTGATCTTTGAGCATGCAAATCCGAAAGGTATCCATTGTCTGCTGCAGTGGCCTGCCTTCCCTCAATCAACTCCGTGTCTTTACGGTCGACAATCCATTGCTCTCGGATAGGCGGAAGGCCAAGTTCATGTTGTCTGTGAAACTCTGGGTCTCCCCAAGGGCCAGAAGTATCATACACGCGAACCGGATCGTTCTGGATCTCATTATTTTCTGATGTTCTGGTAGGAGATAACTTTATTTCTTTCATCGGCACCCTTACGCCTGGGTTTTCTCCATTCAAATAAATGCGTGTTGAATTGTTTTGGCTGTCTTCGAGTTCTTCGACTTTTTTGATCATAATTATGAGGTTAGTGCCGAAGAAACACTGCTTGTAGGCAGTGAGTTTTCCCTACGGCGTTTGTGTATCGCATCAGGTTCAAAGGGTCACACTTGGATCGTAAGTGTCTCTCAGTCTTCGCCTAAAGCTCCCCTAAACTTACACATCATAAAAACGGGAAATGTAAGAAATGCAACCCTAAGAATTAAACTATTTACATCTATACAATCTCATACCTTCCGTCCGTACGCTTAGAGATATAACCTGAAAGTTCAAGGGCTGTTAAAGTTGAAGCAATTGATTGTACTGGCATGGCTGTCCTGGAATTAATTTCTTCGCTGTTCAGTGTGCCATCAGTTTGCAGTGCTTGCATGATGATCATTTCTTTCTCAGAAAATTTATCGCTACTTTGCTTTTTTTGACTGTCTTCTGTGGTTAGGCTTGGAGTAATGAAATCAAAATCTAATGATGGAAGTAAATCATCGATAATGTCATTTGCATTTCGGATAAGAATTGCCCCGTCACGAATGAGTTGGTGGCAACCGATGGAACTGGTTTGATCGACCCTTCCGGGTACAGCAAAAACCGAACGCCCCTGTTCTCCCGCAAATCTAGCGGTAATGAGGCTACCTCCCGTTGCCCCGGATTCCACCACCACCGTTCCAGATGAAATTCCTGAAACTAAACGATTTCTCATGGGGAATGTTCTTCGATCCGCTTTTCGTCCAAAGGAGAACTCAGATAATACTGCACCTTTAGATATAATCTCTTGATATAAGGTTAAATGTTCAGGCGGATAGATAATATCAATTCCAGTTCCTAAGAATGCAATAGTTTTACCCTTGGCATCTAAAGCAGCTTGGTGGGCAATTGCATCAATTCCTCTGGCCATTCCACTGACTATACAAAATCCCTTCTTGGCCAAATTAAAGGATAGTTGTTGGCAAATTTTTTGGGCATACATGGAAGGCATGCGCGTGCCCACTATAGAAATGTAAGGGCCATCAGGTATTGTACCTCTTTGGTACAATCCAAGTGGGGTATCATAAATTTCATGGAGTGCACGCGGGATATCACCATCAATTATAAAGGACGCATTATGTCTCCTTATATTCCCAACCTCTTTCTCAAGCCAATTTCCGTTTTTTACATCTTGGATTGATGAGATCATAGCATCCCCAATCCCGCTAACCGAAAGAAGTTTTTGCTTACTTGCATGCAGAATTTTTTTTGGGTCTCCTTTAAATGCTGCCAATAATCGACTTGTACTAATCGGACCGAGCTTGGGTAATCCATTCAGTAAAATAAACGCTTCTTTCCTGCTAATATTACTGAAATTCACATCCACATAATTCCCCGAAAAGTATCATAAAGTAAAGACTTTTGGTCGAAAATTAAGCAAACTATTTTACTAATTCAGAAAGTACCTTCATTCGTGATGGATGCCTTAACTTCCGTAGAGCGGAAGCTTCAAGCTGACGAACTCTTTCCCGAGTTATCCCTAAAATACTCGCAATCTCTTCGAGGGTGAATTTCCTTCCCGGGCAGTGGATAGAGGCCCAAACACAGGTTTTTCGCAGTCTTTGTGCCTGCGTGCCGGTAAATGTGGGAATGAGGAAAGGGTCATACTGTTGTGCAGCCATGTGCTACTATAACATAGGATGAAGTTGTAAGCAAAAGATGGAGCCTCAACTAACATCCTCATCACTCAATGGATGTCCAACTGGCAAGTTTCTTGTGGCACTTTTTTTCAGCACCTCGTCCCATTTACTCGGGCACATACCATCCCCTGGTCTAGCAATGCGCAAATTTTTGGCACTTAGTAATTCCCCCTTGCTTATGTTCTTACAAACAAGGATAGACCTTTTAAACCTTGAACCCTTTGGTGGCGTTTCCTTTATGTTTGTTCCTGATGTACATACTTGCATTCCCTTATGTGCATCCCTAACCGCATTGCACAAATTATTAAACTCATAC
>ERZ1046876.2368-NODE-2368-length-11393-cov-4.156906_pt1 | contig 11393 bp, 9 predicted proteins | sample MGYA00383094_ERZ1046876 | MGnify/ENA primary metagenome ERZ1046876 (study PRJEB29581, sample SAMEA5548364) | metagenome | biome: marine; feature: coastal; material: water | depth 50 m | study: Short-term variability in the microbial, nano- and picoplankton... | reverse complement strand
GGCAGGAGTCATTACCGCGGAGCTTCAACAAGCAACGGAAGCAAGAGGAATGTTCTATCCGCCGGATCCCGCCAGCAGGGCCAATTGCAGCATCGGCGGGAATATCGCCACCAATGCCGGAGGCCCCAGATGTTTGAAATATGGAGGAACGCGTGATTACCCTCTGGGAGCCGAGGTAGTTCTGGCTGACGGCACCGTCGTCCAGACAGGAGGTCGCACACACAATAATAAAACTGGCGTTGATCTGCACAGGATCTTTGTGGGGTCGGAAGGGCTACTGGGCATTGTCACAGAGGCTACTTTAAAGCTATTGCCATTGCCACCTTTCCGCGCAGCTCTCTCCATTGGCGTAGAAAGCGCTGCCAAAGCTACCGTCATTCTAGGCCGTGTTTTCCAAGCTGGGTTTCTTCCAAGCGCATTGGAAATAGCAGATCATTTTACCTTACAAGCAGCCATGAAGCGCACCGGAAGCGATATGTTCAAAGGCTGCAAGGCACACATCATTATTGAACTCGACGGACAAGAAGCGTCGGTGAAATCTGAACTTAAATCATTGAACGCACTCATTCGCGAAGAATCCCCCTCTTTCATCAACAAAGGAATGGGCAATGAAGGATGCGAGAAAATCTGGCAGATCCGTCGTGAATTTTCCTACGCACTGCGGGATACCGGACTCACTAAACTGAATGAAGACATAGTGGTTCCGCGGAGTCGCCTGGCGGCTCTTTTTAAATTTGCCGAGCGTCTGCAAAAGAAATTCGGAATCCCCGTTGCCTGCTTTGGCCATGCAGGCGATGGTAACATACACGTCAACGTGATGATTGATAAATCGGATCCCGAGCAGGAAGTTATGGGCGAGAAGGTGTTGGACGCTCTTTTCAAACAGGTCTTGAAATGGAATGGTGCGATCACAGGGGAACACGGGGTTGGCCTTGCAAAAATGCCTTGGATCAATCAGGCCCTCTCGCCTGAGAGTCTGGCATTACATCAGACGTTAAAATCGGCTCTGGACCCAAGGAACATCCTGAATCCGGGAAAATTCGTGCAGTCATGACACTGCACTGAGCCTGAACAACCTGTTTCCGAGCCTTCTGCTTGAAAAGCGCCTTCAATCAATCAATTTCTCCGCCACCAATTGTCCGCTGTACAAGGCCCCATTGATGGAGGGATACGAAAGGTGATCGCCTGCCTGCCACAGATTCTCTTTCAATTGAAGGAAGCCTGGCCCCGGGATGGATTGCATCTGGGGAAGTGCACGCGGCACTTGATAAGATTTCAGAAATTCCCAGTCGCAGGTCCCTAGTTGCAGCAAGTCTCTCGCCTCTTCTCTCACTGAATCTGCATCCAGATCACCAAAGCTTCCATCTTTCATTGGAGACAATGTCACCGACACTAAATGGTAACCTGCAGGCGCATACGCTGGCTGAGCCTGGCTTGGAAAGCAAAGGTGCTGAATGCGACCATGGCCTGTGCTGTTCAACATGATGGCCGGATGTTTCAATGCACACTGAAGAGTGGAGTAATAATAGACCTTGGTTGAGCGAAAGGCGGGTTTCTGCGGATTTTGCATGAGATCACACGCAGCGTGTTGATCCAGGGCGATGACCGTTTGTTTTGCACGTAGTCGTTCACCTGTCTCCAGGACAACTTGATCACCATCCAGAGACGCCACTCTTGTGTTCAATAAAATGGAATCACGGCACAAGTGCTGACCCATTGATTTCGGGATAGCTTCCATCCCCTTGGCCGGTAACGCGGCCAGCCCTGTAGCGAAGCGCTTGAACAGATATTCAAATAATCGACTTGAGACAGAAAGCTGATCATCAAGAAAAACGCCTCCAAAGAAGGGGCGGAAGAATCGCTCGATCATGGATTCACTGAATCCCTGGTTTTTCAAATACTCAATTGAGGTGGATTCCGTGGCATTCCAAATCTCGTCATCTGATGCTTGCTTCAAGCGCATGGAAAGTTTCCAGACCTTCCACTTGTCACTCAAGGATGCTGTGTGACACCCAAGAGTCGGAAGCAAACTGGACAAATCTCTGAGTGGATCTCCCAAGAATTGGATCGATTTTCCGTCTGAAATGTAAGCGCCTGGAGAAAAACTCCCCAATTGTAGTTTTGACCGATCTAGGAACGCCCCCCCTTGATCATAGCTTGTAAGAAAAACCTGAAAACCACGATCAAGCAGGAATTGGCGATATGTCTCAGTACGTATTCTTCCGCCAAGTCGGCTACTGGATTCCAGCAGTAAGCACTCCCTGCCTTTCGACTGCAAAAAGACGGCGCACATCAAACCTGTGATGCCGCCGCCAATGATGAGGGTCTCCGTATCGACTGATTTCAAAATTGAGTTAACAACTTGTTGCTGCGTGATTCGTCTTGTGCCGATGCTTGATCATTGGATGAATGATCCCCCCATTGATAAACGCTCAAACTGTTGAGCGCTCGGACGAAGATCTGGCTGTCGGCCAATCCAATGTGTGCCCAGGTTTCTTGGTCGGAAATTTCAACAGTATCGATGACCTCATACTTATCAGGGTTGGCGGCCATCAGACGTAGCTTGCCGTTGGCGGAAAGGGCCAGGATTTTGTCGCCGTTGGTCACCATCGAACAGTATTTTCCAAGGCTTTCAGTAGAGGTCCACTTGATTTCGCCGGATTGCATTTCCAAGCATACCATGCGGCCGGATCGGCCATGGAGAAAAGCGTGTTGCCCTACCACGACAGGACTGCTCATGTATCCTTGAAACTTCTGGTTCCACTTTTCTTCCACCTGCCAGTTTTTGTCGCCGCTCAACGTAGGCTCGAAGAAATGTGCTTTTCCTCCGTAGGTGGCTGTGAGGATGCCGCTGCCAACAAAAGTAGGCGTCAGGATGTTCATGCCTCTGAATGCAGGTACGTTCTTTTCCCATAATGTTTTGCCGTCTGTAAGGCTGATACCGGTCAAGGAAGTCCTTCCTAGAGAGACGAGTTGCTCAGAATCGCCGAATGTATGGACACGAGGAGAAGCAAATGGGCTGGAGTTCATGGAATCCTTGGAAAGCGCCGAGGACCAGAGCAGTCGACCGTCTGTTGGATCTACTTTAACGGTTCCCCCCCCGGCTTGCACATAGAGGCTGCCGTTATGAATCATGGGTGATGATACTCCGCCGAAGGAAGGCTCGGGGGTGTCGAGTTTGGAAGGAATGTCCAATTCCCAGGAGATTTGGCCGTCGGAAGTCCTTATGCAAACAAGACGCTCCTGCATGCCCATGATGTAGAGATGACCGTTACTGATGATGGGAGTGGATCGGATCCAGCTTCCATTGGAACGGGCGAAAAAGGGCACTTTCATGCCACCATCCCACGTTGCGGACCAGAGAAGGTCACCCGTGGCGCGGTCGTAAGCGTTGACCTGTTCGACATCACTCTTTTTGGATTCGGAAGTGTAGAGTTGGGTCAAGTCAACCACAGGAGAACTGTAACTCGCTTCCAGATTTTCGGACCAGGATAACTTGAGCTGATCCGGCTGCAGGCTGGCAGGCCATTGCCCTCCCTGATAGTGCCCATCCCTCGCTGGTCCGCGCCATTGGTGCCAGCTCTCATTGAACTCACCACCAAGAACGACTGCAAGACTTCCAGAAATAGTCCACAGCAACCAAAAATAAATACGAAATGTAAACGACATGTAGACAAAATACATTTAGTTTACATTTTGTCTACATTTATTTTCATTAAACAATGGGTTTTTTATGCTTTTTGATATTTTGTACTGTTTTTGATTACTTTTTCCAATGGAGATCAGAGGCTGAATCAAATGAGCAGAAAGGTTCGACATCAGCCCGTTGGATGGAAAGCAAGCCAATGACTGAATATCGTGCCACTCATTGCACATTCGATTCTTCGAATGGTTAACATTTAATCAGCCAGTAAGTGTCGGTTGAATGCGCGACGAAAACAAAAAGAATACAACCAAGGATGGTAATACATGTCAGCCGCCGATTCTGGTTGCTCTGGTAATGAGCGAGAAAGAGGAAAGAATGCCAACGAGTATACTCGACGCACTCGAGATATAGTCGAAATAGGATTCCAACAGCGATTCGCGAGCATTGAACACCATGAGAAGCCCAAATAGAAAAGCATGACGCCGAAAAGTGCTACCAAGGCTCCTGTAAACCGAACAAACCCTCTGATGACTGAATCGCTCATCAAATTGCTTTTAAAAAGATCCTCTCATCAACACTACGTTTTTTTCAGGAACTGTGTTCAATGATCATTGTGCCTCACTTAGATGACACTTGAAAACCACTCTTTTGCCGGGCACTTTTTCAAGTCTGTTTGATGGGTGGCGCACCTCCCAAAGGATTGTCCTTCGGTGGAATGGAGTCCTCCATGGTGGGTGGAGTTAAACTTATGATTTCGTCAATAAATGAACGAGGGGCTTGCGTCCTTCGGAAGTGACGATGGCATACACAGTGTCTTCCGCATTAAGAGTATCCTCACCTGTTGGGACGATGGCCATGTGCTCACGGAGCAAACCGACCAGGGCGGCACCTCGCGGCCATTTAATTTCGGCAACTTTTTGCCCGACGACTTTGGCTGCTTCTTTAATGCCAAGCTGAATGACTTCAACCCCACCTTGCAATTCCGAAACTTTGTTGTACTTGCCCGTTTCCATGAAACGCAACAGATCTCGATTGGTGGCCAGACGTGGACTCACGGCAGCAAGGATTCCGAGTCTTTGCCGATTTCGGTAGATGGCGTCAGCGTAATCAGCACGATGAATGAGCGTGAGACAGTATTCGGTACCCAGGCTTTTTGCCTGAAGACAGGCCATGACATTGTCTTCATCATCCGGACTGACAGCGATGAAGAAATCAGCCTGATCCACCTGCTCTTCGCGCAGTTGTTGAAGCGAGGTGGGATCTCCATTGATAATCAACGTATCCTGCAGGAGAGAAGAAAGGTGTCGGCATTCCGATTCACTTTTTTCCATGATACGAACATGAATGGAAGCTCCTTCCAGCATCTGGGCCAGTGCAAATGCGTATTCTCCACCGCCGAAAATAACGACCTTGAGGTCTTTTTTACGCTGAGCACGCGCATCCAGCAGCGAAATCACCGGATCCAATTGGGAGGGCTCGCCAAAGAGGGTCACGAGGTCCCCTGGCAACAACTGATCTTTGCCTCCCGGGATGGTATTCACACCGTCTCGCATGATACAGGCGATACGCACGCGTTCAGGCATTCTGAGTTCAGCAATCGGAACACCAACAGCCAAACTGTCTGCGGACACTTTGTATTGATGGAGTTCAATGCGTCCTCGGGCAATATCTTCCACGACCAGACCTTCCGGGTTGCGCACAAATTTGACCAGTTCCACTGCGGCCAAACGCTCGGTACTGAATAAGTAATCAATCCCGAAATGATTGCGGTAGTCGAAAAGCCATTCTTCACGCTCTACGCTGGCATGCACGCGAGCAACAGTTTTTTTTGCTCCCAGTGATTTGGCAATCGATGCAGAAACAAGGTTGGTGTTGTCCAAACTCGTCAAAGCAAGGAACAAATCACACTCACCGACATTCGCCTCCGCCAAGGTGGTTGCCGCTGCACCGTTTCCACATAAAACACTGGCATCAAGGCTCTCATTAATAGCATCTGATCTGCCTTGGGATGCTTCAATAAGGGTGATATTGTGGAGTTGAGTCGAGAGACTCTCTGCCAGGTGCCTCCCTACTTCGCCAGCGCCAATGATGATAATATTCACAACGAATGATTCAACAGGTTGATAAGATATGTTTTCAGATGTATCCCCGACGAGAAAATAACTCAGGGAAAGTTTACAAAAAGGCCAAAATTACTTTGCTAATCGTTTAAGCTCTCCACCATCAAGCCAGACCCCCAGACATTTGGGACAGCGATCAAGCACAACGTTTCGATCTGCTTGACAAAATACACGCATCAGGTCGGAATCATCCACCGGGCATTGCCCCGATATTTTATCGAGGTCCGAGCGTTCCTTTCCTTGGGTAAGGGACTTGAGATCTTTAGATGCATGAGTCAGCATGGCCGGCAATTCCTGTTCATCGAACCAGATACCTCGGCACGTTGGACACTGGTCCACTTCGATTTCATTGATGACGTGTGACTTCAATTCGATCTGCTTGCATTTGGGGCATTTCATGATTCTGCGACGCATCGTCTTTTACAGCGCACATTCAAACTAAAAGCCCCCAAGCACATCGTCCAGAACGAATCCGCTCACAAGCCCTCTCTATGTTTGTTTGTGAATCAAAAGTAGCCTGAGTTAAAGTGTATGGAGAAACCCTCATCAGTAAAACCGTAAATTCAAAATCTGGAAGATGGCTGGACGAATCGTTTCCCTAAAAAGCTAACCATGCCATTCATGCATCTCCCCTGGCTAGAGCGTTGGTTGTTTTGAGTCAACTTTGGCGAGGCAGGCTGTCCATACCTGAAGGAGGCCAGATCCCAGCCCACTGAGCGGTCATTCCCACAGATCCACCTGACCATCGGGATGTCGAAAACACGTTCAGCATGCCAGGGGATAGACGTGACCTCTTACAGATCCAATGATTAAGGCAGTAACCGTAAAGCGCATGCGCCTTTTCAAAAGGAGTCTTATACAACGAAACAAGCGCCTACAGCTGTTTTCCCGCGCCCATTGGTCAACTGCTCATTCCTCGACTTGTTTTTCAATTTATTATGATTTGAAAAACCGCTTACTTTGTGGAAAAATTATGACAACAGACGACATTATGAATATAAGTCAAAAAGCATTGAAATGGACCTGTGTGATGGCTATCGCTGCGGCGACCTTCGCATCATCAACAAACGTAGAAGCTCAAAAAAGCGAGCACAACAAGCTTTCCAAGCAGGAGCGCAAAGATGGTTGGAAATTACTCTTCAACGGTAAAAAATTAAACAAATGGCGCAACTTCAAAAAAGACTCGGTCAGTGATGGCTGGCAAGTCAAGGAAGGGGCATTCGTGCGAGCCGGCAAAAGCGCAGGAGATATCGTTACCAAAAAACAGTATGACAGCTTTGAACTTCAACTCGAATACAAGATTTCCAAGGGCGGAAACAGTGGCTTGATGTTTCACGTCACCGAAGAAGAATCCACGCCCTGGCGAAGCGGACCCGAAATTCAGATTCAAGATAATGTGGACGGGCATGACCCGCAACTGTCTGGATGGCTTTATCAGCTGTACAATTCAGAAAAAGATGCCACCAAACCAGCCGGTCAATGGAACCAGTTACGTATCCTGATTACCCCTGAAAAATGCGAACAATACATGAATGGCGTGAAGTATTGTGAGTATGTGAAAGGAAGCAAGGACTGGGATGAACGCGTTGCAAAAAGTAAATTTGCTGCATTTTCAAAATTCGGAAAATCAAAGAAAGGTCATATCTGCCTTCAGGATCACGGCAATGAGGTTGCCTTTCGCAATGTGAAGATCCGCGAAGTGAAATAAACTTGGAACATTTCACCTGACCACAGATTGACCGCGGTTCTGAAAAGGGCCGCGGTTTTTTTATAGAGAAGCAACATGACCCCGCGTACCAATGAATCACGGAAAGATTGGATTAAAAACTGGAAACCTTTGTGACTTGATTCCACATCGTTGGAGAGATTACTGGCAAAAGGTCTACAGCAACACAGCGGTCGAAATCTAAAATCAACTCGCCTCCATTTCTTCCATTCCTCGAATGAGATAAACTGGGCAATCAAGAGTTTGGACTTGCTTCAAAAATCGAGCCTTCTTGAGCCATGGAATATCGGGCAGGATCAACGTTCCGGGCCGAAAAGCCTGCAGGTATCCTGCAAGGTTCATCATGGTAGGAGGAGTGATCACATACATACGAAACAAAACTGCCTTATCCTGACTTACCTGTGTGAGCCATTGACGCAGTTCCAGCTCTTGCAAAGGGTCATCTCCCGGCAAATAAAGCACATTGAAATAGTGATGGCACAAGTTACCCATACTGAAGGCAGTTTCCAGCGCCATACGACTTTCCTCCAAAGTGCGGCTCACCACCGTGACAGGAAAAAGAATCGAGTTCCCATTCCGTGCAATAAACACGCCTCCTTTGGATTTTTTCAGGACGTTCAACGCAGTGGAACCAAAACCACTCGTCGCAGGCCACCGGGAGCTCAACGATCCCAGTGCAGTCACCTCTACCTCTTTCATGAGTTCCGTCAAAGTCTCATCAACCTGTCCACGAATCACCTGAAAATCCCAAGGGATCCTTTTACGCTCAGCAGCAATCTCAAGGGATTGCCTCGCATGCGCTGCAAGAGAACGAAATATGGATTCAATCTCCGCATGCTGAAGATCTCTGGACTGAGCTGCCGAGGCTCCGATCTCGCGGGCCACATCGCACTCCGTCACCCGGAGAAGTTCGGCGTCTTCAATAAATACACCCAATAATTCGCAGCCACGCTGATGCGCAATTTCAACAGCCGCGTCCAGGGCAGAAAGGCTCTGAGAAGATGAATCCAGAGCAATGAGGATTCGCTTGCTGTTCATTTCTTTTCATCCTTGCCATCATTGGCATGAAAGGCTCTGGATTGTTCAGCAAAAGCCACCAAACGACGCTCAACTAAACCGTTCACGGTATTCTTGGGAAAAAACCCCTTGGCATTTCGCTTTCCAGCAGGCACTCCCGTCAAAACAGAAATCCCTTCATTCACATGACAAATAGGATAAATATGAAATTTTTTCTGACGCACGGCGTCGATCACCTCTGGGTTCAACATAAGATGGTTTACATTGGCTGCAGGAATCAAGACTCCCTGATCTCCCGTAAAACCCCGTGCTTTGCACAATTCGAAGAAGCCCTCAATCTTTTCATTCACACCACCGATGGCCTGAACTTCTCCCATTTGACTCAGAGCTCCTGTCACAGCGTATGTTTGTTTAATCGGCAATCCCGACAGAGCAGAGAGAAGGGCATAAAGTTCAGTTGAGGAAGCGCTGTCTCCATCCACCCCATTGTAAGATTGTTCAAACACCAGACTGGCGGAAAGTGACAAAGGCTTATCTGCAACAAAATGGCCCATGAGATACCCCGAAAGAATCATCATCCCCTTGGAATGCAAAGAACCCCCGAGGTTTACTTCACGCTCGATATCGATGACTTCCCCACCTCCCATGCGAACCTGAGCTGTAATGCGACCCGGATGTCCGAATGCGTGTCCACCCAGCTGAATAACCGACAAAGCATTAATCTGCCCTACACGTTCACCCTCCGTTTCAATGATAAAAGTGCCCTTGACCGTTTCCTCTCGCCAGCGAGTTTGAATGCGTCCCAGTCGACGGGCCGCCTGATCAATGGCGTTCTGAACATGATCTGACTTCACCAAAGTTGCTTTTCCCTGCCTGGCCCAATAATTGGATTCTCGCAATAGATCCGCTACGGACCGCATTTCCATGGTTAGCTTTTCGGCGTCTTCGGCATGACGAGAGCTAAATTCAATCACTCGCGCCACGGCACCTCTGTCAAATGGCATCAAGTCATCTTTCTGAATCAATGTAGCAATCAAACGCGCATACATTTGAACATTCCTGGAAGAACGATCCATGTGATCTTCAAAATCAACCGCAACTTTGAATAAATCCGAAAACTCAGGATCGAGGTCGTGCAACATGTAATAAAGCATGCGATCTCCCACCAATACCACTTTCACATCCAGGGGAAGTGGTTCAGGTTCGAGCGAAACCGTGCTGACCAGACTCAGCGATTGCCCCAAAGATTCGACTCTTATTTCTCGCGATCTTAAACAACGTTTGAGCGAATCCCAGGCGAATGGCTGCATCAAGAGCTGCATCGCATCAATGACCAGGTAGCCACCGTTAGCCAAGTGAAGCATGCCGGGTTTGATCAATGTAAAATCAGTGAGAAGTGTCCCCATATGGGAAATGTGTTCGACACGACCGACGAGGTTATTGTAGCAGGGATTGTCTTCATAAAGTACCGGGGTACCCTTGGCCTCACCATGGTCAACAAGGACATTGACACGGTATCTAACCATCGAGGCTACCTGCATTTCCTCGGTAGGCATATTGCCTCCCCCCTGCCCTGGTCCTTCCTTGGATAGAAAAAGCTCCTCTGCGCTCTCAACAACGTCTTCCTGAACTTTGTCCAGGTAATCCTGCACATTATCCATCGCGCTGTATTCTTGTTTCAAATCCTCAATCAACCCTGAAACAGCTGCACGCGTCACAGCTTGGTTCAGATCTTTGACCTTACGTTGAATAGATCGACGAATACGGGGAATATGGTGAATGATCTTTTCAATATCAGCCTGCAGTGCAGTGATATCTTTTTGCAGCTTCTTACGCTCTTTTTCGGGTAATTTACGAAATGCATCCTGATCGAGTATCTCGCCTGCTTTGGTCGGCGAAAGCGCGATGCCACTGGGCGTTTGAATCAAAGTAATATTTTTTTTCTTGGCCCGTTTTTTGACGGCTTCAAGAGCCTTGTCCTGTTGTTCTGAAACTTCGTGTTCAATTTCCTGTCGACGCATCCGGTATTTGTCGTTTTCAAATGCGGCAGGAACTGAGTTACGGAAATCCTCTACTAAACGATCCATGTCCTCTGCCAATTTGCGCCCCGTACCAGAAGGGAGTTTCAACAGAAGGGGTTTGTAGGAATCGACAAAGTTGTTGACATAACACCAGTCGGAGGGAACCGGTTTCGTTTTTGCCAGACGGTTCAAATAATTTTGGACAACCGAGTGCCGCCCGTAACCGGAGGGTCCGAGCACGAAAAGATTGTAGCCCTCTGATCCAATTTCCACTCCAAACTTGAGTGCTTCAACGGCACGGTCCTGCCCTATGACATCACGCACAGGCTTGAGATCTTTGGTCGTGCGAAATGAAAGATCCTTGGTGGAACAGCGATTGGTAAGCTGGTTTATTTTAAGAGGTGAAACGCGACTCATGGAAATAAATGAAAATGATTAAATCTTATTTGGTAAAAAACTGACGCTGCTTGGCCGAAACAGTCATACCCAAGTGTTCCATCACTTGAAGCATGTCCTCCCAGACCTGCCTTTTAATAGCTTTGGCCGGATTGCGAAGTACGTAAGCTGGGTGGTAGGTCGGCATGACAGGTATACCGCGGAAATCTTGAAACCGGCCACGCAGTCGGGTGATGCCGAGGGATTTTTCCCCCAGTAACCCGTCCACAGCCGTCGTCCCCAATGCAACCAGAACTCGAGGGCGTATGATTTTGATTTGCTCCATCAAGTAAGGCCAGCAAGTTTGCATTTCCATCGGGGTCGGCTTGCGATTGCCAAAGGAGCGCCCTGGAGTGTCAGGACGACATTTGAGAACATTGCCGATATAAATGCGATCCCTTGAAAGCCCCATCGCATCGATGATTTTT
>ERZ1046876.2361-NODE-2361-length-11418-cov-5.378685_pt1 | contig 11418 bp, 10 predicted proteins | sample MGYA00383094_ERZ1046876 | MGnify/ENA primary metagenome ERZ1046876 (study PRJEB29581, sample SAMEA5548364) | metagenome | biome: marine; feature: coastal; material: water | depth 50 m | study: Short-term variability in the microbial, nano- and picoplankton... | reverse complement strand
ATCAACCCTTTTAAATTTACCCGCTCGCTTGGAGCAAGGCGATGGGGGAGAAATTTTTTGGGGCAATAAAAGGATGGAGGCATCTCAGAAACAGGATGCCAAACAGATTGCGCAAAGAGGAACATACCTTGGAGTTATTTATAAGGCTTATTACTTAATTCCAGAATTAACAGTTTTTCAGAATGTAATTTTACCTGCCCGTTTAAACGGAAGTTTGAATCAAAAAAAACAGGAACGAGTAATTCATTTACTGCAAAAAATGGGAGTAGAAAAAAAGGCGAATCAAATACCACCGAAATTATCAGGTGGTGAAAGGCAAAGGGTCGCAATTGCTCGTGCATTAATCAATTCGCCCGAAGTAATTCTAGCTGATGAGCCCACAGGAAATCTCGATGAAAAGACAGGAGGGGAAGTAATGGATTTATTATTGCAAACTTGTGAGGAGGAAAAAGCGTCGCTTTTATTAGTTACACATAATCCCAAGTTTGCCAAGGCAACTGACCGGGCTGCTGTACTTAGCGATGGCGAATTAAATCTGATCGTATGAAAGCAAATTATGAATGAGACAGAAAACATAAAGTGTGGAGTTGCCGGGGTCGGTTATCTCGGGCAACACCATGCTCGAATTTACAGCGAACTTGAAGACTGTGATCTTGTTGGAGTATTCGAACCTGATGATGAGGCAGCAAATAAGGTGTGCAAGCTTCATGGTTGTACACGTTTTCAAACTTTAGCGGAATTGGGCAACGCCTGTGATGCTGTAAGTGTAGTATCTCCCACAGATAAACATGCTGAAGTTGCTGTCCCCTTGATCCATCATAACTGTCACCTTTTAATTGAAAAACCAATTTGTATATCGAGTGAAGAGGCAGAGCTTATCCTCAAAAATGCCCAAAAAGCGAAAACCATTGTACAAGTTGGTCATATTGAGCATTACAACCCGGTCATGACTTTTTTGGAAGATGCGGTCGATAACCCAAAGTATTTAACGGTTGAGCGCTTAGCCCCTTTCCAACCACGAGGAACGGAGGTAGGGGTGGTTTTAGATCTAATGATCCATGATATTGGCATTGCCTTGGCACTTGTGGGAACGCCTCTGGTAAAAGTAGATTCGATCGGTGTACGTGTACTTTCAGCGACAGAGGATATTGCAAATGCTCGCCTAGTTTTTGAAAACGGATGTGTAGCGAATTTGAGTGCCAGCCGAGTGAGTGAAAAAAAAGCCCGAGAAATCCGTGTCTTTCAAGATAGTGGATATCTGTCTCTCGATTTTATGAACCAATGTGGGCATCTGATTCAAAAAAATGAGCAGGCATTGAAGAAAAGCGAAGTCCCTGTAGAAAAAGGAGAGCCACTGGCATTGGAACTGCAATCTTTTCTGGGTTGCGTGAGAGATTCCAGGACACCGAAAACGGATGGCTCGTTTGGTAAATCTGCCCTTGAAGTAGCTTTAGAGATAAGTAATCAGATTCAGGCAAATTGGTAGAGTGAAAGCACGGCTTTCATTTTCTCTGTTACCTGATGCATCCGTTGATCTTCTTGTTGTTGCGGGTGAAGCATCGGGTGACGAGCACGCAGCCGCCTTGATTAGAGGTTTAAAAAAGCAAAATCCAGGATTGAAGGTTGCCGCTCTAGGAGGTCCTCGGGCAAAAGAAGCAGGAGCTGATCTTCTATTCAATTTGGTAGACCATGCTGTTGTTGGTATCTACGAAGTCTTTAAGAATTATAGTTTCTTTAAAGGGCTCTTCGATTTGACTTGTCGGTGGATTGACCAGCATAAGCCAAAAACTATTCTACTCGTGGACTACCCAGGTTTTAATTTAAGATTAGCTGAAGCCCTACAAAAAAAAGGTTTATCTCAAAAGGGGGGAGGGCACATTAAGGTTTTACAGTATGTAAGTCCGCAACTGTGGGCATGGAAACCAAAGAGAAGGTTTACTATGGAAAAGGTGCTTGATGGTTTGGGAGTAATTTTTCCTTTCGAAGTGGAGTGCTACAAAGATGTAAAACTTCCGGTTTCTTTTGTCGGTCATCCTTTCATGAATGATCCACTATCTAACCATTTAATAAAATATCAAGAGGAAGGTCCACTTCTGTTGCTTCCGGGAAGTCGCGTGCAAGCGGTTGAAAGAATTCTTCCTGTGCTCTTGGATACATTTGCTATTTTACAGGGCTCTTTCCCAGATCTTATTGCTTGTATTCCCGCTGCTAACCCAAAAATTTCCTGTGTCATTCAAAAAATAATTAAGAGCAAAAAAAAGTATTCTAAAAGTATTTCAGTTACTGAAGATAACCATAATTTGTGTGCAAGGCTTGCTTTAATGAGTTCGGGGACCATGTCTTTGCGCTGTGCGTTATCCGGCATTCCAGGTGCGATAGTATACAAAACCCACCCCTTGACTTTCCTAATAGGAAAAATATTCGTAAAAGTACCCCACTTGGGAATGGCAAACTTGTTACTCCCTCATTCGCCCCCATACCCCGAATTTATCCAGGGTATGGCACGTGCTGACTTGATTGCACAAGGTGTTTATCCCTTCCTTTCTAACCTAAGTGAAAGCAAGGCGACATTTAGGCATTCAGCCAACCAACTGCGGGAAAATTTATGTGTCCCTCAGGCAAATGGAGTCGTGGATTGGTTGATGGATACCGGTGGGCTTCGATAAGCTTTCATTTGATCCCATAATCGGATTGCTCTTTTTGATAAAGCACTACGGCACTGATCTACCTCTTTCATTCTAGACTTTAAGTTTTCATTAGCAATGGTTGAGACATCATCCATGTTGTACAAAAAAACATTATCCAATTTTGAAACATTTTCGTCAATATTTCGGGGCACAGAAGAATCAATCAAAAAGAGAGGCCTAGAAGGCCTGAGTTTCATGCATTTCTGAACCTGTTCATAGTTGATTAAAGCTCTTCCGCTACTTGTTGAGGTAAGAATAACATCAAATAAATGGAGAGAATTTTTAAATTCAGGGTAGGCTAGTGCAAAACCGCCAAACTTTTTTGCCAACTCATCTGGCTTTCTTCGACTAAGTGGACACCAGTCGAAAGTTCTTCCTGAGACAGTGATAGGTTGAGAGCCTCTGGAATTAAAAGCTTCCATTGCACTTTCCGCAACATCACCTGCACCTATCACAAGAAATCTGCAGTTTTTCATATCTCCAAATATTCTTCTCGCAAGTTCACAAAGTACATTGCCCAAATTTACCTGTCCCTTTGAAATCCCCGTATTGGTTCTTGCCCATTTCGCAGCTTGGAAACCTTTTTGGAAGAGACGATTCAAAATCTTTCCAGAAACTTTCCGTTTGCATGCATCGTCGTAAGCCTTTTTTACCTGTCCTAGAATTTCAGTTTCCCCAACCATTTGTGAATCAATTCCGGAGGTAACTTCAAAAAGATGCTGGACAACTTTTTCTCCTGAATGCTGGTAGGTATGGTGCTTGATGAAGTCAGGTTCCAGTTTGCTAAATTTACAGAAATATTGTGAGAGCGAATGGGGTGAGAAGTTTTCACTTTCAGAGGCACCGTAAATTTCCGTGCGATTACATGTATTGAGAAGCAAACACTCATTCAGTCCCGGCAACTTAGTTAAGCCAGAGTAGAAATCATCAATATGTCCTGGAGTAAGGCTGATTTTCTCCCTGGCTTCTAGGTCCGCAGTATGATGAGAAATGCCGAGGAGGTGTAGTGCGTTTGTCGCAGGGCTAATCATCAATAGACTCCACGGGCACAGGGTGGGGAGAAAGAGTATTGTTAGTGTCAGCACCAACTTTGGAGTTAACAAAGCTCAGGCTTAAGATAGCAATGAAGAATAAAGCAATGCATGATTTTGCAAACCTTGAGCCAAACAGTTTGTTTCCCATCCGAAGAAGAAATAAAAGAATATAACCAAGCCAAAGAGCGATGGTGATCACAAGCTTGGAAGTGGTTACAAATTCAGGTTGTTTTGACCAGTGCATACCTCCGACAATCATAGAAAGTGTCAGAAAGAAAACACCAACAGAAAGAAGCCGATAGCTTGCATGTTCCAAATCATTTATAGGAGGTAAAAAAGAGCCTAGTTTGTTTGACTTTCTTGAAAGCAGAGCCTGCCGCTGAATAACATACATGAAGCATACAACAGCAAGGAGTGAAAAAATACCGTAGCTGAAAATTGCGATGGAAGCGTGCAACTCAATCCACGGATCAGAAAATAGGCGCGTGTAATCGTTTGCCAACCAATAGGGATTATCAGCAGATGTAATACTCAGCGTGAACCATCCTGCACACATTGATAAGCCTGCACAAAAAGTGCCTAACAAATTAAGTTTCCAGAGAATTCTTAGGATCAAGTATGTAAGAATTAAAGACCAAAGTATAAATTGAACCCTTTCCAGGGTATTTCCTAGTGGACATCCGTGCACATCCATGCCGCGAAGATAAAGTGCCCGAGTATGAAAGATAAACCCGCATATGACCGAAATCAATGGAGTTTCACGAAGCGGATGGGACTCAGTATTAAAGGACTTAAAAAATCCAACTAGAAATGTAATTCCGTAAAAGCCACCCGCTAACCAAAGCAGGTCTCTGGCTTCGTTGATATTCACCTTACAACTTTAAATATAAATTCAAAAAGACAGTTCGCTACAGAACTTCTTACGACTGCCTGATGGGCTTTGACCCAAAATACTCTCTCATCGATGCACAGTCAGAGCCTTCACAGTTCAGGCAACAGGGGCGAATGGATGAATTGAATCCACTATCCATATGTTCGACTACAAGATGAGCACACAAATCAATGAACTTTTCTTCCATGTTGAAACAATCTACCCTGGCAAAGTGATCAACCACTTTGTCAGCGTAGCCCCGAAATTCGATATCGATCTCGTCAAGTGTTTCTATGTGGTCAGTGGTGAAAGCAATGGGGACCATAAGAATAGCTTTTTGTTTCGTTTCAGCTATTACCTGAGGAGTGGAGGGGGTGAGCCATTTTGTTCTTTGTGGACCGACTTTACTCTGCCATGCCAAGGAACCTTCGTGTTTCAAACCGTTATCATGCAGAACTTTTTCGATCCTGTTCACCGAACCTTGAATTTCTTCGTTATATTTATCACCTTTTTCAAGGCAATAGGATTCAGGTAAACTGTGCGCAGAATAGATGATTCGAATATCTCCGTCTTTTAAGTCGTGCTTTTCTTTCATTTCCTCAAACTTTTTTCTGATGAGCATGGCCCATAGTTTGGTGTAATCCGCACGGTCCCACCATTGGTCAATTACAGAAATTTTGTGTTGGTAGCCTGCATTTTGTTTTTTATCCAACCAGCGATACGCGTCACAGAAGGAAGAGCCACTAGTACAGCAACTATGCTGAGGATATTGTGAAAAAAGAATAATTTTTTCAGCTTGTTGATACTTTTTTATCATTTCTCCCGGTCTTGGGGAGATGTAACGAAAGCCAGAAACACAAACATGGGGCGCTGACTCTGGGTGAACTTGATCGAGCTTTTTTGCAATCTCAACGCTTTGGCTTTCCATGATTGCCTTTGTTGGTGAATATTGTCCGATTTCTTCGTAACGTTCCTGTATTTTCGGAGTTCTACGCCAGGCAATAAGTCGCCCAAGAATTTTCTGAAAAGGTAACTTTAAGAGCTCTCGATCTTGAAAAAGTTCTTTCAGATAGGGGTGTATCTCTTCTTTATTTTGGGGCCCCCCCATGTTTAGAAGAATGATAAGTGTTTTCACAGGGTTGTCTGTTTTCGTAAGATTCATGGCGGCGTATGAAATTAAAGAATGAAGTCCTTGTAGCAGTTTGTTTTGACTGAGGCAATCTTTCCGAAGGAAATGATTAAGAAAAAAGAATTAAGCAATATCAGCATCTATACAGTTGGGCAGGGAAACGCCCGAGAGTGCAGAACCAGAAAAATACAGACCATTGTTAAGGAAAGAAAGCTCTTTTGAGGCTTTTATTCGGAGGCTCATTTTTTGGTCTGGTAATGGAATACTCTGCTTCCATCTTTTAATGTGTTTAAAAGATGGCTTCTTTTTCATTCCAATCAATTTCGATAAATCTTTTTCTACTGCCTTGTAAATCTGCTCATCCTCAGCAAGTGCAAGTTTGGGCATTCTTTCCCCTCCCACAAAGGTCGTAAGAAGTACTTTCCCATGGGGGGCACGATTTTCAAATAGTGTGCTAGAGAACAGGGTGCCCAAGATAGAAAGTTTTTCTTTTTCGGGTACCAAAAAGCCAAACCCATCAAGATTATGACTGATCTCTTCTTTTCCGATTCCAAAGAAAACCATACTAAGCGGAAAGTGGGTGACTTCCATTAAGTTGCTCAAGTGTTCCTGACCTTTAATGTTATTCCAAATAATATTCGAAATTTGATCAACAGGGATCGTAGAGATGACTTCATCACATAGAAATTCAGAGATATTTCCTGCTTGGTTGTGACTTTTGACCTTCCAACCTTGACCAATGTTTGTCACAGAAGTTACTGATTCATTGGTATAGAGTTGGTCTTGAGGGAGATTTTTTTGAATGTGGTAAGCCAATTGATTCATTCCTTCTGGGAATGATAAAAGGCGAGTCTTGGGTGGCTTCTTTTTCGAACTTTTTTCTTTAAACATGCCAACCAAAAGAGAACGATATTGTTTCTCCATTCTGGAAAGGGCAGGGAATGCATTAGCAAGGTTTAGGGTTTCTGGATCTGAGGCATAAATACCTGAAATAAATGGGTTGCCACAGTAGTCCAAAGCTTCTTTCCCGAGCCTTCTGGAGATAAAAGAAGCAACTGTTTCCATTCCATCGTGATTCCCTCTTGGAATGAAGGGTTCAAGAAGTAAACGTAATTTCCCAAGGGGACTAAGGAAAGAACTTGATAAAAAAGATGAGAAATTGAGTGGTAGGGAAACAAGCTTTTGATTTCGAACAATAAAACGTTTATTTGCTTTTGGGTTTGCATCTAATGCATATTTTAGTACCCCCATATCTTCTAGGATATCACTCGTTTCTTGATTTCGAAGACTTAGGGTATTAGCTCCATAATCAAGAAGATATCCATTTCTTTGTTCAGATTGCAGCACTCCCCCAAACCGTGGACTCGATTCGATGAGGGTTATTTCATGCCCTTGACGCATTTTCTTCCATGCAGTAGACAAACCGCTAAGACCTCCTCCAAGAATACAAATCTTTTTATTTTTCATCGATTATGATTTGGGCTTGTCGCATTAGGAAAGGTTGAGAGAATGGGAGTATATGACAGACGAATTAAAAAGCAGTTTATATCTGATTACAAATCCGAAGGAAGCTAAACAGGGTGAGTTAGTTGCTGCCTTACAAATTTTGGATAATTATGTGAATACCTCGAATGCTGAAATGCACCCGCGCTTGTTACATTTTCTTCAAAAAAGAAGTTATCAAAAAGCTTGGACATGGCTACATGGAGGGAAACCAGAAAAAGGTATTTGCGGGAAATGAGTAAGAAAGATCGTAAGAATAAGAAAATTTTACTTGAAACGGAAAAGGACTTTGGCTCTAGCCCTTTTTCTTCTATCCAAGTTGATGGGTTATCTACTTTTGTACCCCTAGAAAAATCTATCGATACTGAAAAAATTAGGACTTCGGAAAGCAAGGTGAAAAATAGTGAAAAAATTGGCCAAGGGGAACGGCTAGAGATCCGCAGGGAAAAAAGTGGGCGAGGCGGGAAAACAGTTACAACGATCAAACCATTCCCAAGTTACATTGGCCAAACCCAAAAAGGGAAACTTTTAAAAAAACTGAAAAGTACCTTAGGTACCGGCGGCACATGGAATCAACAAACAATGGAATTGCAGGGAGACAAAAGGGAGGAAGTATTTGCCTGGATGGAAAGTGCTGGATTTAAGCCTGTGCTGGCTGGAGGATAATCACCCATCGACTACACAAACTCAGGAAGTCTGCTTTTCTTTCTCTTTACTTTCTGATTCGGTGGGTACTGAGTCTTTTACGGCAGTACCGTCTTTTTTGAAATCATGATCCTCTAAGGGTTCTTGGTTCATGACTTCGTTTATGTCTTGTTCCCACTCGCTTTTGGCATTTTTGAACTCTTTAACTCCTTTTCCCAAAGATCGGAAAAGTTCAGGTACTTTCTTGGCACCAAAAAGTAACAGCACAATTAGGAAAATAAGGATGATTTCTCCGCCACCAAAGTTTCCAATGAAAGCAAGGTACGATGTAGGTAAATTCATAGTTTTATAAAAATAAGGTCATGAGCACTTTGAGGCAACTTATTTTACGATGATTAATCCAAGAAAAATATTTTACCTTTTATAATCCAAGTTGTCGTAGAGCTTCTGGTTTAGGCTTATTGACAGAACTTTGGTCAGCCTCAAAGAAACCATGGAGTTGTCGTATACGTGTGGGGTGTCTCATCTTCCTGAGTGCTTTAGCTTCAATTTGGCGAATTCGTTCTCGAGTTACTTTAAATTGTCGCCCGACTTCTTCTAAGGTTCTGCTGTACCCGTCCTTCAGACCAAATCGTAAGGAGAGCACATTTCGTTCTCTTTCTGTAAGAGAGTCAAGGACATCCAAAATCTTTTCTCTTAAAAGCGAGTAAGCCGTCATATCGTAGGGATTTTCAGCTCCTTTGTCTTCAATAAAATCTCCAAAGTTCGTATCATCGCTATCTCCAACTGGACTCTGCAAAGAGATGGGTTGTTGTGCCATTTTCATGATACTTTGAACTTTATCTAGGGGTAGCCCCATTTCTGTGGCAACTTCGTCAGGGGTAGGCTCGTGACCAAGCTCTTGGAGCAATTGCTTTTGTACCTGCATGACCTTGTTAAGGGTTTCAATCATGTGAACAGGAATCCGGATTGTACGGGCTTGATCAGCTATCGATCGGGTAATTGCCTGCCTGATCCACCATGTGGCATAGGTGGAAAATTTATACCCTCTACGGTACTCAAATTTTTCAACCGCTTTCATGAGTCCCATATTTCCTTCCTGGATTAAATCTAAAAAGGATAATCCACGGTTTGTATATTTTTTTGCAATCGAAATTACTAAGCGTAGATTAGCTTCCACCATTTCGGTTTTAGCTTTGTGGGCAAGCCGCATGTAACGGCGTAGGTCACGAATTAATTGAGCTAAATCGGTTGGATCCATTCTAAATTTCGATTTTGCTTCCTCTAACTCAGCATGGACGCGTTCCATTTTAACCCCTTTTCGTTTGACCTTTACCGTGTCTTTTTTTGCCAACTCAAGGTTATTTACATTTCTCGTGATTGCTTTTAATTCTGGACCGACAAGTTGTAGGAAATCTTCAAAAATCTTAAGCTTTAGGCAACATTTTTTAAATATGGGAGCCAGCTCGCTTACAAATTTATTGAAGCGCGTTGTCGAGCGTTTCTTTTGGGTGTCGTTTGTTGCGGCTTCAACACTCTTCCACGACTTATCAATTTTCTTGTAGAGGTCTTCAAGAGCAACCAATTGTTTAGCCAGATTTTTAAAGTATGTTTCTCTGCTATCAATTTTTTTGTCGAGAACTACTCGGTCAAATCTTTCCTCTCTGGATAAAAGTTTGCGACAAATATCCATTTGAAATTCGGTTGTAAGGGAAACCGAATAAATAATTTTGAGGGCGGAGCTTTCTGCAGATTCAATTCTCTTGGAAATATCAACCTCTTCTTCCCTAGAAAGGAGAGGGACTTGTCCCATTTGTTTAAGGTACATGCGAACCGGGTCATCGAGCATGTCACTCTGATTGGAACGAGCAGTTTCTTCTTCACTTTCCTCTTTTTTCTTCTTAAATTTTTCAACTTCAGCAGAGTCTAGAAGTTTTATTTCGAGGTTATTGAAAATCGAGATTACATTCTGTAACTCCTCAGGCTGGGTTGCAATCTCTGGAAGGGCAGTGTCAACATCTTTGTAAGTTAAAAAACCTTGTTCTCTGGATAAGTGTATGAGTTCCCGCACTTTTTCATTCATCTCATCATTCAGCGCATGTGGCTCGGCATTCTTTTTCAATGTCTTTGCTACTTCTTTAGCCGATGACTTAAGAGTTTTGTCGGTTGCCGGTGCTGCTAGTTTCGGTGCAGTTTTACTTTTTTTGTTAGGTTTTTTGGCTTCGGCTTTACCTTTGATAGCGGCAGTTTTTTTGGCTGCGGGTTTAACTTTTGAATTGTCAGACTTTTTGGCAGTTTTTTTTGATGCTACAGGTTTGACCTCAGCTGACTTTGTTTTACTCGATGATTTTCGGGGCTTTGATGTTGGCATGGAAAGTATTAATTCGTGGATGTTGAAAAGGATAAGGTAGGAGGTGAGTTACGCTGTTTTCTAATTTCCTTTAATTGATTTCTCAAGTCTATGAGCGTCGAGGACTCAATGGTGGAAATTTGGAGGCGAGAGCGGATTGAAAGTTCTCTTTCCTTGGAACTGCGCAAGAAAAGGACCGCCAAGCACTCGTTGGCAAGTTGCAGAGAAGATTCATTTTCATTAGTATCGGCATCGCTGAAAAGGCAACGGTGGAAGGAATTACGTTCTTCATCATCTTCGAGGAGATCTTCCATGTGACTGATCTGCATGGGACCATCTGCTTTGATTTCAGCAAGAATCTTGGCCAAAATACGACCAGAAACAATGTTGAAATTAAGCCATGTAGGCTCGATAAGGTAGGCAAGTGGCCCGGCGATCCGATCGTCATGCAAAAGAATATACAATAAATCATCTTCAACATTTGTCAATCGTACAGGTCCTTTAATTTCTGGTTTTTGGTTGGAAGGCTGGGCTTTCTGAAATTGATATTTTGGCTTTTGGTTTCGCTTAAATAGCTGGTAATCTTTTTTTATAGCTTCGTTAGATACACCAAGATGGACACCCAGTTCTTTTAAATGAGTTTCCTCCACCACAAATGATTCTAATTTCAACAAAGAACGAAACATAAAATCGCAAATATTTTTTCTAATGTTTGGGTTAGTACGATCTTCTTGACTGGCAAGGTTTTCCACAACATATTGAACCATGGAGATAGATGCAGAAAGGATTTCTGAAAGTTTAGATTTACCAAAGTCAAGGAGGATTTGATCAGGGTCACTTCCTTGGGGGAGGGTGGCAAAGCGAGCATTTAATCCACTCTCCATGAAAATAGACACATACTTAAGACCCGCTTTCCTTCCCGCTTCATCTCCATCGAGCAGACAGATAATATTTCTTGGGTTTGATTTTTTTAACAAACCCGCCTGTGTCTCAGTGAATGCTGTACCTTGCGGTGCAATTACAGTTTCAAAACCTTCGATATAACATCGAATCGCATCGAGCTGGCCTTCAACAAGCAAAAAATCTTGATCTTGTTTGAGAGCTTTATTGGCAAGATGTAGATTAAAGAGTATCTGACTTTTCTGGAAAATAGTTGTTTCTGGGGAATTTATATATTTTGGGGCTTTTTTGTCTCCCCA
>ERZ1046876.2348-NODE-2348-length-11458-cov-7.275717_pt1 | contig 11458 bp, 10 predicted proteins | sample MGYA00383094_ERZ1046876 | MGnify/ENA primary metagenome ERZ1046876 (study PRJEB29581, sample SAMEA5548364) | metagenome | biome: marine; feature: coastal; material: water | depth 50 m | study: Short-term variability in the microbial, nano- and picoplankton... | reverse complement strand
TTGTTAAAAAATGCTTTTAGTATAAACCAAGAAATAGCAAAAAAACTCGATCATAACTTAATTAAAAAAGAAGTTTTGAAAGCATATAAACAGATAGAAGCTGATGTCTAAAAACATTCTTTTTATAGTAAATACAGGAACTATTTCATCTAATGAAAATGGAGGTGCTTCTGTATATTATAGTCATTTAGAAATTTTACACAAAGTAGGTTTTAAAATACAATTGCTAGCTGTAGAATGGTCAAATTCTATATCATATAAAAAAGAAGATTATATCGAGATTCAACATATGGTTGATGCGATTATTCCATTTAAGCCAGAAGTTGAACTTCCCAAAAAAGGAATAGCTAGAATTATTGATGCTATTATTTCTCCAGAAATTTTTGAATATTATTTTTTAAATCGAAAGAACACATTTTTTTTAAATGAATTAGTTCTTAAAAAATCAGTTGATATTGTATGGTCTGAATGGAGATGGGCAGGCTTATTAGCTTGGTATTCGAAATTAAAAATCCCTGTTATTTATGCACATCACGATTGGGAATATAAACTGGCTAAGCTTCGATCAAAAAGAACTTTCTTTGGTAGGTTTCACACATTTCAAAAGAAAAGAGTTGAATTTAAATTAGTAAAAGGAGTAGAAGGTTGTATCTCTGGGTCAGCTACAGAAACTAAAGAAATAATACAAATTTCAAAAAAGAGAGTATTATATATTCCTACAACTTATAAAGAGGTAACGCCAAAACTTTTACCAAATTCAATTCCAAATATTATTCATTTAGGTGGGATGGGAACAACAGCAAATCGCTTAGGATTAGAGCGTTTTTTAGACGTTTGTTGGGGTGAGGTTAAGAAAAAACACCCAAGCATTAAATTAATTGTTATCGGTAGCTTAAAACAAGCGTCAAATACTTTGTTAGAAAAGCTTAACGATTCAAATATTGAATGTTTAGGTTTTGTAAAAGACTTATTAGAAGTAATGCATCCTCAAGATATTCATATAATTCCATGGGAATATAACACGGGTACAAGAACAAGACTACCATTGGTTTTAAATTATGAGCAAGTTTTAGTTGCAACTAAAGAATCTGTGAAAGCGTTTCCTGAGATAAAAGATAAACAAAACTCAATATTATGTAATATACTTGATGAAATGACATTAAATATTATTAATATAATTAAACATAAAAACAGAATTTATGAGTTGAGCAAAGCAGGAAAAGAAACTTTTATTGAAAAATTCACCTGTAATAGTAACGTTGAAAAATTGAAAACATTTATAGAACAAATATCATGACATTTATTATAGCAGAAATAGCACAAGCACATGATGGAAGTTTAGGTATGGCACACGCATATATAGATGCTGTTGCAAAAACAGGTTGCAATGCTATAAAGTTTCAAACACATATAGCTGATGCCGAAAGTAGTATTCATGAACCTTTTAGAGTAAAATTTTCTAAACAAGATACCACTAGATATGAGTATTGGCATCGTATGGAGTTTACTTTAGATCAGTGGAGGGGTTTAAAAACACATTGTGATGAAGTAGGTCTAGAGTTTATAAGTTCCCCATTTAGCAACGCTGCTGTTGATTTATTAGAAAAAGTTGGAGTTAAGCGTTATAAAGTAGGATCTGGAGAAGTAAACAATTTTGTTTTATTAGAAAAAATTTCACAAACAGGAAAGCCTATAATTATTTCATCAGGAATGAGTTCATTTGAAGAGCTTGACAAAACTGTATTGTTTTTAAGAGAACGAAAAGTAGATTTTTCAATTTTACAGTGTACAACTTCTTATCCAACGGCTCCAAAACAATACGGATTAAATGTCATCAAAGAATTTAAAGATAGATATAAGGTTCCAGTTGGTTTTTCTGATCATTCTGCCTCTACAGAAGCTTGTATTGCAGCTACTGCATTAGGAGCAGAAATTTTAGAATTTCATGTAGTTTTTGATAAAGAAATGTTTGGACCAGATGCTAAATCATCCTTAACATTAAAAGAAACAAAACAATTGGTTAAGGCCGTTACTAATATTAATACTGCCTTAAAAAATCCAATTGATAAGAGAGATAATTCAGAATTTGATACTCTTAAATCTATTTTCGAAAAATCACTAGCTGTAAATAAGAATCTTCATAAAGGACATATAATTTCCTTTTCTGATTTAGAAACAAAAAAACCTAAAGGATTTGGAATTCTTGCAAATGAATATGAAAATATCATAGGAAAAAAATTAACATCGAGTTTAAATAAGTTTGATTTTTTAAATTATTCAGACTTTAAATAGAAATAAATATGACCCCTAGAAAAATATGTGTAGTTGTTACTGCAAGGCCATCTTATAGCCGTGTAAAAACAGTGCTTACAGCCATTAAAAATCATCCTAAATTGGAATTACAATTAGTAATTGCAGGTTCTGCATTACTGGGTAGATATGGAAATGCAGTTGATTTTATAGAAAAGGACGGTTTTGAAATAGCTGAAAAAGTATTTATGATCCTTGAAGGAGAAAATCCAACGGCAATGGCAAAAACTACAGGTTTAGGAGTAATGGAACTCTCGAATGTGTTTTATAAGTTACAACCAGATGCTGTTATAACCATTGCAGATCGTTTTGAAACAATTGCAACTTCAATTGCTACTTCCTATCAAAATATAGCCTTAGTCCATTTACAAGGAGGTGAAGTTACTGGGAATATTGATGAGAAAGTGAGACATGCCAACACAAAGTTGGCAGATATACATATAGTGGCTTCAGAAGATGCTAGAACGCGTGTTATAAAAATGGGTGAAGCTCCTGATAAAGTATTCAATACAGGTTGTCCTTCTATTGACATAGCAAGAGAAATAAAAGCATCATCAAGTTTAGATTTTAATCCTATTGATAAATATGGTGGAGTTGGAAAAGTAATTAACTGGAAAGACGGCTATATTGTTGTAATGCAGCATCCGGTAACTACAGAATATAATTCTGCCAAAGATGATGTGTTAAAAACACTAGAAGCAGTAAATGAATTAAATATTCCTACTTTTTGGTTTTGGCCAAATGTAGACGCAGGTTCAGATGGCACATCTAATGGAATTAGAACATTTAGAGAAGTACATCAACCAGAAAATATTCATTTTTTTAAAAACATGGAGCCTACAGACTTTTTAAAATTATTAGCAAATAGTAATTGTTTAATTGGTAATTCTAGTGTTGGTATTAGAGAATGTTCCTATTTAGCAGTGCCAGTTGTGAATATTGGTACGAGACAAAATAGAAGGCAAAGGGCTTCAAATGTAACTGATGTAATGTATCACAAAGAAGACATTAAAAGGGCAATAAACGAAAGAATAACGGCAAAAAGTATTGTTTCAGAAACTATTTACGGTGATGGAAACTCAGGAGATAAAATTGCAGATATTTTAGCAAATGTAGCATTGACCTTTCATAAAACAATTACATATTAATGAGAGTTTTAGCTATTATACCTGCAAGAGGAGGATCTAAAGGAGTGCCTGGTAAAAATATAAAATTACTGTCTGGTAAACCTTTAATTGAATATACGACTGAAGTAGCGCTACAATCTAAACTACTTACAAAAGTTTTAGTAAGTTCTGATGATAATAAAATAATTGAAGTAGCAAAAAACACAGGGGTAGAAGTTCCTTTTAAGCGTCCATCTAATTTATCCGAAGATACTACACCTACATTACCAGTTATAAAACATGCATTAGCGTATTATAAAAATATAGGAGAAGAGTTTGATGCTATTTGTCTATTACAAGTAACTAGTCCGTTTAGAACAGTTGATTTCTTAGACAATGCACTACAAAAATTCATAAATGAAGGAGCAGATTCGTTAATTTCTGTTCAAAAAGTACCGCATGAATACAATCCACATTGGACATTTGAATTAAATGAAGAAGGGAATTTGAAAATTGCCACAGGCGAAGAAAAAATTATTTCGAGAAGACAAGATTTGCCTACTACATATCATAGAGACGGAAGTATTTATATTACCAAAACAAGCATTATTGAAAAAGAAAACTCATTATACGGGTCAACTATTTCTTATGTAGAATCTCCAAAAGAGTTTTATGTAAATATTGATACGATGGAAGATTGGAGGAAAGCTGAATTAGTATTGAAAAAAAATAATAACCTAAAACACTAAAATAAATGTTATTTAACTCCCTAGAATTTTTATTGTTTTTACCTACAGTATTCATACTGTATTGGTTTGTTTTTAAGAAGATTACTACCCAAAATTATCTCATATTAGTATCAAGTTACGTCTTTTATGGATGGTGGGATTGGCGATTTTTATCGTTAATTTTAATTAGCACCCTCATTGATTATACAATAGGCTTACAGTTAAAAAAGACAAGCAATTTACAAAGACGAAAATTATTAGTAAGTTTTAGTCTTGTTTTTAACTTAGGGATGCTTGGATTTTTTAAGTATTACAATTTTTTTGTTGATAGTTGGATTGAAGCATGGAGTAACATTGGAGTTACAATGCATGCAAGTTCATTAAATATTATATTACCAGTAGGAATTTCATTTTATACATTTCAAACCCTTAGTTATACCATAGATATTTATAGAAAAAAGTTAGAACCGACAAAAGACTTTATCGCTTTTGCTTCATTTGTATCTTTTTTTCCTCAATTAGTTGCTGGGCCTATAGAAAGAGCAACAAATTTATTACCTCAGTTTTACAAAAAGAGAATATTTAATTATGATTATGCGGTTTCTGGAATGAAATTAATTCTATGGGGACTGGTTAAAAAAGTAGTTATAGCAGATTCTTGTGCCATTTTAGTGAATAAAATATTTGAAAATTATCAAGATGAATCAGGACTAGCACTTTGTATGGGAGCTATTTATTTTGCTTTTCAGATTTATTGTGATTTTTCTGGTTATTCTGATATTGCAATTGGTACTTCTAGATTATTTGGGTTTAAATTGATGCGTAATTTTAACTATCCGTATTTTTCAAGAGATATTGCTGAATTTTGGAGACGCTGGCATATTTCACTGAGTACGTGGTTTAGAGATTATTTATATATTCCTTTAGGAGGTTCTAGGGGTAATAAATGGTTTCAATTAAGAAATGTATTTGCTATTTTTTTAGTGAGCGGTTTTTGGCATGGAGCCAATTGGACATTTATAGTTTGGGGAGGATTAAATGCTCTATTCTTTATACCACTGTTGTTAACCAATAAAAACAGAAATAATTTAGATGAAGTAGCATCTAATAGTATCTTACCTAATGTAAAGGAATTGTTTCAAATTTTACTCACTTTTGGTTTGACCACATTTGCCTGGATATTTTTTAGATCAGAATCTATTACAGACGCCATGCTTTATATTCAACAAATCTCATATTTTTCTAATTTTATGCCTGATGTAATTCGACATAAAAAAGTGATTCCATTGCTATTTTTGTTTATCATTTTAGAGTGGTTTTCTAGAAAACAAGAATATGCTATTGTTTTGGATAAAAAGTACAGAACGGTATTTTACTTGTTGTTTGCTTTTATGATTTTGTATTATTCTTCAGTAGAAGAGAAGTCATCATTTATATATTTTCAATTTTAAGAAATGAAATTATTTTTATCTAAACTTCTTTTATATTTCTTACTAACCTATATTTTTTTATTGGTCTTAGACTTTTTTGTGTTTCCTCAAAATACAAATGTAATGTCGGTAAAGAATGATTTATTAAAAAATGAAAACACAGAAATTTTAGTCTTAGGGAATTCTCATACATTTTTTGGAATAAACCCAGATTTTATAAAACCTACAACTATTAATGTCGCAAATAAAAGTAGGAAACTAGAGGTAGATTATTTTATCCTAAGAAAAAATATAAAAGATCTTAAGAAACTGAGATTAGTTGTGATACCAATATCAAGTTATACCTTATTTACAGAAAAGGTGTCAAAAAAAGAAAAACGATTGTATTATAACTTTTATAAGTTAAAAGAGTACGACCAAGGACTTTATTATAATTCGTTAGTATTAAATGAATCTTTTAAAGAACTTATTGAAAATGCTCTTTTTAAGACAACAAATGTTTCTAAGTCTGGATGGAAAGCCAATAGTGAAGTTTATAAGTTTGATAAAGAAATTATAAATACAAGAATAGGAAATGTGTATGAAAGTTTATCAAGAAAATCAACGATAAAATTGAATTTAAATTATTTGAAACAAGTAATTGACTTGTGTGAGATTCATAACGTAAAATTAATGTTGTTATTACCTCCATATCACCCAGATTTTTATTTGTTTACTAATAATGAGTATGATAAGGAAATAAAAAAGTATATAAAAACTATAGACTTAAAATCAGGTAAACTATTAGACAGCAAGTCTTTTAATATTACAGAAGATATTTATTTCGAAAATGTTGATCATTTGAATAAAAAAGGAGCAGAAATTTTTTCTAAAAAACTAGCAAAAGATATTAATCAACTATTTTATTAATGAATAGATTTCTTAAAAACATATTATTAAAATTAATAATACTCCTATTTTTCATTAGTTTGATTGTAGGTGGGGCTTTTTATTTCAATTACAATCATAAAATAGATTATCCGGCAGCCATTATAAATAAATATCAGAGACTAGATTCATTAAAAAAGACGGCTAAAATTATTATTTGTGGAGGATCTAGTTCTTCGTATGGTATTGATAGTGAATTGCTTGAAAAAATGTTAAAAAAACCTGTAGTAAATACCAGTTTGGCAATGAGCTTAGGAAGTAAATTTCATTTAAATATTACAAAAGATTATTTACATAAAGGAGACGTTATTTTATATATTCCAGAGTATGAGTATTATTATGGAAAAGAAAATGGAGATGATTTTTTATACACAACAGCTTTTTATTATCCTAAAGTTGTAAAAGATTTTACTACTAAACAAAAAGATGCTTTTTTTGAAAAAGCTTTTCGACTATCAATAGAATATTATATCGGGGCTTTAAATAAAAAGAATGACAAAGGAAATAAATCATTACAATACAAAAGAGAATCGTATAATTATTTAGGAGATAATATTAGTTTACGTTCTTCAATAAATTCAAAAATAGAAGTAACATTAAAAAATAGACACCAAAAATTAAAAAGTAAGAAAGTAAGTAAAGAGTTTATTATTTTTTTAAAAAAGATTAATGCTGAGTATGTTAAAAAAGGAATTACATTATTAATTACATACCCACCATTAGAAAAATCACAGTTTGATAATCGGTTTTTGAAAGATATTGATAAAGTTAAAAGAGAAACTGGAATTACATTTTTTGGTAATCCTAATGATTATCTATATAGTGATGATTTATTTTACGATAGCAGTTATCATCTTAACGGAAAAGGAAGGATTTTGCGTACAAAAAAATTGATTAAAACCCTTAAAGAACAATTGAATTAAAAATGTGTGGAATAGCTGGAATTATAGGAAAAAATGCTTCAAAAGATGTTTTATTGAAGATGACAAACGCTCAGAAGCATCGTGGACCTGATTATACAGGTTTTTGGTTAGATGAAAATGTTTGTTTTGGTCATAATAGGTTGTCTATTATTGATTTATCAGAAAATGCAAATCAACCTTTTCAAGATGAAGAAGAACGGTATCAATTAATTTTTAATGGAGAAATATATAATTATTTAGAATTAAAAATTGAATTAGAACAGCATTATAATTTTAAAACTAATTCCGATACAGAAGTATTGATTGCAGCGTTTTCGCATTGGGGTAAGGATTGTTTATCAAAGTTGAATGGAATGTTCTCTTTTGCCGTATGGGATTCTGTTGATAAAAAATTATTTGCAGCCAGAGATCGTTTTGGTGTCAAGCCATTTTATTACCATCAAACAGAAGATACGCTCTATTTTTCATCAGAAATAAAAACCTTACACTCGGCTGGCATTGCAAAAGAGTTAAATAAGAAGGTATGGGCAAATTATTTTTCATTTGGTAGTTACGGAATGCCACATGAAACATTTTGGAAACATATTGATCAACTTCCAGGAGGACATTGTTTAGAATTCGAAAAGAATACATTAAAAATAGAGAGATGGTATTTCTTTGAGAAAGAGATTGAAAAGTACAAAGAAAAATTATCTTATGAAGAGATTAAAAATAAGTATATAGTTCTCCTTAAAGACAGTATTAAATTACGATTTAGAGCAGATGTCTCTGTTGGATTTAATGTGAGTGGTGGTTTAGATAGCTCTGCATTATTAGCATTTGTAAATCAACAAGAAAATAAACAAAATATAAAAGCATTTACTTTTTATACGAATAATGATAGATATGATGAATTACCTTGGGTTGAAGAAATGGTTTCTTTAACAGAAAATTCGTTGCAGAAAGTATTATTAAAACCTGAAGAGGTGAAAAAAATAGCAGCAAAAATTGATTACCATCAAGATGAACCTTATGGAGGAATACCAACCCTAGCATATGCAAAAATATTTGAGAAAGCAAGAGAAAAAAACACCTTAGTATTATTAGATGGTCAGGGAATGGATGAACAATGGGCTGGCTACGATTATTATCTTCAAAAAAATGAAGCAACAATACAAGGGGTAAAAAAATCTCCTTTTAAAAAAGAAGTTTTATCTAAAGAAATGATTGCTTTGTCTCAAAAACCAATATATCCCAAACCATTTAAAGATGAGCTTTTAAACAAGCAATATAGAGATTTATTTTACACAAAAATACCAAGAGCTTTACGTTTTAACGATCGTATATCTATGGCATATAGTACAGAATTAAGAGAACCTTTTTTAGATTATAGGTTGGTCGAACTTGCTTTTGCACAGCCATTAGAGTATAAAATAAAAGACGGAATTCAAAAATATGTATTGAGAGATATAGTGTCAGAATATTTAAGTGATTCAATTACATTCGCTCCCAAAAGACCTTTACAAACACCGCAAAGAGAATGGTTAGCTAATGAACTGCATAAATTGGTAGATAAAAAAATAGAAAAAATAGGAAAATCAAACTATAAATCTTGGTTTGATATAGAAGAATTAAAAAAGGAGTGGCAAAATTATGTAGAAGGAGACAATCAGTCTAGTTTTCATATTTGGCAATGGTTAAGTCTAAGTACTTATATTGATAATACTGATTTGTGTAAATGAAAAAATTAGTAATTATACCCGCAAGAGGAGGTTCGAAAGGAATTCCTAAAAAAAATCTACATGAATTAGCTGGGAAACCATTAATTACGTGGTCTATTGAAGCTGCTCTAAATTCCAAATTACTTGACGCTATTGTAGTCTCATCGGACAATAAAGAAATACTTGAGTTTTCAAAACAATATGAAAAACTAACATGTATAGATAGACTTGATGATTTAGCAAAAGATGTATCTCCAATTGAACCAGTAATTCGTTATGTTTTAGATGAATTAAGTGCTGACGATATCTATGAATATTTAGTATTATTACAACCTACATCACCTTTAAGAACAAACAACGATATTGATGATGCTATAAGAACCATTAAAGATTCTGATGCAACATCATTAATTAGTGTTATACAACCGGTACTTCATCCTTTAAAGTCTTTTGTAAAAGATGAAAAAGGATACCTAAAAGGATTGGTAAACATTCAATTTCCTTCTATGCCACAACAAGAATTGCCAGAAACATATCAACCAAATGTTGCAATCTGCATTGTCGAAGTCAAAGAATTCTTAAAAAATAATATATTTTTTACAGACAAAACAATTGCATATATCATGTCTTCCAATAAAAGTATCGATGTAGATTCTTTGGATGATGTGAAAGAAATCGAAAATCAACTCAAAACATAACCCTCATTGTCAGAATCAAAAATAATCATACCCGTTTATAACGAAGAAGGTTCAATTACTGAAGTAATTAACAACTGGACTTCGACATTAAAAATATTGCATATTGATTTTCTGATTTATTTATTAAAGTAGTATGAGTAAACGTAAAAAAGTTTTATTATTAATTCAATCTGGCTATAGCGCCAGAAACTTTATCCTATCGGGATTTTTAAAAAATACCGATATAGATGTTACTTTTTGGTCAGATCAAGATTATATTCAGCAGTATAAAATTGACAATACATTAATTAAATTGCCAGCATTCGATTATCATTGGAAAATTAACTTCCTTCAAAAAATAAAGAACAAAGCAGAATTATTTTTTAATGTAAAAAGAACAAACAATAAACAATATTTGAATTATTTAATTGGAATTAATAAAAATAAATCTTTCCGTGTCAAATTCAAAAAATGGTTATCAAATATAATCGCTCATTTCTATGCTAATGAAAAAGGAATTCAAAATTTAGACAAACCATTTTACAAAGCCATACGCAAAACATGGTATTATAAAGAATGCGTACAGCAATTAAAAGAATCAAGCCCAGAAGTTGTTTTTTGCACACATCAAAGAGCTAGTGGAGCAATTGCACCAATATTAGCAGCTAGAGATTTAGGGATAGAAACGGTTTGTTTTATTCATTCTTGGGACAATGTACCAAAAGGAGTTCAGTTGGTAAAAGCTGATAATTACTTTGTTTGGAGTAATTATATGAAAGATGAAATGTTAGCACATTATCCATTCATTGATAAAGAGAATATCATCATTACTGGAACACCACAGTTTATGTTTTACATTGGTGATGAATTTAAAGTATCGAAAGAAGAGTTTTTTAAAGAGTTTAATCTAGATGCTACTAAAAAGTATATTTTATTCTCTGGAAATGATAAAACAACATCACCTAATGACCCTGTTTACTTATCTGATTTATGTAAATCTGTTTCAGAATTAAATCAAGAGCAAGACATATATAGAATTTTATTCAGACCCAATCCAATCGATAGAAACGAAGGATTTGATATTGTTCTGAATCAGTTTTCTGATGTCGTCACTGAATTAAAACCTAACTGGTTTGGAACAGATGTTTTTTTATGGAATCAAGGTGGACCCAATGAAAAAGATTTATCATTGTTAGTGAACACAATCAATCACTCTGATTTGGTCGTAAATATGGGATCTACAATGGCTTTGGATGCTGCAATGTTAGGGAAGCCATCTTGTTATATTAAATATGATGTTCCAAGTGATTATGACTGGACAGTTAATAGAATCTATCAATTCATTCATTTTGATATTGTTAAAAAAACAAACCCTGTTTTTTGGATAGATGATAGAAATAGTCTGACACAAGTTTTAATGGAAGCATTAAATAATTCAGATAAAACACTACAAGCAAGAGAAAAATGGATAGAAAGAGTCACTCACTTGCCCATAGAAGAAACAAATCAGAGAATGTGGAATTATTTAATTACAGAAAATGAAGTTTAGCTTAATTGTATGTACATATATGAGGCCAAAAGCTTTAACTGATTTACTAGATTCAGTAAAGTTACAAACTAATTATCCAGATCAAATAATTATTGTTGATGGTTCTGC
>ERZ1046876.2343-NODE-2343-length-11465-cov-8.322962_pt1 | contig 11465 bp, 18 predicted proteins | sample MGYA00383094_ERZ1046876 | MGnify/ENA primary metagenome ERZ1046876 (study PRJEB29581, sample SAMEA5548364) | metagenome | biome: marine; feature: coastal; material: water | depth 50 m | study: Short-term variability in the microbial, nano- and picoplankton... | reverse complement strand
ATTATGAACAGAAACTATGTAATCATTGACGCTTCGGATGTTTCATCCGTTGACTTTAATAACGTCCTTGAAACCTCAGCATCTACTCTTAGGTACAATGTTGCAGGTGATAAGACATTCGTTAAATACGAAGGAGCTATGCCCCCTTTCTTACTAGGTAAGACTACTTACAGCCACTCTCAAATCCTTGAGGTTTTAGCTGGTGAAGAGTGGACGGAGCCTATGGAAGAATTATAATAATCACTAACTAACTAAATACTAATAATATGCCAGATACATCATCTATATTCTATCAAATTGGTCAGTCGACCAAGAGTGCTATTGCCACTGAGACAACACGTGCGACAGCTGCTGAAGCTACATTGCAGTCAAACATTACTGCTGAAGCCTCCAGTCGTGCAAGTGCTGATACAACGTTGCAATCCAACATCACAAGCGAAGCTTCAAGCCGAGCATCTGCTGACTCTACCTTACAAGGTAACATCGACACAGAAGCAAGCAGCAGAACATCCGCTGACTCCGCTATTCAGTCCGAACTTGACGCTACTCAAACTGGTGCCGGTCTCGCTGCTGGTGGATCGTACTCCGCTAACTCCTCCACTAACTACATTACTTCGGTAACTACATTGGTTGGAGCTGACGAAGCTCTCGACGGACAAATCAAAACTAACGCTGACGCTATCTCTTCTGAAGCAAGTACTCGTGCATCTGCCGACTCTACCCTTCAGTCGAACATAGACGACGAAGAAACAGCTCGTACATCTGCTGACACAACTCTGCAAAGCAACATTACAAGTGAAGCTTCCACAAGAGCCAGTGCTGATACGACCCTCCAAAGCAACATTGATTCCGAAGAATCAGCACGTCAATCCGCTGACTCTACGCTTCAAACAAAAATAGACGACGAAGAATCCGCTAGGGAATCCGCTGATACGACTTTACAGTCCAATATCGACGCTGAAGAAACTGCTCGCATCGCTGCTGTTAGTGGTGAAGCTACTGCTAGATCTTCTGCTGACACGACTCTTCAGTCCAACATTACTGCTGAAGCTTCGACTGCTCGTGCTGCTGAATCTGCTCTCGACACAGCTAAAGCTAACCTTAGTGGTGCTTCCTTCACAGGAGACGTAAGTGGTACAAACCTTGTCCTTAGCGGTAACTTAACTGTTCAAGGTACAACAACATCACTTGAAACAACAAACTCCCAAGTTAAAGATGCTATCATGCTTCTCAATGACGGAGCTGGTTCAAGTGCTAACAACGGTAACGACGCTGGGTTTATCATTGAGCGTGGTTCTTCCGACGACGGAAACATCGCTGCTGTATACGACGAAGGTGAAGACAAGTTTGCTTTCTACAAAACCTCAGCTTCTGCTACTTCTACTGACATCAGTGGAGACGACGGAAGTGCTTCTTTGATCGACGTTAAAGCAAACGACGTTGTTCTTGGAGACGGAAACAATCTTGGATCATTGGCTGACTTTACAGCTGCAATGGCGTAAGACTTATAAAATAATAGCTAATACAAATGAGTGCGAAAAAGAAGAAGGATACATTAGTACCTATTAATTTTCGTCTCACTAGCTCACAAAAGAGGGAGGTCGCTGGCATCGCATCAGATTTGGGTGTCAGCACCTCAGCTCTTTTACATTCGTGGATTACTAGAATCTTAAACAATATGAACGGATTCGGTGATCACGACCAGCTACTGAGAGATAAATAATAACAATAACGTATATATGAAGTCATTCAAAGAACTTGGGAAGATGCACGGACAAACAGCTGATCTGTTAACGGACGCTGTGAAGTTTATGAAGGCTACTGAAGAATACAACCCGGCATTGATTAACTGTGTGATTAAGTTCCTTAAAGATAATCGTGTTGAGTGTATGTCTGAAGAAGGTACTCCTCTGCATGATTTTAAATCGGAAGCTTTGCCTTTCTTAGAGGAACCAGAAGTACAACAGCAGATTCGCAAGTAATAATAACTTTTGTTTCATATACACCAATAAGGAGTCGTCACTGCATTAGTCGGGGACGGCTCTTTTACTTTACATACCGATGAAGAAGAAGACACCGATAAAACCACAGGAGATACCACCACAGCTACGGAACTTTAAGAACTTTCTATTTATTATATGGAAGCATCTTAACCTTCCTGATCCTACACCCTTACAGTACGACCTTGCTGACTATATGCAACACGGCCCTAAGAGGTCTGTTATCATGGCGTTTCGTGGTGTAGGTAAGAGTTGGATCTGTTCTGCCTATGTAGTACATCAGCTACTGCTAGATCCTGCTTTAAACATACTTGTAGTATCTGCCAGTAAGAACAGAGCGGATGACTTCTCCACCTTTACTTTAAAGATCATACATGACATACCTATCTTACAAGGACTTATACCTACTGAGAACCAACGCTTCTCTAAGATAGCTTTTGATGTAGGCCCTGCTCCTGCTGCTCACGCTCCCTCTGTTAAATCACTGGGTATATCATCACAGCTTACCGGTTCTCGTGCTGACATCATCGTAGCAGACGACATAGAAGTACCTAACAACTCTGCTACACAAGGTATGCGGGACAAGCTAGATGAACAAGTAAAAGAGTTTGAAGCTATTATAAAGCCACTGGACAGCTCTAGGATCCTCTTTCTAGGTACACCGCAGTGTGAGGACTCTATCTATAACAAACTGCGTGACAGAGGCTACAACGCTCGTATATGGCCTTCTGAGTATCCACAGATGTCTACACTCGTTAATCACTACGGAGACGACCTAGCACCCTTTATAAGCGATAACACCACAGAAGACACAGAAGGTACAACTACAGAGCCTCTAAGGTTCTCTGACCTAGACCTAGAAGAACGAAAGATGTCGTACGGTAGGACAGGGTATGCTTTACAGTTCATGCTTAACCCTAGGCTTAGTGATGCTGACCGCTACCCCTTAAAGATTAACGACCTTATTGTTATGGATGTAGATACAGATGTAGCCCCTGAGAAGGTGATGTGGACATCTGATCCTACTTTTGCTGATAGAGACCTACCTAATGTAGGATTACGCTCTGACCGCTACCACAGACCCCTTAAAACAATAGGAGACATGATACCTTATACTGGTTCTGTTCTATCTATTGACCCTAGCGGTAGAGGTAAAGATGAAACAGGGTACGCTGTAGTAAAGATGTTAAACGGTACACTGTATGTTCCAGATGCCGGAGGCTTAAAAGGAGGCTACGATACTCAAACCTTACAACAATTAGTAGGCATAGCTAAACATAACAAAGTTAATCAAGTTGTTATAGAGTCTAACTTTGGTGATGGTATGTTCATGGAACTTATTAAACCTCTGTTTCGTACTACTTACCCTTGTACTATAGAAGAAGTAAGACATAACAAACAGAAGGAGCTTAGAATCGTAGATGTTCTTGAACCTGTTATGAATGCTCACAGACTTGTGTTTGATCCTTCTGTTGTAACTTTAGACTTTAAATCTGCACAAGCTTATCCAATAGAGTCACAGTCGAGGTATATGCTCTTTTACCAGTTATCAAGGATAACAAGAGAAAAGAACAGCCTTACCCATGATGACCGATTAGATGCTTTGTCTATAGCTGTAGCTTATTGGGTACAACAGATGGCAGCAGATGTTAATCAAAACATGATAGACCGTAAGCAGGAGCTACTACAACAAGAGTTAGATACCTTTACTGATAGCTTTCACAAAAGAAGCTTTAGCGGTAAAACAGCTTACATCTGGTCTTAGTATAACAAATCTTTACAGGTGCTGTTGTAGTTAGTGTAAGTATGTAAAAGCTTTATAGCTACTTTATTGTTATATCTATATCTATAGATACACCTATCCTTAAACCTTTGTTAGTATTACTTTTGTTAGAAGTAGCAATAGCTTCCGTTAAAACAGGTTTTGAAGCGAATCGCTGTAGAAACCTCAATAGAGTAAGTAGGAGCAGTAACAGCTATACTGTACTCTTACTACAGCTTTACTTTGTTTTACTTATTACTTACTTACGGTTTAACGTTATGTTAACATACTTTATAACGACTATCTAAATATCATTAGTTTAATGAAAAATCACCGAAGGAAACCTGTCAACTATAAAAGTTAAAACCCTTGTAAGATAGAGGGCTGTAGCGTTGTCTCAACTTTGTCTCAATAAGATTATAACAAAAGGGTTTACAAGTAGTAACAATCTGTGATAGCGTGTCCTCACTATGAATCACAACGATCAAACTGATGTTTTACAATTCGAACTTAATAGCTTGTTAGTCAAGTTTCAGCAGGAGTTTGATTTAAATTCACAGACGATTATAGGATGCTTGGAGATAGCTAAACTAGACCTTATAACAGACTTTGGGGTAGAGTTTATACCTGATGAAGAACCGCCGGAAACAAGCAGCGACGACATCTATCCCACATTCTAACTACGAATTTCGCCACCTTAGCTCAGTTGGTAGAGCACTCGCCTTGTAAGCGAACGGTCGTCAGTTCGAATCTGACAGGTGGCTCCAGTAGTACTTATAAGCTTGTTATATAAAGCATATAGCACCCGTTCAAAATAAGTTGAAAAAATGTGAAGTGGTACGCTATATACGCGGGCAGTTTTTTACCCCATAGCCTACCTAAGTTTTTTCTCTGTGGGGCAGGGGATATGTTACATATTGTTATCGAATAAGGTAATGCCAGTCTGAGCTGTGCCATAAGTTGTTTATAATCAGCATATCTAATTAGACATAATACATATTGTGCGATACTACACGAGTAAAGCAAACTATCACCGCTTATTGCAAGTAAGTTGCGTTAACATGGTTAGGATCGTATCAATATATCATGATGCGTTGATGCGTTTTTACTCATTTGTGTTTTTCGCTGTCTTTGCTCCAAATCGCTTTAATCAATCTATATCTAGTTTTTATTAATACTATCTTATGTTGATATGCAATGACTTAGGAAACACCTGTTGACAGATATAGTAAATTATACATAACTTGTGACATCACATTTATTAACAACCAATAACCAATAATATTATGAACAAAGACATGACTAACCGCTTAATCAACTACGCCAAATCTCAAACACCTAAAGAGGATCTAAAACCTTTCAACCCTGACGATTATGTTTGGGAAGCAAAGGGGACAAAATGGAAGCAGTTGCTAATTATAATACTATCACCTTTAAGCTGTATACTTGTTTGGGTGTGGCTTGCCTTCTTATCTTCTAAATAACCAAAAACTAAATCAAATCATCAAAATGAATAAAAATATACCAGTTGAAGAAATCTTAAAAATAATAAACTTTGTAGATGCCGATCACGACGAATTACATGAACTGTCCGACGGTGAAGTTTTAGATCACGTAACGGACAAGCTAAGAGTTTTAGTACAACCACAGCCTTATATTGACCAATGGACTAGGGAAGCTATGGAGGGTGACCATCTTTAATAAATAACCAACCAAATAAAACTAATAGAAAGCTAATTATGACAACACTTAGAGAATTGAAACCTAGTGGCTTACACTATCCAGTTGCAACCTATGCAGAATATAAAGGCAGAAGATATTTAATAAGTACTTCTAGCGATTGGTATACAGCGGAAAAGATAGCTTGTGACTTTCAACAGGCTTACATAGAAGCTGGATGGTATACCACGGATATATATGATTCAACTTGTATAGATGGTAGAACCAAGCAATTCAAACAAGCTTACAACTCTAAATAACCAAATAAAACTAATAAAACAAAATGAAAATAGAACAACCAACCGACAACTCTCTTTATGTTACCGTTGGTAACTATGTTTACTACTTTGACGATTCCATCGAAGGTGAACGTATAGTACAAAGATGGCGTAGAGATGTTCCTATAAGAGATCGAGATATAGAGGACATACAAATAGAGGAAGCTGAGTTATGTCAGTAACTACCATCTTAAAAAGCTTAGACGGACGGCAGGACATAAGATTCTGTCATTACCTACAAAGTGACCGCTCGCACGCATTGCCTAAGCTTATGTGGAAATGCGTAAGCCATCCTGAATTTCAGGGTGAAGCAATGAGTAAAGAGCATTTGCAGGAGTGCTTCAAGGATACTTTGAAGTTACTTCACGTTAAACTAAACCAACAATAGAACGAACCTACAAAATGAATATTCAAAATCAAGTTTACAATTTAATACAAACAAGAATAAAACGCATTTGTCACGATACATGGACCAAAGCATCAAAGAATAAAAAGGGAAGGCTAAAATGTCCGTTGACTTATCCAACCGAAGTCGACGACTTGGTCCGTCTTTCAAGTGAAGTTTTAGACATGGACCCACAAAATGCAGAAGCCGTTGCCAGTGAAATAACTAATGGGTCCATACAAAATGCTTACCTTTCCGCAGTAAATGACTGATTGCTTACAATGTGGGCTTTCGTTACAAGGTCGGGACAATGAGTCTGATTCTTGTAGCGATTGCCTACTGGGCATAACCGACGAACAATATAAAGAACCAATTATTATGAAACCTAACCGAGAAATACTTTTAGATCCCATCGAGATGACCGAGGAGCTAATGGCTCACATCTTCGACGCTGAATTTGGAGGAGAGCTTGACTCAAACCATCGCTTCTTCGAGTTATACTTACAGCTCCAGTTATTGAAAGAGAAGATGTTAAACGATGAGAGAGATACTTACGTGTCCGTAGAAAACAATGAGGTTAAAGAACAATCATGAGTACTTACTTAGGCTATAAAAGTTATGATGTGGACTACTGGTACTGCGAATCATGTGATGAAATGTATCACCCAGAGATTGATGGAGCGTATCACGAGCATTGCAACTTAACCGATGATTCTAACAACAACGAACAAACCGAACACGATGAGCTTACTTAGTTTTGGAGTGCTTATGATTCTATTTGTTTTAATGGTAGCAGTACTTTACACGGAAGATTAATAATATGAGATGCCCTAAATGTCACACTAAAACAGAAGTACTGGACAGCCGTACCTCTGACTTACGTGTCCGTAGAAGACGACAATGCCCTGCCTGTAAACGCAAGCTTACCACTCAGGAATTAACCGATCAAGATTGGTTTGATTACTTGACAGAAAGCTTAAAGAAGGTTTTAAAGGTAAAACAAAAATGATTGATATACACGTAGTTCATGACTTTGACTGGTCTATATTAGACTATCAAACCCGCAAGCAAATACAGGAGGGATACCATAACTTTTGGGCGGAAAATGAGCTAATGGTCAAAGATGGTGAGGTAGTCCGCAGTGATATACCACGAAAGAAACCACTCACCCACTTTGACTTCGTGTTTAAAGATGAAGAGGAGGACGAATGTGAACCAAGCTACTTGTAAAAAGATGAGGGATTTCGGTGTTGCAAAGTACCGGGAAACTCAACGGCTGTATCGTGAGAATGGATTACGTGGTGAGACTGAGAGCTGTAAGCGTATCTTACGTAGTACCTTGCCACAAGTAGGAGAAGCTATAACAAAAGAGTTGGAGTTTTACAGCCATCGTCGTAACAATCCACCACTCTTCTTGATGTTTGTTATGGATATCGACGGCTATGAGCTTGGTCACATCTGTTTAAAGACATTGATGGACATGATGGACAGCTTACCTAAGTTGCAAGAGGTAGGTGTAAGTATAGGATCGGCTGTGGAAGCTGTCGCTCGCCGTCGTTACTTTGAGGAGCACAGGGGAGAGTGGGATGCTTATCTGTTAAAGAAGAAGCAGAAGGTATTGAAAGGTAACCGACGCTCACAGATGGAAGTATTTTTTGAGGAGGAAGAGAAGCACGAGAGACACAGCGACTTTATCCGTTTTAAATTGTGGGAACCGCACCATAAAGCAGGGCTTGGACTTTGGTTATTTGAACAAGTCAGGCAGCACAGCGGTCTATTTGAATTGTTTTACCAGAAGTCTAGGCTTGGTCACAGCGTTAAACACGTCCGTCCAAGTAAAGAGTTTGATGACTGGCTGCACAGGTTTGATAAGTGGCGTGAGTTAATGAAGCCTGTGTACCTTGCCACACCTGATGTACCTGCTAAGTGGGAGGGAGCAAATGTAGGAGGATACGACCACGACGGAGAGATGAACCTTACCTTTGTAAAGTACAGGAAGGATGTGGGAGATATGCACAAGCTATTTAACAGCGTCAACAACCTCCAAAGTGTAAAGTGGCAGATCAATAAGCAAGTATTAGAAGTAGCTACAAAGTGTTGGACTGAAAGCTTATGCTTGGGCGGTATGCCTCACAATGAAGAGCTAACTATTGAAGATTACTACGAGGGCAACGACGCTACTGAACTAAGTGATTGGAAGACTCGTAAGCGTCGTGCTATTGAAGCAAACTTAAAGACACGAGGTCGTCGCTTTCGCACAGCTAAAACTATTTATATCGGCAACTACTACAACAAGAACTTAGCTGACGGCTTTTACTTCCCTCACAATGTAGACTACAGGGGTCGTGTGTATCCACTACCTAGCTTTGTTAACCCACAATGTGATGACTTAGGTCGTAGCTTGTTATTGTTTGGTAAGGGTCAACAGATAGTAGATGAGGAAGATCTTGATTGGATCCTTGTAGCGGGTGCTAATGCTTTTGGTACAAAGGGAAGCTTTGAAGAACGAGTAGCGTGGGTAAAGAGCCGGGAAGCTTGTATCCTTGCCAGTGCAGAAGATCCGATAGGTGAGCAGTGGTGGACAGAAGCAGGAGATCCTTGGAGTATGTTAGCTTTCTGCTTTGAGTATAAGAAGTTTAAAGAAGAAGGGTTTGGATACATGAGTTACTATCCTGTTCATCAAGACGCCAGTAATAACGGCATCCAAATCATGAGCTTGTTACTACGAGATAAAGAAGTAGGAGGACAAGTAAATCTTGTACCTGACCAAGCCATTGGAGATATGTATCAAACTGTAACAGATAATGTTATGGAGTTGTTAAAGAAAGAGCGTAGTAAGTGTGCACTTTCCGCAGCTTGGTTTAAGTTTGGTATCTCTCGCAAGTTTGCAAAGCCTATCGTCATGGCTCGTCCTTATGGTGCAAAAGCATACAACAGCATCGATGTTTTAATGCCTGTATATGAGGACATGGTAGAGAAAAGCTATCGACCATTTGAAAAGGGAGAAAACCTTACAGCTCTTGGGTTCTTAGCACGGCTGATAAACAAAGAAGTAGATAAGTTACTGCCAAATCATATGTCTTTAATGCACTGGCTTAGAAGTTTATATGTAGATGGAGCTTTGCAGTGGTCAACACCTTACGGATACAGCGTCACAAGCGTAGTGTACAGGTACAAGAAGGTAATGTTTCACACAGCTGTGAACGGATTGATTGATAAGTGCTACATAAAACAAGAAGAAGGAGTAGACAAAAAACGTATCCGGCGTAGCTTCATAGCTAACTACATCCACAGCATCGACGCATCTGTCGTTCACCGAGTAGCAGATCAGATGGAGTTTGACATAGGATTTGTACACGATAGCTTCTGTTGCCACGCACCTAATGTTAAAGCCATGAAGCGTTTGTTACTGAAGACATATAAAGAATACTTTTCACGTGATCTCTTAGAAGAGTTGAGTAAAGAGATTGCAATCACACAGGGTACGGAACCATCTGAGCGTCCTCAACTTGGCACACTTGATGTGTCGAAACTGCACAGATGTCCTTACGTATTCCACTAATAATAATAATAATAAAAATAACCAAAACATATAATATGAGTATACCATCGAGAAAGAAACATGAGATTATCAAGTTAAAAGGTACAGCTAAGTACTGCCACTTGAATGAACCTAATAAAAGATTTAACGCTGAGTTTGGAGTGTGGAGTTGTGACCTTGTAGTAGGTAGCGATCAAGCAGAGTTGTTAAAGCAAGCTGTCCGCCCATTGTATGAGCAAGAGTTAAAAAATGTACAGGAAGCCAACCCCGGTAAAGAAATCAAGCAAGCACAGAAGCCGTTTGAGGATCAAGCTGACGGAACATCGCTCGTAAAGATTAAGCTTAAAGGCGGAGGTCGTAGACCAGACGGAACAACTTACCAATTATCTATCGCTTTGTTTGATAGTGCAGGTAAACCTTTACCGAAAGATGTACAAGTTTGGGGAGGCAGTACAATGAATGTAGCTTTTCGTCCTAACTTTTGGTACACAGCATCGCTTGGTTTTGGCGTGTCGTTAGACCTACAAGCAGTGCAAGTTATCCAGTTAGCAGATGGCGGAATAAGTGGACAAGCAGCTGAAGCCTTTGGTTTTACTGAGGAAGAAGGATTCGTAGCGAATGGTGGTGAAACCCTTGACTCTGTATTCAGTGCCGAAGATAACACAGAAGAACAAAAAGAACAAGCGACCGTCACGACCGCAGACTTCTAATAACGGTTTTCGTAGCGGGTTTGAAGTTAAACTCGCACATCAACTGGAGCGTGGTGGTATTCGATACAAGTATGAAACATTACAGATCGAGTATCAAAAGATCAGCACTTATACTCCCGACTTCATACTCCCTAACGGCATCATCGTTGAAGCCAAGGGTTTATGGACGACGGAGGATAGGAAGAAGCACTTGTTAGTACGTGAACAGCATCCGCAGTTAGACATAAGGCTTGTGTTTCAAAATGCTAATAACAAGATACGGAAAGGATCGAATACTACCTACGCAGGTTGGTGCGAAAAGAAAGGAATAAAATATGCACACAAACTTATACCAGACCAATGGCTTTTACCGCAACCCATCAACCTTGTAGTACCTGCGGGTCGTCTGACGGTGTCGGAATCAACGACGATGGGAGCACACACTGCTTTGTCTGTAACACACACAACCGAGGAGAAAAAACACAACGAGTGACAATAGAAAAAACACACACAACCATTAATTTATTAACAGGAAAACCAGAAGCATTAGCACGAAGAAATTTAACAGAAGATACCTGCCGTAAGTGGGGGTATTGGACAAGCGACGAGGGCGGACAACCTGTTCAAGTAGCTAACTATAAAACACGAGACGGTAAGACCTGCGGACAGAAGATACGGCGAGCAGATAAAAGCTTTGCAGTAAGAGGGGAACTAATCAGCCTGTACGGTCAGCACCTGTGGAGAGACGGAGGTCGTCGAGTGGTAGTAACAGAAGGAGAGATAGATGCTTTGTCTGTCAGTCAAGCTATGGATAACAAGTGGCCTGTAGTATCTGTACCTAATGGTGCGGGAGCTGCGAAGGGACACATTGCTAGGGCTATTGATTGGTTAGAACGATACGAACAAGTAGTCTTCTGCTTTGATATGGATGATGTAGGACGTAAGGGAGCAGCAGAATGTGCAGCACTTCTTACACCCGGCAAAGCAAGGATAGCAGAGTTACCTCTTAAAGATCCCAACGATATGCTCGTAGCAGGGAGAAGTAAAGAGATGGTGACTTGCTTATTCGATGCTCGTGAGTACAGACCTGA
>ERZ1046876.2337-NODE-2337-length-11504-cov-3.938597_pt1 | contig 11504 bp, 10 predicted proteins | sample MGYA00383094_ERZ1046876 | MGnify/ENA primary metagenome ERZ1046876 (study PRJEB29581, sample SAMEA5548364) | metagenome | biome: marine; feature: coastal; material: water | depth 50 m | study: Short-term variability in the microbial, nano- and picoplankton... | reverse complement strand
TACAGAGAGCGCTAAAAAACCTTCTCGGCAAAGCTGAACGCTTTAACCTTTGCGGCGTTCGATTTCTTCTAATATTGCTGGTATTACTTTATGCAGATCGCCGATTACCGCGTGACCGGCTTTGGTCACCATGTTGGCTTCGGCGTCGGTATTGATAGCCAAAATGTTTTTGGCCGCCATGGCGCCCACCCAATGCTGGATGGCGCCTGAAATACCGTTAGCGATATAAATTTGCGGGGCAATTCGGGTACCGGTTTGTCCAACTTGGTCAGAGTGAGGGCGCCAACCGTTGTTGGTAACCGCTCTTGAACAGCCCACAACCCCACCTAATGCTGCGGCCAATTCTTCAAGGGGTGCGAAAGCGTCGGCAGAGCCCACCCCGCGACCGCCACCTACCACTACCGGGGCGGTGGCCAAAGTAATTCCTTGGGTGAGTACCACCCGGTCGGTTACCACGGTGCGAGCCAGAGCGCTCTCTAGTTCAGGTGTGAACACGGCCACGGCCCCAGCAGCAGGATTGGCGGTTGGGGCGGCTTCACAACTGTGATGGGTCACCGAAACAATTTTGACGCCGTCGGTTTCCAAGGTGGCGTCTTCAAGCAACGAGCCACCCCACTGCACCCGGGTCATTTCCCATTGCTCGGAGTTCGGGGTGACGTCTAAACAGTTAGCGACAAAAGGCACGTTTAAACGGGCGGCTACCTGGGCCATTACCTCGTTGCCTCGGTCGGTGCCGCAAGCCATCGCTGCGGAGGCATCGACGGATCGAACCAATTGGGTGAGTGCTTCGCCCCAAGCTTCGGGGCCAAAATCGGTCAAGATCTCGTGGTTAATCACGTGGATGGTTTCGGCGCCGTAGGCCGCCAACTGTGCGCTGGCTTCTTGTGCTCCTTGGCCAATAACTACGGCGTGGCAGGCTATTCCGGCGTCGGTCGCTAGTTGGCGGCCGAAAGTCAAGGCCTCTAGGGAGGCCTCGGCCAAAGTGCCGCGATCGTGATCGCAAAGAATTAACAGAGTCATGACAGCACCCCAAGTTCTTCTAATAAGTCGACAACGGCCGGGGCCGCCTCGGGGCCTTCGCCAAGAATTACTGTGGTAGAGGCCGCTTCTTCGGGGCGGTGCAAGCGGCGTCGCTTTTGGCCGCCCGGTTCGGAGGTAGGTTCGGTGGCTTCTATTACTGCTTTTTTCGAAGCTAAGCGACCCTTCATGGTTGGGTAACGAGGCAAGTTGATACCTTCTTTAATACCCAAAACGGCCGGGGTGGGTATTTCATAAACTTCGAAACCGCCGTCTATTTCACGGCGAGCGGTGACCGTGCCTTCGGCTACGTCTATGCCTTTAATACCGTTGACAATGGGGCGGCCCAAGGCGTGAGCAACCCGTACCCCTACTTGAAACCCGCCGGCATCGGCAGATTCGTTGCCGAAAAGTACCAAATCGAATGGCCCTTCGGTCTCTTCAAGGTCGCTGATAGCTTTAGCTAAGGCCGCTGCGGTGCGTTGGGCATCCCAGTCCACTTCGGTTATAGGCAATAAGACGAAGTGGTTTGCTCCCACGCTGGCTGCGTAGCGCAATTGTTCTTCGGCTTCGGCGGGCCCCAAGGTAAGTACCGTGACCTGGCCTTCGTGGGCTTCAGCAATTTGTACTGCTTCTTCCAGCGCGCATTCTTCGTGGGGGCTCGTGGTGAACCCCAAATGAGCGGAGTCCACTGCTTGTTCATCGACCGTAATATTGATGCGTGCTCCGGGCGCCGGCACACGCTTAACACAAACCAAAAGTCGCATGATGGCTCCTAGGACTTGAGGCGAGTGTTTTCCGGATCAAAGATGGCACCGGTAGAGCCCACCTTGACCGGGAAGAGTTCGTTCATGTACATGACCTGCAGGTCGGTACCGGGTGCCGCAAGTTCGGTGGGCAAGTAGGCCATAAGCAGGTGCTTGCCAACAGAGGGACCAAAGCCGGCTGAGGTTACTCGACTGGCTCGCCCGTGGGAGTCCACAATGCGATCGCCATCTAACGTCAAGATGGGTTCGTTCCCACCCTGCATGAAGCGTTGGTGGCCTTGGCTATCGGTTTGGTCTTCTACGGTCAGGGTGCACATTGCTACTTCAGCGGTCCCTTCACGGGCCGCCAGGTAGGCCTCTTTACCAATAAAGTCGGCGGCTTTTACCTTGGGGCGAGCCAACCCGGCTTCTAACGGGTTGTATTCGCTTTCCAATTCGGCGCCCATCAGGCGGTAGCCCTTTTCTAAGCGGCCTGATGTTCCATATACGCCACCACCGGTGGGGCGAATACCTTGGTCGGCGCCGGCGGCCATGAGGGCATCCCACAAAGCAGGCCCGTTGGTCCAGTTGGTGTAGATTTCCCAACCGGTATCGCCCACGTAAGAAACTCTAAAGAGGGTGCAGGGCAGGCCAGCAATTTCTACGTCTATGACCGAGCCGTATGGTGATCCGTTTTGTGAAAGGTCAGCGTCGGTGAGTTGGCCTAACACGGTCGGGGCGTTGGGGCCCCATAAACCTAAGGTGGTGACCTGTTTGGTGATGTTGGTGAACTTCACCGAACCGTCGAGGGGCATGTGGCGGTTGACCCAGAAAGAGTCACGGCCGCCGTCGAATACCCCGGTGACGATGCGTACCTTGTCTTGGGCGGTGCGCATCATGGTGAGGTCAGAGTGGAAACCGCCGTCGGGGGTTAGCCACGGGGTGTAGATAGAGCGGCCTACGGCGACGTCTACTTTATTTACGGCGAGGTAGTCGGCGTACTGGACGGCCCCCGGGCCTTCGAGCTCGTAAATTTGGAAGGCGCTGAGGTCTACTAGGCCGCAGTTTTCTCGCAGGTTGAGGTGTTCGCCAACGGTGATGGGGCTCCACCACCGGTTGTCCCATTCCACGGTGCGTTCCGAAAGGTCGTAGCGCTCAACAAGGTCGGCGTTGGCGCCGTACCATTGGGGACGTTCCCAGGTACGCGCTTGGAAAAACATGGCGTCAAGGTCTTGTTGGCGTGAGAAATAGGGGCCGACGTCGATGTTGCGGCGGCCTTCCCATTGCTCGGCGGGGTGCACAATGCCGTAGGTCTTGATGAAGCTTTCGTCGGCTCGTGACCAAATATGTTCGTCGGAGCGCTCGCCTTCGTAAAACCGAGCCAGATCTGCGCCGTGGGCGTCGATAACTCGGGGGTAGCCGTAGGTCATCCATTCGGCGACTACTTGAGCCATGCCGGGGCCTTCTTTTACCCAAACGGCGGCCGCTGACCAAAGGTTACGTACCTCGATAGTTTCACCGAGGCAGGGCATGCCGTCGGGGGTTAAAGACAGCAAACCGTTGATGGCGTATTTTATTTCGGCGTCGCCGAGCATGTCCATGAGTTCGATGGCTGTTTCCATTTGGTCATCGAAATCGTCGGGGGTGAAGGGCATTTCGGTGGGCGACAAAGCGGCTTCTTGGTTGGAGGGGATTTCATCGGGGTGATGCAAGATGGCCCGGTGGCCGTAAGAGCCGACTTCCATGGAGCCTGAGGATTGGCGCTCGTAACAGAAGGTGTCCATGTCGCGCACGATGGGGTAGCCGATTTCGTTGTTGGTTTCGGCCAAGATGTCCATGGGGCCCACGTCGGCCATTTGGTGCACGGTGGGCACCAAGGGGATGGTGGCTCCGGCCATGTTGGCGATGCGGTTTGACCACACGCCGCAGGCCACGACCACGTACTCGGCTTCGATACGGCCTTTGTCGGTGACTACGGCGCTCACCGTGGTGACGCCGCCTTCGCCTTGGGTGGTTTCGATGTCCAGAACTTCGGTGTTGGCGAATACTTGACAGCCGGCGGTTTCGATGGCTTCTTTGCGCATTACGGTGCCGGTTTCTAGCGAGTCAACGACCGAAACGGTTGGGCAGTAGAACCCACCCAAGATGACCTCTTCGTTGATGAAGGGAACCAGTTCTTTTACTTCGGCGGGGCTGAGTAGGTGGGCTTCGATACCCCAGGCTTTTGCGGAGGTCATGCGGCGGTCGAGTTCATCCATGCGTTCTTGAGTACGTGCTACCTCAATGCCGCCGGAGTCGACCGAGAGGTTCATGTCTCGGTATTGGTCAGCGCTTTGTTCGCCCAGCAGCGCCATTTCTTTATTGTGGTCGACGGGGAAAATGAAATTGGAGGCGTGACCGGTAGAGCCCCCGGGGTTCGGGAGCGGGCCTTTTTCTATGAGGACAAGGTCGGTCCAACCCAAGCGGGCAAGGTGGCCAACTAAACAGTTGCCGACGATGCCGGCTCCGATAACTACGACTTTGGCGTTAGTGGGAAATTCACTCATTGAACTACTCCAGTAGGCAGCAGAGACCGCTACGAGAGGCGGCTCTGGGTAGGTAATTTACAAGATAGGGCACGAAAGCGTACGGTCGGTGTCCTGCGGAGATCTTAATCCAACAAAACCAAAAGTCAACCACATAATGGGAAGCCTAACCACATAGCGGGAAACTTTTTTATTGGCGGAAAACCGTGCGCAGGGTTTCCAAACCACCATCGACCGATATGACCTGCCCATTAACAAAACGGGCCGCCGGGGAAGCCAAAAATAACGCCATGGCTGCCACATCCGACCCCTCAATAAACGAACGCATAGACACTTGATCCTGGTAACGCTCGCGAATAACCGTTTCAGATAGACCCAGCGCAACAGCTTCGGCAGCGATTACTCGATCCATGCGGTCACCACCCACCGAACCCGGGCATAAGGTATTCACCCGAATATTGAACTCACCCAACTCCATGGCCAAGGTGGCGCTTAACCCCACCACAGCCCATTTTGAAGCGGCGTAAGGGCTCCGCAAGGGGTAGCCCACTAAGCCCGCCGTGGAAGCCGTATTCAAAATAATTCCGGACTCTTGGGCTCTCATCAACGGGATGGCCCGACGGCAACAAAGAAACATGGAGCGCACGTTGACGGCCATCGTTCGGTCCCACTCGGATACCTCAAGTTCCTCTAGCGCCCCGGTTGGCCCAGCGATGCCCACGTTGTTGCACAACACATCTACCCCACCCATGACCTGCACCGCTTCGTCAAAAAGTTGATCTACCTGGTCAGGGTCCGACACGTCTGCGGCGGTGGCCGTAACTCCGGGAGGAAGGTCGTGGAGTTGCCCCGGCAAGTCAGCAACATGCACTTGAGCCTCATCGTCTAAAAAAGCAGTCACCATGGCCGCGCCAATACCTGAGGCTCCTGCCGTAATCAATACCCTTTGCTGTCCAGTAGTTGAACTCTCAGCAGAATCTTTGTTCGCTCTCGTCATAGATGAATCCTATTCCCTGCTTGGATCCAAGACCGTTGATCCTAAAAAGATGGCGTCCTTAGCCAAAGACAATGAGGGTCAGCGAACCCATAGTGCCCAACAGCCCTAGCCATTGCCAGAGGCGTAGAGTTTCTCCCCGAAAAAGCCAACCACAGGCCACGGTGACGGCGGCGTACTGCGTACCGGCGGCAGCAACTGGGGCGAGGTCGCCATGTTGCAAGCCGTAAAGAAAAGACAATGCGCCTAGCCCCCCCAAAAAAGCGCCCAGGCTGGCTAGCCCAATCGCTCGTCGATCTGGAAATATCGAAACCGTGGCCCGTTTGCTCAAAAAAGCAAAAACTCCAAAACCCACCAACCTTTGCGAAACCATCGGCCAATGCCCGCTCTCTGGAGAGGCCAGGTCAAGCACCACGAAAAGAGCGGCGTAACTGACTCCGGAGAGAGCACTAAAAAGTACGCCCTTTTTTAAGTCGCCCGTAAAATTCGGGTCAAAGGTAATGAGTAGTACAGAAAGCACTCCCAAAGCAATACCACCTAGTACTGCTGATGACGGAGCGTTTCCCCAAAGTAAAGAAAACACCGTAGGTAAGGCCACTGAGAGAACAGCAGCCGGAGGGCCTACCACGGCCACGTTGGCCGACTGGTAACCCAAATAAAGCGCGCCCAACGCAGCCACTCCGATAAACCCGCTGGCCGCTCCGATCAACAAGTCAACGGTTCGCCACTCGCTACCCGCTACCGCTGCTGCGGTGAGAGCAAGAAAAAAACCGCCAAAAAGGAACGCCCCTAACGACTGACTGATGGTGGCACGGTCTGAGGAGTTGCGGGTGAAATGATCGCCCACCCCGACCCCTAGTGCTGCTGCTACTCCATAAATCGCCGACATGTTTAACCCGGCCTTTTCATGTTTTTTAAGGGTGGTATCCCAAGGCTTCAGAGATAATGGCTGCTACTTGAACTAACCGCTGGCCAATGATTTCTTCCATGGTTTCGTCGGGAAAACGATAGGCCGGCCCGTGACTATGCAACGCACCCATCACCACACCAGTGTTGTTGTAGAGCGGGGCAGCCACCGAGTTAATGCCTTCAGAGAATTCTTCGTGGGCCCATAGGTAGCCCTGACGGCGAGCAACCTCCAGGCGTGGACGAATCTGCTCAGGGTCGATCACCGTTTTTGAGGTAAAGCGATCAAGCGGCCGATCCAGAAATCTGTCTACTGCATCGTTGGGCCATTGAGACAAAATGACCAAGCCGGCAGGCACCACATGCATGGGTAAACTCACCCCGGTCCAATCTCTTATCTGAACCGGATGAGGAGAATCTGCCTCACCGATATAATGCACGTCATAACCGGCGGGTATAGACAAGCCAACCGTTTCGCCCAGAGCCTCTACGAGGTCAAGCAAATGCGGTTGAGCAACGGCCAAGAGGCTTTGTGTGGGGTCCACGGTGGTGGCCATGGTCAATAAAGCCGGGCCGATTTGGTAAGTGGTGTCGTCGGCTGTGCGCACGATTGCCCCTAAATCTTCCAAGGTGTAAAGCAGGCGAGCCACCGTACTGGTGGGTAGATCTACGCTGCGGGCCAGGTCACTTATGCCTGCTGGTTTTCGCGTTATTTCTTCAAGAAGGGAGAACGCCCGATCAATGCTTTGTACAGTTTTCATATTTTGCCTCTTTGAATAACTTTTGGGTGCTTGCCACCATCCGGGAAGTATGGAGATGATGGTGGACGCTTAGTGAAAAGATGAGTAGAGTTTCCACCATACAGGCATTTCCCGCATTATGGGAACATTGCAAAATTCACCACTTTGTGGGTTCGTCTCATAAAGCAGCCAATAGGGCACGTCCCTTATCTACGGAGGAACCATGGTAGAAGAACAACCCGAAGAAGAAATCATCTTAGCCGACCTGTCCGACGAGGACCTCACCGCCCAAATGCATGACGACCTTTACGACGGACTGGCCGACGAAATTGCCGAAGGCACCAACATTTTATTAGCCCGCGGCTGGGAACCCGGACGGTTACTAAACGACGCCCTAGTAGAAGGAATGCGCATCGTCGGCATCGACTTCCGCGACGGCATCCTCTTTGTCCCCGAGGTGCTTCTCTCGGCCAACGCCATGAAAGCCGGCATGGCCATCTTGCGCCCCCTGCTGGCCGAAACCGGCGTAGAACCGATTGGCAAAGTCGTTATCGGTACCGTCAAGGGAGACATCCACGATATTGGGAAAAACTTGGTGGGCATGATGCTCGAAGGTGCCGGCTTCGAAGTTATTGACCTGGGCATCAACACCGATGTTGAAGAATTCCTCGGCGCCCTCGACGAACACAAACCCGACATCCTCGGCATGTCAGCCCTGCTCACCACCACCATGCCCTACATGAAGGTAGTTATCGACGTCCTCGAAGAGAAAAGCTTGCGCGAGGAATACATGGTCATCGTGGGCGGTGCTCCCCTCAACGAAGAATTTGGCGAAGCCATCGGAGCCGACGCTTATTGCCGCGACGCAGCAGTAGCCGCCGAAACCGCTCAGCGACTCATCGCCGAACGCCGCGCCGCCGCTTAACCCCACCCCATGGCCGCCGAAACCCCAACCGGTCACCAGACTGGTGAACGCACACTCATTGTTGCTTGTGGGGCCTTATCGCGTGAACTTTTACAGGTAATAGAGATCAACAACCTCCCCGGGGTAGAAATAGAATGCTTGCCCGCCTCCTACCACAACACCCCAGACAAAATCCCCGACGCCGTAGCCCAACGAGTGCGCGCCGCCACCGGGATTTACGACACCATCTACGTGGGTTACGCAGACTGCGGCACCGGCGGCCGACTTGATGCAGTTTGCGAAGAACTCGGCGTGGAACGTTTACCCGGTACGCACTGCTATGAATTTTTTGCGGGCCAACAAACCTTCGCCCAGTTGCACGACGCCGAACCCGGCACCTTTTATCTCACCGATTTTTTGGTCAAACACTTTGACCGACTGGTCATCAAAGCCCTCTGGCTAGACACCCACCCCGAATTACTCAGCGATTACTTTGGCAACTACACCCGTTTGATCTACCTCGCACAAACCGATAACCCAGACTTGGTGACTCAAGCCGAAAACGCCGCCCAACGGCTTGGTTTACGTTTTGAACTTTGCCCCACCGGGTACGGGGAACTCGCCACCAGCCTGGTTGAACTGAGTGCTCCCAACCGGCAACCCCTAGAAGTGCATTAACACCATGGCCACCGTATTGGTAACTATATTTTGGCGCGACATTCCGGCGCAGATAACCGCACAAAAAGGCCGCACCCGAGAAAAAGGTCTCCTCGACGCACGCTTTCAGTTAGCCATTGACCAAGCAGCAATGGTGGCGGGCCTTACTGGGACCGACGATTACGTCACCCAATGGCGCAGAGAGGCCCAGCCCTGCAGTGCTGACTTGGCCCAAGAAGTCGCTGACGCCCTGGTTCGTGTTGACATCGATTACCCGGCCGAACGAATCAAAAAACTTGTACGCTCCGGCGGCCTTGAACCAACAGAAGATCGAAACTCTTAAGAGGAAAACCTCATGACCGACACCATTCTTAGTTCAGCCAGCAAAGAGGTCGCTATCGGCTTCGGCCGCCCATTCGTCATGATCGGTGAACGCATTAACCCCACCGGACGCAAACTGTTGGCCGAAGAAATGAAAAACGGCGACTTCAGCCGAGTGGCCGCTGACGCTATAGCCCAAACGGAAGCCGGCGCCCACATGCTCGACGTCAACGCCGGCATTCCCCTCGCCGACGAGCCCGCTCTGTTAGCCCAAGCTATTCAACTCGTACAATCGGTGACCGACCTCCCTATCTCTATTGATTCCTCAATCATTGAGGCCCTCGAAGCAGGCCTCGGGGTCTACCAAGGAAAAGCCTTGGTCAACTCGGTGACCGGCGAAGAAGAAGTCATGGAGCGTGTGTTGCCTTTAGTAGCCCGCCACGGGGCCGCCGTGGTAGCAATCTCCAACGACGACACCGGTATTTCCGAAGACCCCAGCGTACGTTTTGCCGTAGCCAAACGTATTGTTGAACGAGCAGCTGACCATGGAATCCCCGCCTGTGATGTGGTCGTAGACCCACTGGTAATGCCCATCGGCGCCATGGGCACGGCCGGCCAGCAAGTCTTTGCTTTGGTCCGTCGCCTTCGTGAAGAGCTCAAGGTCAATACCACCTGCGGAGCCTCCAACGTCAGTTTTGGGCTACCCAACCGACACATAATAACCGGCACCTTTTTGGCCATGGCCATGAGTCACGGCATGACCTCGGCCATCATGAACCCCCTGCACGCCGAAGTTAAATCAGCGGTAATGGCCGCCGACGTCTTAGCAGGCGCCGACGCCGACTGCGCCGCATGGATCCGCATCAACCGCGACCCCGACGCCCCGGCACGCGAACGCCGCGGGGGGCGTCGTCGCTCAGCCTGACATGGCCACTGACGGCGCCAACGACCACCTCGTTGTTTTTACCCCCTCAGGGCGCCGGGGCCAAATAACCGACGGCACCACCGTGCTTGATGCGGCTCGACAACTCGGGGTCGACCTCGACTCTGTCTGTGGCGGTCGAGGCATTTGTGGACGTTGCCAGGTAGAACCCATGTTTGGTGAGTTTTCTAAACATGGCATCACCGCTCAGCCTCAACACCTTTCGGTAGCAGTCAGCATGGAAACCGACTACCACGGGCGTCGCCCCTTACCAAGTCAAAATAACTTGGCGTGCGCCGCCTCAGTCTGCGGCGATCTCATTATTGATGTCCCCGCCGAAAGCCAAGTACACCAACAGGTCATTCGCAAAGAAATCGACCTTGGCCGTCTTGAACTTGACCCGGTACTGGTATTTCGCCTCATTGAGATTGACACTGAAAAAACCGTGGTTAGTTCAGAACTCATCCTTGAAGCTTTGGCAACTCAATGGGACCTCACCCATTTATCGATGCACCCCTCAGTGCTTACTCAACAAGAAACAATTTCTTCCGACCTTTGCACGGTGGCCATCAGAGATGACCAGCAAATAGTTGCTCTCTGGCCCGGGTTGAAAGATCTCGCCCTCGGGGTGGCGGTAGACGTCGGTTCAACCACCATTGCCGCCCATTTGTGCGACTTGGCTACCGGTGAAGTACTGGCCACCGCCGGCACCATGAACCCGCAAATTCGCTTTGGCGAAGACCTCATGAGCCGAGTCTCTTACGTCATGATGAACCCCGGCGGGGACACCGAAATGACCAGCGCAGTGCGGCAATCCCTCAACGACTTAGTGAGCGAACTTTGCCAACAGATAGACGCCACGCCTCAAGATGTCTTAGAGATGGTGCTGGTCGGCAACCCAGTTATGCACCACTTGTTTTTAGGAATTGACCCAGTGCCTCTTGGTCAAGCACCGTTTATTTTGGGCATCGAGAAAGCAGTCGACCGGGCCCCCCAAGACCTTGACCTTCATATTCATCCGGCGGGGCGCATCCACGTGTTGCCTTGCATCGCCGGCCACGTGGGAGCCGACACGGCAGCGGTTATTTTGTCTACCCGCCCCCAAGACAACCCCAAAGATCAAATCACCTTGGTGGTTGATGTGGGCACCAACGCAGAGATCCTTTTGGCGGGCCATGGCCGTTTGTTGGCGGCATCTAGCCCGACCGGGCCAGCCTTCGAAGGGGCACAAATCACTGCAGGGCAACGAGCCACCCCGGGGGCCATTGAACGAGTACGCATTAACCCCGAAACCGGCGAGCCCCGCATTCGCGTACTAGGGGTTGACCCATGGTCTAACGAACCCGGCTTTGCCGAAGCCGTAGCCGCCACCGGGGTAACCGGTATTTGCGGTTCCGGAATCATCGAAGTAGTGGCCGAACTATTTCTGGCCGGACTCATGAACTCAGACGGGGTAATTGGCGGGGCAGGTACTCGCCCGAGTTCACGCATTGAGCCCGACGGCCGCACCATGCGCTACGTCTTACACGACCCACAAGACGGCAGCTCCCCTCTGGCGATTACCCAAAACGATATTCGAGCCATCCAGTTAGCAAAGTCTGCGCTCTATGCCGGTATTCGCTTGCTCATGGACCACCTCGAAGTAGACCACCTTGACCACATTCAATTAGCCGGCGCCTTCGGGAGCCACATTGACACTTTGCGGGCCACCGTTTTGGGGCTTATCCCAGACTGTTTGCCCGACCAAGTGCGTTCGGTAGGCAACGCTGCCG
>ERZ1046876.2332-NODE-2332-length-11517-cov-6.388676_pt1 | contig 11517 bp, 7 predicted proteins | sample MGYA00383094_ERZ1046876 | MGnify/ENA primary metagenome ERZ1046876 (study PRJEB29581, sample SAMEA5548364) | metagenome | biome: marine; feature: coastal; material: water | depth 50 m | study: Short-term variability in the microbial, nano- and picoplankton... | reverse complement strand
ATCAGCCTCATCCAGGACAAACATTTCTATATTTTTAAAATTTACAGATTTTTGATTATATAAATCCAATAACCTACCAGGGGTTGCTACCAAGACATCAATACCCTTTCTTAATTTTAACTGCTGATTATGTATTCTAGCCCCACCATACACAGCCGTAGATCTGATGCTTAAATACTTACTATATGTATTGACACTCTCCCTAACTTGAGCAGCAAGCTCTCGGGTTGGTGTTACTATTAGGGCTCTTAACTGATGACCTTTGTAATTATTTTTTGGATTTGAAAGAATGCTTAAAATAGGCAAAACAAATGCTGCAGTTTTTCCTGTTCCAGTCTGAGCAGCAGCCATTACATCACTTTCGTTTAAAATAGCAGGTATGACATCAGCCTGAATTGGTGTCGGTTCTTTGTAATTTTGATCTTGCAACGATCTTAATATGGGGTCTGATAATTTCAGATCACTAAATTTCATCTGGTCCTTTGTTATTTATGCCCGAAGGTTATAGTTAAGGATGACTCGGGTCAATCTTTATTAAAATAATCTATTACTAATTAGTAAGATATCAGTTCAATATAAATATTGAATCTTTATAAAATCATACCAATTACACGGTCTATAAACCAATAGAAGCCCATTCCACCTATCGAATAGCTTGCTAGAATTTTTAGATGATTTGAAAGATCGAATCTCTTTGATAAAAAAATAAAAAATAACGGGATTGGTATAAGTGCTATTTGGGCTAGCTCAATTCCGATATTAAAAAATAATAAAGATAAAAGCATTTGGTTATTCGCTATACCTATATCCATTAAAGCGCTAGCAAAACCAAGTCCATGCAATAGACCAAAACCAAAAGCCATCATCCATGGAGTTTTCAGTTTTAAATTTGATTTACTTATCTCTAACGCTAAATAAACAATTGTTAGTGCTATAAGTGCCTCCACGGTGGCTTGTGGTAATGAAATGATATTAAAAACAGATAAGCCAAGAGTTATGCTATGGGCAATAGTAAAAGCTGTGATGGTTTTAATGATATTTACAAGACCACTTATGCAAAATAATAAACCGAATATAAATAAAATATGATCTAGGCCATCAAATAAATGGCCAACTCCAAGATATAAATATGCAGTTGGGTAATATTGCTCAGCTAACGGGATTTCTATTTTATTTCTTTGAACGTTAATCAAACCTTCAAAAGTATCTTCTTTAAAATTTATGGTTATTAGTGCATCTGTTAAAACGCTAAGATTAATAATTTCTATAAATTTACCTTTGATCGTTTCATTACATTCAAGAGTGATTTTTTCAATAATATATTTCCCTTGTACAAAAGGGTCTGAGCCTTTTGAGTTGCACATATCTGGAAATATTACATCGGCCCTTTTGCCTATGTTTTTAACAGGATACATCCAAGTAGCATCATAGGTATTTTGAAAATCATCAGACTGATCAATAATTAAATGAGCCGGATTAAACTCATGCGATATCAGATTAAATGATGAAATTAAAAGAAAAAAAGATAAAAATCTTTTCATTAAAATTTAAGATCTGGATTAATAAAGATTGTATATTCAGATCTAATATTATTTAAGAACCCTTTAACAGCATCCTCTCTTTTCATTTGCAAGAAATCAACTTCTACTTGTCTTAATACCTCTTCTATTACAGGGATGTATCCTGGATTAGTAGAGTTTACATAGACAATATGGTGTCCGTAAGTAGATTCAAATGGGCCTGTCCATTGATTTAGATTGGCTTCCATTAATTCTTTGCTAAAAGCCTTACCAAAATTGGTTTCTATATTTCTTAACGGTTCATTTGCAAAAGCTTTACCTAAATAAAATGGGTCAGATTTAACAGCACTGTTTTCTTGAAGAGCTTTAATGGCTTGTTGGGATCTATCAAAGGAGTTGTTATTTTCTGAAAAATAATAATGTGTGAATGTAAATGAAGATTCAATAAAGTACTTTTCTTTATTATTTTCGTAATATTCTTTTAACTCATTTACAGATGGAATTTTAGGGATGGATTCTTCTTTTAAAAATGAAATCTTTTGAGCAAGTCTCCTTTTAATAATTGTATCTTCTTGATCTAGTCCCAAGAAGAGAGCCTCTCTGTAAAGAATTTCTTCATCAATTAAATTATTGACTATTCTTGCTAGCTCATCATCTGTCGGATCTCTACCAACTTGAGATTTCCATGCGTTTATTAAACTTAGGATTTCTTGATCTGATATGAATATACTTTTATCTTTATCAGCATTCATTGCGGTATCAACTACATACAAACAAATACCGATAACAAAAAATATTAATACTTTGTATTTCAATTTATTATCTAAAGTTATTAAATTTAAGTACTTAAATTAATCATTCTTACCGTTCCTCCAAGAGGAACAACATCAACATCACTAGCTGGTGGAATGTACCATATAGGTGATGACCATGCTCTTTCTTGAATAGTGTCATGTAAGTCTTCACGCGGTTTAAAACCTCTATTAATTGCATCCCATGTGCTCCACCTACAGGTAGGATTTTCCAACACTCTTGCATAATAAAAAGATTTAGTTTCGTTATCGAATTCTGGGTCTATCCAGCTTGCTTTTAATTCCGCTGAACCAACATTTCTAGTTATAGAGCAATCATTAATATTAACTTTAGCTCCATTATCCGGGCATCTATTTGTTATAGGATCAACTTGAAGGCCATCAGAACAAACAACATCAAAAACTTTTTCATGCCCTCTGCCTGAAGCATCAGACCAACCCTTTATGATCTGGACTCTTTGCAGTGGTGCACCATTTTTATCTCTTTGTGCCCAAACAATAAACTCAGGGGCCCTATCACCATCGCCCATAAGATCAGAACCCATAGTGACTCCGTTTTGATAAGCTTGACTAACGAGCATTTCAGAATTTAGATCTATGCTGGATAAGTTAAAACCACCAAAGAAACGGACAGCAATACGTGTTCCTGTTGTTGCAAAAGTTTCTTTTCTTTTAAAAGCTTTAAATATTGAATCTCTAGTATTTTCTTCTGCCCAAACAGCAGCCAGACCTGATGCACCCCATTGCGTGAACCCAGTATTTGCATATTCACCTTGATCTAATGAAATAGTGCTTCTTGGTTGATTAAATGCTCTCATGTAGTCATCCATTCTTTGAATATTCTCTTCAGTGAGAGGCGCGGATCCTCTGTTTTCAGGATCACCATCTAAAATACCAACCTTAGACCAGTAATTTGATTCATCAAACGCGCCAGCACCAGTATGAGTATCAGAGGAGCCAATAAGACCAAATTTATACGGGTTACCTTGTTTAGTGAAATCTAATGTTAGTCCGTTTAAATATGCCTCTCTAACATAACTACCAGAAGGCCTGCTGAATGTTGGTGGTCTACTCCCTACTCTTACATCCATTATTTCAAAGTCAGCCCATTCATCATCTGGTGAAAGTAAAGGGTGCGTCTCTGAAGTACCTTTGACTTGAGTAATTTCAACCAGAGGCTCATTTCGCATTCTTTTTTCAGCATATTCAATATTAATTGGGTCAGAATAAAATGTCTCCATTTCAAACATCTGCCCATTTGATCCATTAGAATTATGAGGTATTGAAACTGTATCAACACCCTTATCACGTAATTTATCTTGCCATGTCCATAGGTCTTCTGGGTTTATTGAGTCTATTCTTGTCCATGGCCTAATGGGAGCCTTTGAAGAATTAAAAATAACATTTCTATGTAAATTACCACCCTCAACATTTGTTGAAGTTGTGAATTCATATCCAATAAAAGTTGTGAAATGGCCAGGATCATTATGCTCATTAGCTGCTCTAGCAACATCTTCCCAAGCAGACTTATGAATTTCATAGTCAAAAGATTTTAAAGCGGCTTGAGTATTTTTTGTAAACCAAGCTTTTAGTATATTAGGATTTAAATCTGAATAAGTTTGGGTCACAGTTCCGCCAAGAATTGTGCTAAACAAAGCTGATCTTGGCCCAGCAGATTCAGCTGTTAAATTTTCTATCCTGTTTAAGTCATGGAAAGGTTTAGCAAAATCTTTTTGAGAGATATCAGTTGTTGTATCTGCCCAAGCATTCAACATACCCATAAAAAAACCATGATCAGTAACTGAATAAAAATCTAATGGTTCTCGTAATTTCATCTCATATCCCATGGGATGCATAATGCCATCTCCTTTAGCATACCTATATGCATCATTTGGAGTCGCTGTGATACCAAATATGTAGGCATCAAAAGAATGTTTGGTATGAACATGAAGATCACCATAATAGGGATTTCTATCTTTATTTGGTTTTGGTTTTGGCTTAGATGATTTTTCTTCATCAGATGAAAAATCTATAATTTCAGTAGCACTGTCTGATCTCATCATATCTATGAGACTAATTATTGGCCTAGAATCAGTTACAGATAACCATAAACCTATAAGTAGAGTTAAATAGATTACGGGTATGGCTATCAAAAGCTTTACAAAAATTGATTTCATTCTAATTCTCCCCAAATATATATATAAATTAATTAAATCAACTCAACCAACTATAGTCAATCAATATAAGTGCAGATTACTTGTGCTCATATGAATAATGATACTAATTTGATTTAATCCATATTGGCGATGACCAAGCTCTCTCTTGAATAGTTGAATCTATATCAGATCTTGGTTTTTCTCCATTTCTCATAGCATCCCAGGTTGACCATCTACAAGAGGGATTTTCCAATACACGTACATAATAAAATGCATTTTGATTATCCTTGAAATCAGGATCATTCCAAAAAACTTTCTGCTCTGGATCACCAACCTCAGCAGTAGTAGAACAGTCTTTTAAATCTACCTTAGCTCCATTATCCGGGCATCGATTAGTTATAGGATCTACCACTAAACCATCTGAGCAGGCAACATCATATACTTTTTCATTATGCTCTCCATTTTCTACCCATCCTTTTACAATTTGAGATCTCTGCAACATACCACTAAAAGGATCAGCAACTGCCCATATTAAAAATGTTGGACTAGTATTGCCTGTTGAGTCTATATCTCCACCCATGGGAGTATTTAAAGAATAGGCTTTGCGAATAAGATTATTATCATTGAGGTCATGATTTTCTAGATCATATCCTCCAAAAAATCTCACTTTAATTCTTGGCCCTGATGTTGCAAATGTTTCCTTATTTCGAAAAGCTCTAAAAATAGATTCTCTTGTATTTTCTTCTGCCCAAACACCTGCAAGACCAGAAGCTCCAAAGTAAATTAGACGATCGCCTACTGCTAGGTAATAATTATCATCAACTTTATTCATTGAATTTGAGCGAAGTTTATTCAAGGTGTAACCGTAAAATTTAGCAAATGGCACTGAGCCTCTTAACTTAGGAGTTCCATCTAACATACCAATTTTTGAAAAAAAAGTTTCTTCACTATATGAACCACCGCCAACATGACTATCGCTTGAACCTATTAAGCCAAATTTGTATGGATTAATAGTTCCTTTTTCCTCAATCTCTAAACCTCTTAAATATGCATTTCTTACATAGGCACCTTTTATATTTTTCATTTCGATTGCTATGCCTGAGTCATAGGGAGTAGCTGTTTCAAATGAGGCCCATTCGTCATTCTTTGAAATTAATGGATGAGTTTCTGATGTGCCTTTCGCTTGCGTTATTTCTACGAGAGGTTCATTCAATGATCTATTTGCTGCATAAGAATCATCAATTGGTCCGCCATTAAAATAATCCATAGAGAAAGCACTTCCACCCGAAATATTTGAATTATGTGGAATAGCTAAACTATCCACTCCTTGCTCTCTAAGACCATTCATCCAATTCCAAAGCGGCTCTGGGTTCATGCTATCTAATCTAGAAAAAATTGAATTTGGAAGATTTTTTGTGCCTTCAAATATAACATTACGATGAAGATAGTTTTCATATAAATCTTCAGCTGATGTATATTCATATCCAGCAAAAGTTGTAAAAACTCCTGGCTTATATGCATTATCAGCAGCTTTTACTGTTTCTTTCCAAACACTTTCTTGAATATTATCTACGATATCTCTATCAATACTTCCATCTTGCAGCCCAGCAATGGTATTCCTGGCAAAATCTCTAAAAAGACCAGATCTCCTGGTAAGTTCTAATATGCCATTTGAGACTGATTCATTTAAATTATGTAAAGGTTTAGTGTATTCATATTTTGAATAAATTGAGGTTGTATCTGCGGCACTGGGAAGAAGTCCTAAGAAAAAGCCATGATCTGTAACAGCATAAAAATCAAGCGGTCTTCTAAGCTGAATGTCATATCCTGTTGGATGAGGAATCGATTCACCCTGTGCATATTTATAAGCAATTTCTGGTGTACTCAGAGTTCCAAACGTATATGCATCAAAAGAGTTAGATGTATGAATATGCAGATCTCCAAAATAAGCATTTTTATCTGGATTTTGTGAAGGTTTTATTTTAAATTCTTCGTCTTTTGTATAGTAAGTTGGATCAAGCGAATATTGAGCTTGTTGATACTCTTCTATTGATGCAGATGAGACTAAAAATAATATAAAACCAACTGCAGTTAGTAAAATTGTAAGAAAAATACCCCAAATTTTTTTCATAATTTATCCTATCATAGTGCTCAAAAACACTAACTTTTTTTTAAACAAACTGATTGGTATCAAACCTTTCTTTCCATGGTGTTAAATCTAAATCACTGCCATGTGTTTTAGGATTAAAATCTTTATCAAAAAATGATTTATATTCTGCGTAATTACTTCTAAGTGCTCCTTTCTTTGAAAAGAAGAATTTGAACATGCTTTTAAATGTAGATAGTTTCCAAAATTGTTTATCGTGTCTTAACATCTTGATGGCAACTCTGGTATTGGCACGAAGCATGTCAATCAATGCCAACTTCATTACAATCCTCATAATTTTATTTGAACCATTGACTGCTTTATAAACTTCATATGCTACTGCTTTATGTTCTACCTCTTCTAAACTGTGCCACTTCCACATATCAACTACTGGATTGTCTGACTTAATAAGTTTACCCTTTAAGATGCTAGCACCCATTGATGCTGTGATATGCTCCATAGCAGTTGTAATTGCTAATCGTATTTTGTTGTCTACTTTATCTGTATGAGCTTTTTCTAGACTTTTTGTATATATACTTTCTAACTCTTCAAAGTTATATCCTTTGAGTTCACATAATAATTTGTTGTATTTAATATGTTCTCTTGTATGTGTTGCCTCTTGTATGCAGAAGATACGAATCTCTTCTGACATCTCACTGCTCACCTCATCTTTGAATGCGCGAACACTATTCATAAAAAACTTCTCACCTTTTGGAAAACTAAAACTTAAAGCATTAAAAACTGCAGTTAGAAATGCATCATCATTTGCCCAGTTTGAAGATAAATTTTTCTGAAGTTCAAACGAAGGGTCTCTTTTAATCATTGTCATATTGTGTTCCTTATAATTTGCAACATAGAATAGCAATTACAATCATTTATAAGAGAGATATTTTAAGTCATAATAGAGATGTATTAATTCATCAATATTTTAATTTTTATGTTTGCAAATGTTAAATTCATCAAATAGAAACTTAAATCTCTTAGTAGATAAACTATTAGATATATCTAGAGAGTCAGGTTTTTCAACAGAAGATATTATTAAACTCGCACAAATAGATTTAAGTAAGCCAATTCAAGAATTTGAGTTTCCTAGAATAATTGACTATTTATATAACTATACTAAAGACGAAGCTTTGATGATTAAGCTAGGTCAAAGAGTAGATGTAACTTACTTTGGATCTTTTGGTTTTGCACTAATGAGTTGTTCAGATTTTACAGAAGCTATTAAATTGATTAATCGATATCAGTTATTGCTTGGAACTGGAATTAATTTTATTGTTTTGTCTGATTCTCAAAAATCTAAATACACTCTTAGAGTTTCAATGAATGTTTTAAACAATCTTCAAAAAAAATTAATAACTGAACTAGTCATATCTCAATCAATTTATCTTCTTAAAATTATTACTAATAATAAATTTAAATTCAAAATATCTTTCCAATTTAAAGGAATTAATAATAAAGAACTTTATGAATCGATACTTAAGTGCGATGTTGAATTCAATCAATTACATAATGAAATATCCATACCAGTTGATATAAGCAAAGAAAAATTAATATCTGCAAACTCTGCTGCTCATATTATTTATGAAGAGCAATGTGAAAAACTATTACGAGATTTAAACAAAATAGAGAACTTCTCAGCTGCCGCAAGAAGAATCTTACTTCAAGCAGGAGATGATTTACCTGATATTAAGGAAGTTGCCTTTAAACTTCACATTAGTGAAAGTACTCTTAGAAGAAGATTAAAATTGGAATCTACAAGTTACAGAAAAATTTGTGATGAAGTTAGAGATATGTTGGCAAAAAAATATCTTTCAACAACTAACTTAACAGTTTCTGATATAGCTATGTTGCTAAATTATACCGAATCAGCAAGTTTTAGAAGAGCTTTTGTAAGATGGAATAAGCTTACTCCAAACGATTATCGTCATTCTAATAGCTAAAAGAATATAATACTGTTTATGCGCCTGTAGCTCAGTTGGATAGAGTACTTGGCTTCGAACCAAGGGGTCGGGAGTTCGAATCTTCCCGGGCGCACCATTTTGGTAAAAAACCCCTCCTAAAGAGAGGTTTTTAATTTTGCAATTAGATTTACTAGGGGGAGTAAAACTCTAATCGAAATCAATAATTAACTGTAAAGCTAATACCGGTTGTTCTTGGTGGTCCACTAAACCATGCAATGGTACCTAAAGTCGTTGTTATGTCGCCAAAAGATCCATATCTGTGTTCTTTATTAGTAAGATTGTCAATAAATAGACTTACCTTTGCATTCTCACTTATCATTAAATTTATATTTAAATTAGCTAAAGTATATTCAGGGTTTGTAATCTGATTGTTGCCACCATTTTGTGCACATCCCTCATACAAAGGAATCGTACCGCAATTCAAAGCTCTTTCTGACATGATGTCGTCACCAACAGTATTTGCTCTTAAAACAGTAATAGCTGGTATTTTACCAAGCATACCTCTATGAGTAAGCGAGATACTGCTTGAATCATTTTGACCACTAACATTATATTCTAAATCTGATGCTGGATTATTACCCTCAACATGACCAACTGACACTCCAAGACTAAGAGAGTCGCTTAAATCATAAGAAATATCAAATTCATAACCTGACATTTCAACAGTTGGTTGAACCAGCGTTACAATTGAAGCTTGTCCTGCAGCGCCTATCTCAGAAACAACTACTGATTTATTTAAAAAATCTTGATTAAAAACTGCTGCATTAATTTTTAGTCTTCCATCCATAAATGAAGATTTAGTACCAAATTCCATGACTTCTGTAGTTTCAGCTTCTAGTGCTGCTGCTCCTGAACCTAAAACTGAATTGTTACTGTTTCCTGGCATGTAACCTTCACTATATGATGCATAAATCATATTACCGTTATCAAGTGTATAGTCAGCAATGAACCTCATTGAATCATTGTCATAAGTTCTTTCTATGGAGCAATAACCAGTTCCACCTGTGAGAGGATTTGAGAATGAGCCATAAACAGAATCACATTTTGATGCATGGAATCTTGCTCCTGGAGGATTTAAAGAAATTTCCCAAGCATCTTTTCCAGCATCCATAAATGGTGCAGTTTGATTTGCTAATGCCCTTAATGCTGGATTTATTAAACCAAGACCAAATGCATGATATAAAGGGTTTAAATTCATTCCACCTTCTGGATAAACAGCCCTAATATCGATTCCTTTAGTATCTTCTGATGTTCTATACCCTAAAGTAATATCAAGTTTCTCAGTTACGGAATATACAACCTCTCCAAAGATAGCTTCAGAAACAGATCTTGAATGAACATATTCAATACCACTAGAGTTTTGGAAAACGGCTGTTAAACCAATATCTACAATATTTATTGGTAATCCTGCAAGAGGCGATCCTGTACTTGCTGGAATTAATTGTGATGATGGCTCAAAACCAGCCGCACGAATTGTAGGCTGAACCATATTTCCATCAACTTCAGATTCAAAATAACCAAAAGCATATTGAAGTCTATCATTCATAGCTAAACCATTAATTCTAATCTCTGTGGTTGAACCATCTGTATCCTGAGTTCTTGGACCAACCAGAGTTATATCAGGAAATTCAGTTCTACTTCCACCTGTTGCCCAACCTGTCTCTTGATCATCATGTTTGGCCGTGGAATGGACAAATGTAAGAGTACTATTAGATCCTAAATCATAAGTAAGTTTTAGAAGGGTTTTATCTAAATCTAAATAAGAATCACCGAAAGTAGCATCATGATATGAGTCATAATGCCCTGTTGCTTTACAATCATTAACAGCTCTTGTTTTCATTCCTTGAGTTACTACACCTAGCGCGGGTCCACCTGCCAACATAGGCGAATTAGTATAAACCTCACAATTTGAGTACACTGCTGTACCTGAAGAATTAAACATAGATTGTGTATATAAGAGATTCAAATCTTCTGTAATATCAACGGATAGCATTGCTCGAAATGTTTCGTTATCAATAATACCCCCATCATCACTAAATCCATCTAGGTTATTTATATAACCATCTTGTTTCTTTGTTATCCCAACAACTCTCAAAGCCGCGTTAGATGTTAATGGCAAGTTCACCATCGCAGACACAGAATTAAGGTGTCTTTGTCCCATAGAAACTTTAACTGAGCTATCGAATTCTCCAACTACAGGTAAATTATTATTTACTAAAATTGCACCTGAGGTAGTATTTTTTCCAAAAAGAGTTCCTTGAGGTCCTTTTAAAACTTGAAGATTATTAACATCAAAGAGATCAAATAATGATCCTTGAGGTCTTATCATAAATGCGTCATCAACATAAATAGCAATTTTATTATCGTATTGAACTGAGCCTCTTTGTGATCCCATACCTCTAACACTTATATTGGCAACACTTTGATTAGTTGCAGACTTTTGAATCATCATATTTGGAACAAGACTTCTAATATCTTCCATATTAGTAATGCCCTTTTCATCTAAGTCATTTCCTGAAAAAGCACTAATAGCAATTGGCACATCACTTACAGACTCTTCTATTCTTCTTGCTGTCGTAATGACCTCTTCCATTGAATCTATAGACTCATCTGATGAATCTTGTGCTTGTAAATTAAAAATTGATAATGTGATTGCTATAAAAAATAGCTTATTTATGTTCAATTTGGTCAACATAGTAATATCCCCCTTTAAAGAATTACAATTTAACTTATCATGTAAAAAAATCTTACTAGGAGATAAAATAAGCCACATATAGGGATATTTTCAGTCTTTAATTGCAAAAAAATGCGACTTCAGCTCAGCTGATAGAGTGCTTGGCTTCGAACCAAGGGGTCGGGAGTTCGAATCTTCCCGGGCGCGCCAATTAGAAATTAGCTTTTTAATTAGGGGGTTTCTAT
>ERZ1046876.2322-NODE-2322-length-11533-cov-4.344398_pt1 | contig 11533 bp, 7 predicted proteins | sample MGYA00383094_ERZ1046876 | MGnify/ENA primary metagenome ERZ1046876 (study PRJEB29581, sample SAMEA5548364) | metagenome | biome: marine; feature: coastal; material: water | depth 50 m | study: Short-term variability in the microbial, nano- and picoplankton... | reverse complement strand
AAGCACGGAAAACCCAGTATGCTGGGTGCGGCAACGGGTGCCATCGCAGGATTGGCTGCCATCACACCCGCTTCAGGTTCGGTTGGTCCAGTCGGGGCACTCGTCATAGGGGCTTTGTCAGGATTCATCTGCTGGTGGGCTTCAACCGTGTTGAAATTGAAACTGGGTTATGACGATTCACTGGATGTGTTCGGAGTGCATGGTGTGGGTGGTTTCATAGGGACGATCATGTTGGGGATTTTTATGGCTCCCGCTTTCGGAGGTGTCGGAGGGGAAGGGTTTTCGATTGGTAAACAACTGGGAGTTCAATTATTCGCCGCCGCTGTAACTGCTGTCTATACAGCCGTCGCAACGTTCGTTATTTTGAAATTGGTGAAAGCAGTTGTTGGTTTAAGGGTGGATGAGCAGGAGGAAAATACCGGGCTTGATACCACCTACCACGGGGAGGAAGCTTACAACGAATAATTGACTCCCACTAGAACCACATTATCACTATGAAAAAAGTAGAAGCCATCATCAAGCCCTTCAGGATCGAAGAGGTCCGCGAAGCCCTCTCTGAGGTGGGTGTCGTCGGTATGTCTGCGTCCGAAGTCAAAGGTCACGGCAAGCAAAAAGGTCACAAGGAAATTTATCGTGGTAGTGAATACAATGTAGACTTCCTGCCCAAAATCAAAATCGAAATGGTATTGCCCGATGAAAAAGTCCACGACGTGATTGATGCGATATGCAGATCTGCGAATACAGGTAAGATTGGCGATGGTAAAATATTTATACAATCAATTGAACAGGCCGTTCGGATTCGCACTGAGGAAACCGGCGACGATGCCCTTTAACTTGCTTTCCTGACAAGAGTCTGTGGCGCGATCTCGGCCAAAAGCCCTCAACCTGAGGAACGTTTATTCGATTCCAATGGATTTAAGGAACGGGGCAAGTGAACGTTCTCGCCCGAGGAATTCGAGAATTAAATCATTGGCGTTTCTCGAGCCTCCAGGAGCATAAATGCTCTCTCTTAGGCGTTTCGCCGCTTCTTTGTCGTTGTATTTCAGTTCGGACCCTTCAAAAACGGTTGCCATGTCAGCGGCGATTGCATCGGCCCAGGCGTAGCCATAGTAGCCTGCGTCGTAACCGGTCAAGTGACCAAAATAGGTTGCGAAGGTAGTATCTTCGGGCACAGGCAGAAAAACATCACTCAAGATTTGATTCGATGTTTGAATGACATCCAGGGAGCCGTCCACCTTAGATTGGGAATGCAATTCAAGATCCAGGATTCCAAAGCTTAATTGGCGACGGTAGAAAGTGCCGATGGTGGCCAATCTGGCTGCTTTGAGTTGATCGAGAATTGCGGATGGAATTTTCTTGGAAGAATCTCTGTAATCGGCTGCGAAACCATCAAGCTGCTTTTTGTCCCACACCCAATTTTCGAGCATCTGAGAGGGGGCTTCAACGAAATCGCGAGGCACGCTCGTTCCAGAAAAGCGGGAATGTTTGGCTCGCGTCAGGATGGAATGTAAGGCATGTCCGAATTCGTGGAAGAGTGTTTCCACTTCATTATGGGATAATAATGAGGGCGCATCCTCAGTCGGTGAAGGAAAGTTACAGATCAGCGCCACACAGGGTCGCTGGTAAAGCCCGTCTCCAAACTCCTTGCCCGCAATCAATCCGAATTGAGCAAAGTGATTGAACTTTCCATCTCGCGGGAACATATCCAGATAGAACATGCCCATGGGTTCACCTGTCTCAGCATCCACCACTCCATAAAGTTCAAGGTCGTCAACCCACTTGTAGGGTGGCTCCATTTTGTCAAATTGCAGACCAAACATATTTTCGTAAATACGAAACATGCCCTGCAAGGATTGTTCATAAGGAAAATAGACACGGAGTTGCTCTGCATCGACATTGTATTCCTTTTTCTTGAGTTGATTGCTGAAATACCGCCAGTCCCAGAGATGTATCCTGGCATTCGAGTCACCGGTTTCCTGAACTTTCAATGCCCGGTAGGTTTCCAGTTCCGCATCGAATTTTGGCTGGAGTCCCTCTTTGAGTTCTTTCAAAAAGTTCAATGCTGTGTCACCGTCGCCTGCCATTTTGACTTCGGTCTGATAATCAGCCCAGGTAGCGTACCCCAGCAAGTGTGCGATACGTGTTCGTAAATCCAAAATGGATTGAAGCAATGCCGCGTTCTTCTCACCAGCCAGCGAATAGCGGGCCTCTTTCATCCGGCGTCGTGTTGCTTCTGACTGCGCATTTTCCATCACATTGATAAAATGCCAGGTCACGTTTGCTTTCACCGAATAGGTATCATCCCCAGTCTTTACTCCATCGCCTTCCAGAAAAGAATTGGGAACCCCTTTCAAATCATCACCCGTAAATTCAAGCGTTGCCTGAGCTTGAGTGATGTTGGAATCAAAATCAGTGCTCAATGCTGATAGTTGCTTGCGGAGCTTTTCCACCTCGGTGCGCTCTTTTACATCAAGCGAAAGCCCTGCGCGCTTGTAGTCACGCAATGTTTCCTCAAAAAGCTTCTTGTCCTCACCCGACAGGTCAGCCTGTAAATCTGCGTAAGCCTTGACGGATCGATAAACATCCTCACGATAATCCAGTCCCACTGCCCAGTCTTGATAACGCTTGATTAGTTGAGTTGCTTTTTCCCGAATCGCTGGGTCCTGACTGGTCTCTTTCATGAGATAGACCCGGCTGGCTGTCAGGTCTGCCTCGTAGCTTAAATCATCAAGAGCTCGAATAGTATTTTGAAAATTAACCTCAGAGACGCTTAATGACGCCACCTTGTCCAAAGCTGCATTGGCATGTGCAATGGTCATTTCCATGTTCTGCTCCATGACCTCCGGATCGGTTTCAAAGTCGGGCAGTGCCAGCATGGAGTTGAACGGCTTCGCTGCCTGGTTCAGAGTTTGAACTGTTGTCAATGAGTTGGGTGTGTTTTCAGGAGTCGTCTGGCAAGCAGTCATGATTGATAGTGTGAGGATGTAAATACCGTTTCGCATCGCGTTGTAGAACGTACTCTCCCTGGGCTGGTGGAATCAAGCTGAGATTTGCTGCAATGGAGTCATCGCGGCCGATTCAGGGGCAATCGCCGAAGGAATCAGTCTGCCATTGATGCAAATGTTCATGGTCGTCGATCCAAAGCATACGCACTTGAATCAGTGGATCATGTTGATCAATCCAGCCGGGGGATTTCTCGGGCCCCAGAACAGAAAGAGTGGTGGCAAGAGAATCCGCCTCCATTCCAGTTGGCGCGATGACGCTTACCAATACGCGTTGGGTAAGGCCAAGCCCCGTTTTTGGATGAAGAATATGTGAGTATCGCTTGCCCTCAATATCCACGAACTGAAATAGATCGCCAGATGTCGCAATCGCTCGATTATTAAGCTCAATAATCCCTGCCTCATGGACCTCATTCTTAAAATCTGCCAACCGAACCTGCCATCCAGAAGCATTCGGAGGAGCATCCAGGACCGCCATGTCTCCGCCCCCGGAAATCAAGGCGCTCGATATTCCCATGGGCCCTAAAACCCTCAGACCTTCATCGAGCGCAAATCCTTTGGCAATTCCACCCGGATCCAAACGCATACCCGGAACAGTCAAACAAACACTCAGATCCTCAGGAGATAAAACCAAATGATGCCACCCCGTGCGACGCATCATGGAATTGAGCACTTGCGGGGAGGGTAATTGCTTTTGACGACGAACTTTCCGCCAGAGTGCCGTAGCTGGCCCCAGAGTAAAGTCAAAGGCTCCTTGAGATGAAACAGAAAGGCGCTGCGCATGCGTGATAACCGTCCAGAGTTCATCACTGACATGAGTCCAAATCCCCTGCCCCGCCCCGTAACCCAGGCGGCTCAGTTCACTGTCGGTCTCGTAGTTGCTTAAAATGTTGTTAAGGAAGGAAATCCGGCCCCAGACTTTACCCGCTGCATCAGAAGCATGAGAGGCACCCCGATCTGTGTAGATCACGAGGCGGAAAGGGACGCCCATTTGGGGGCTTTCGAATTGATACCTTTTTTGAGCAGAAACAGGTTTTTCTGAATGGATCAGTGAATCGAACCCAAAGAAGAGCAAGAGGACTAATGCGAGTTGGATTTGCAACCGTTCAAATTTCTTCACTGGTTGAGCCTAACTCGAAGACTGAAGACAATCTAGTCCATAAAATACCATTCACTCATTTGAATCAGCCTAACTGTTTCAAAAGAACTTGAGAACGTTTTCCGTTGCAGCGCTCCAAATCTTTGGGTTTTTTACTGAAAAAATGTGCTACTTCCGCAGCGAAATGACTGTAGGATTTGAATCCGGTGATGGAGGCCACTTCACGCTTATGCATTCCACGATCGAAAAGCTCCCTGGCATACACCATACGCTGTTCACGTAACCAGGATTTGGGGGGCATGTTAAGAATGTCATGGAAGGAGCGCTCCATCTGACGTTCACTGACATTGAGCAAGCTGGCCAGATCGCTTGATTTGAACTCACACAAGCGGGCAAGTTTCGAAACATCCAACTGAGCATCTGTTTCTGCAACACAGAAAAGTTTGCTGCCTTTCTTGACGAGTTTTCCTAGCATGATTTCCCTTTGTAGTTAAAAAGCGACAAGCCTTTCATCGCAGTATTCCTGGTAACAAAATGTGGGTTAATTGCAACCTGACCATATTTGTCGCAAATTAGCAACAGTATATCCGTCCCTGAACCGAATTTCCACCAGCAACCCCGTATGGACAATTAGAGGTTAGCTTGATGAAGGGATCTCGACTTCATAAGATCAAAATCATAATAAACTGGAAGACAAGAATGCAGAATAAATGCCTGCGTGCATTGCGTTCCATATTGCCCGCAATGCACACAAATCAGGTGACTTACATAATGTAGCTTTGGTGTGCCCCAATTGTTGTCGAAAAAGATTCACCTTTTCCTTCATCTGCCTGTAAGATGAGTTGATATCCTTTATGAAAAAAATTTCAGAACAACCTCTAAAGTTCAGTCGCAGGAAAATGCTTGCATCAGCTAGTGTGGCTGCCGGAAGCGTTGCTGTTGGATACCAATCAACAAAAGCAGACTCACCGCAAAGCGCGCAAGGCAAAGCATTCAGATACTGCCTCAATACCAGCACAATCCGAGGACAGAAGCTTGGAATTGTTGAAGAAGTGGATACTGCAGGCAAGGCAGGGTATGACGCAATGGAGCCGTGGTTCGATGGACTGAACCGTTACGCGGATGCTGGCGGCTCACTTAAGGATCTAGGCAAGAAAATTGCAGATTATGGCATGACCATTGAAAGCGCCATCGGCTTCGCTCCTTGGATTGTCAATGACGATCAAAAGCGCAATGCAGGTCTGGAGCAGGCAAAACGGGAAATGGACCGCCTCGCTCAAATCGGAGGCATCCGAATGGCAGCCCCTCCAGCAGGCACCGCTCGTGAAGAAAAAATTGAACTCGCGGCCATGGCTGAGCGGTATGCCAAACTACTTGAAATTGGTGAATCCATTGGCGTCATCCCCCAGATAGAAATGTGGGGTGGGCATCCGGTTATTGGACGTATCAGTACAGCCGTTTCCATAGCCATCGAATGCAGACACCCGAAAGCCTGTTTCCTGGGGGATGTCTACCACACTTACAAGGGTGGATGCGCTTTTGAGGGGCTGAATCTGCTTGGCCCACAAGCATTGCAGGTTTTCCACTTCAACGATTACCCAGCTGATCCACCCCGCGAAACCATTAATGATTCACACAGGGTTTACCCTGGAGATGGTATCGCACCCATTGCTGAAATCATGCAAGGTTGGCTGAAAATTGGTGCAACTCCTGTGCTGTCATTAGAGGTCTTCAACAGGGACTACTGGAAACAGGACGCCAAACAGGTAGCCAGAACAGGTCTCGAAAAAATGAAAAGTGCGGTAAAAAAAGCACTGGGTTAATCGTGATCAGTGCCTCCCGCTTCGGCCCAGAAAACATATGAGACAATCGAGAAGAAAAGACTGGATTGAAAGGTTGCTACTCATACTCCTCTCACCCCTCACTCAGGCGGCAACCTTTGATTGCACGATCGAGCCGGGATATGATGAAGCAATAGGAAAGGCGCATTACCGTATCTGGATACCAGAGGAAACGCCTGAACTGCGTGGTATTATTTTTCGCCAGCATGGTTGTGGTCAGGGGGCGAGGAAACTGGGACTGGAGCATGCCGACGATATCCAGTGGCAGACATTGGCTCAAAAACATGGTTTCGCACTCATGGGCTCGCAAATCTGGGCGCCCGAAGAAGATTGTTCGACCTGGACCATGCCAGAGGATGGATCTGCAAATGCCTTCCTGAGCGCGCTCAAATTACTCGCAAGAGCCTCGGGGCATGCAGAATTGGATCAGGTTCCCTGGTGCTTGTGGGGCCACTCGGGAGGAGCGATCTGGACAGTGAACATGGCTTACCTGTTTCCTGAGCGCATCATCGCAGCCTTTCCTCGCTCTGGAGGTCTTTCGCCTGCCGGAACCACCTACACGCGCAGCACCCCACAAAAGCCTGGTTCAAACGAGGCAACACTGAAAGTCCCCATCCTTTTTTGCTATGGCAAACAGGAGTATCAATCCGGCAACCGTTTCTATGATTTAATCGCCGGGGTACACGAAGTATTTGAGTATGGCCGCAAGCACCATGCACCCTGGGCTCTGGCGGTGCACCCCGATTCTGAACATGAGAACAGTCAGAGCCGACAACTGGCCATTCGCTACTTCGATAAGATCATCCCTGCGCGACTACCTGATCCAGCCCATTCCGAAAACAAGGTTCAGGTCCTGAAAACATTGCCCACCGGAAAACATTGGATCGGATTACATGAATCCCTGGAAACTTTCGAAGCATCCAATCTGCAATCCAATCTGCATGAATCCAGCTATCTACTGAACAAAACCCTTGCCGCCGATTGGGAATCTTTTTGTCAAAATGGACACATCCCCGACACCTCTCCTCCTCCTCCTCCACACAACTTGAGAGTCGAACAGGAGCCATATCGAACCAAGTTGCAATGGAATGCTTATGCGGACATGGAGTCAGGGATCCAATCTTTCAGAATCTACCGCAAGGGGAAACTTATCGGCGAAATAGCTGGGGTATTGAATCGACGATGGAACCCAACCGGAGCCTACCAGGCTTGGAATTACAGTGACCAGCCACTCAATGGCAGGGAACTTCTACCTATGATTTTCACGGATGGCGACGCAGCCAATGCACAACCCGAGGATTACCAGGTATCAACGGTCAACAAAGAGGGATTGGAATCCAAGCGCACTCAGGGCATCAGCATGAAGACATGGATCGCACGAAATAAATCCGTGTGGACAAATCTCTCGGATGCCGATTTTTTAACTCACTGGGAAGGACCTGATGGTCATAAACCGAGAGGCTGGAAATGGGAAAATGAAATCCTGAGCATGTCTCCAAACAAAAACAAAGGGTCGCAGACCGGCCTGTTTTCCAAAGAAATCTATGGAAATTTTGAGTTTCAGTTTCAGTTCAGAATCGGAAATGGAGGAAACAGTGGTGTCAAATACCGCATGCAGGATTACGATGAACAATTCCTTGGCCCCGAAGACCAGATACTCGACGACCAACAACCCTACCCCGGCTACAACCCTGCAGAATCGACAGAAGCCCGTTACATCACAGGCACACTTTACGTGTTGGACATGGGAGATTGGAATCTGGATACCCGTCATCCACCAGGGACATGGAATGCCGGAAGAATCATTTCAAATGGCAACCGGATTGAGCATTGGGTCAACGGGGTAAAGATCGTTGACACCCGCACCCATACCGAAGCCTTCAAAAAGGCCATTCAACGAAGCAAGTTCAAGAAATGGGCTCATTACGGCCAAAACACCAAAGGCCGCATCATGCTGCAGGACCACGGAACCAAAGTCGAATTCAGAGGATTAAAAGTCAAACGCCTACAAAAATAGAAAAGGACTTGATTCAAGCAAAGTATCCCATACAATCCGAATCGTTGCCCATCAAGGCACGGATCATTCAATCCCCGAATGTCCAACCAAAGGCCAGCTTAGCTCAGCGGTAGAGCAACGGTTTTGTAAACCGTCGGTCGTCGGTTCGATTCCGACAGCTGGCTCCATAATTAAAGCCTTCCTAGACACCCCGTTACATCCCACAAGGAGACTGTAAACGCCATCAGCCACCCTGGGTCGAGTATGGGAAATTTCAAATTTGATGTCTCATTAGGAACCTCGGCTCATCATTGAAACCCATCCGTCAAAGGAGAGTTCATCCAAACTGTTTTAGTTTCAATTCCCATTCGAATACCAACCCTACTAGATCCACACTTTGCTTGCTTTCAACACCACATTCTTACATGTTGCTTTTTTCACCTCATCAAGTTACAAATCATAGTAATTCATGAAGCTTTTCAACTCCCTAGTGGCGACGAGTGCAGTTCTTTCACTGAGCGCAATGGTTCCGCAAATCCAAGCCCAACTCACGATGTCTCAGGAGGCTACTCGTACGGCAGTCGTGGATGCATTGTGTCCAACATGCGTGACGGCTGATCTCTATCCCAGCCCTTATGCCGAGCAAACCCTGCCAGGTATCCAGGAGGCATTGTCCTACGTTGGTTTTGATCTGGCAGCGCTGCTGCCTGAAGGGGCGGTCATTACCAGTGCCACACTGGATGTCTTTGATTTGAACATAGAGGTAAATGATCAATTTTTATACGTGGCCTTGATGGATGTGCCTTCGGACTGGGATCCCGAAACCCTGACCCTTGATGAGGCCAAGAAACGTTACGATGCGGTTACCTCCACTAGGCCTACTCCTCTCGTGCGGCCCAACACCCGTCGAGCGCTTTGGCAAGGGGAAGTAGCCATGGACCTTGAATTCGTGCCGGGGCAATCCACTGCCAAGCGGGCCATCGTTCGAAGCGCTGGCAGTTCCTCCGACGAGGATCTGGTGGACGCCTTGAACATGGCGCTCAGTGAAGGAGACGGGTTTGCATCCTTTGGCTTCTACGGCAAGACCCTGGATGATAATGCTATTGTGGGGATCGATTTTGGGGATGGGGAAGCTGGCCCTACGCTGACCTTGAAATTGGCAGGTGGGGGTGATGCCGGCAAGACCGTGATCTATGATTTTGATGGCGGCGACGCTGCGGGCTGGGAGGCCGTTTTGGAATCGGCAACTGAAGGTGGTCCAAACCACCTTGGGTTGATTCATGCGGAGGACCCTAATGTAGGTGATTCGGTGCCCCCGCAACCATTGACCGGAGCAGCCTTTGTGGGACCCATTCCTTTTGAATCTGAAGATGGGACCAATGCCCGAGACAAGGCCCATCAGACTCTGGTCTATCGTTCGCCTGAGTTCATTATGGGGCTGAACGGGCGGATTTCCTTTGCCCTCATTGGAGGGGCCAAGCCCAACCTCGACCTTGAGGAAGTCAATGCCAACGGACTGCAGGAGGATTCCAGCACCGATGGTGCGATCGGTGTGGCCCTGCGGCGTGCTGACTCGGGGCAATATATTAGTTTTCATGCACGCTCGGAAGATGGAAGCCAGGCATGGGAAACTATTGTTCTGGACGCAAATACTCTGGAACCGCTCATTGAGCCAGGTCAGGCCTACACCCTCGATTTCATTGATAGTTTTCATGGCGGCTGGGGCTGGGCTGGTTTGGATAATGTGATTATTCAACAGGGTGTTCGGACCACCCAATTTGACTTTGATGATGAAACCCTGCAAGGGTGGACGGTGGTCCAGGGCTCGGAAGAAGCCAATGGGCCTCATCGCCTGGATGTGATCAGTCAGAACGATCCGGCAGCAGGCAATTCAGTGCCCCCAACCCCATTGAACGCACCTGCTTTTGTTGGACCGGTTCCCTTTGAGGCCGCCGATGGAACAAACACTCGCGATCAGCCCCACAAAACCTTGGTGCTGCGATCACCCCCGTTTAGCATCTATCCCAATGGGATGATTTCCTTTGCCTTGATAGGTGGCGCCCATGCTGGCATCGACCTGGATGAGGTCAACGCCGATGGTCTGCCAGAGGTGTCCAGCGGTAGTGGCGCCATTGGGGTGGCCCTGCGTCAGGTCAGCAACGGTGCCTACCTGACCTTCAACGCTCGATCCGAAAGTGGAAGTCAGGCATGGGAAACCATCATTCTTGATCAAGAGGATTTGCAGGGCGTGGTGGCTTTTGGGGAAACCTACACGCTGGATTTTATTGATACCCATAGCGGCGGCTGGGGGTGGGCAGGATTAGATGATGTGATCATTCAGGAAGGCACCCCGATCTTGAAATACAATTTCGATGATGAAACCCTGCAAGGCTGGACTCAGGAAGGTATTTCGGAAACGGGCCCTACACAGCTTGGCGTCATCAGTGTGAACGACCCCACTGTGGGCGATTCAGTCCCACCTGTACCCTTGAACGCACCAGCGTTTGTGGGGCCACTGCCCTTTGAGGATCCCGATGGGAGTAATACGCGCGACCAGGCTCACGCAACGCTGGTGCTGCGATCCCCTCCATTTTCACTGTTTGGTGATGGAGAAATCTCTTTTGCCTTGATTGGCGGAGCGCATACCTCATTTGACCTCGAAGAGGTCAATGCCAATGGTTTGCCGGAAGCCTCCGGGGGTGGCGGAGCTATTGGGGTTGCCCTCCGAGATGATCAAACAGGTCACTATCTGGCTTTTTATGGTCGCTCTGAAAGTGGGAGTCAATCGTGGGAAACCATCATCCTTACTTCAGAGGATTTGGCTGGGGTGATTGAGGAAGGCGCTCAATACACCTTGGATTTTATCGATAGTCACAGCGGCGGCTGGGGTTGGGCTGGGCTGGATGATGTCATCATTCGCCCCGGTATGGCGCCTGAGACCGGTGGCTCCATTGTTTCAGTGGGACTGGAAGGCGGGCAGATTGTGGTGGAATACACCGGGCAGCTCCAACAAGCTTCTCAAGTCGAAGGTCCATGGTTGCCCGTGGAAGGAGCCTCCAGCCCATTCTCGGAGCCAGCCTCTCAAGAGATGCAGTTCTTTCGTGCAGGTCCTTAGCCCGAATGTCTCAGGATTTGATTATTTAGGGAAAAACCCTTGAGCAGAACCACTGAAAATGGCTCGTGTCAACTTGTCACCGCGTGGTGATATTGCTCCACACCTCAGCCTGATGATGCAGCCTGCCAATGGGATTTGATATGTTGGAGTTTTAGCAATTGCAATCAATACCCGGCCGACCAAAAGGGCATGGGTTTTCGCTCCTGATTTTCATGAACCGTTTTGAATGGGACTGCCTTTTTCTGCTCTCTCTTGCAGGTACTGCATCGATTTTAATGCCGATTCCGAAAAAATTCGATAGACCTTCTGAACGGATACGGTCACTTGTATCCCTTTCAAATTCGTGTCTTCAATCCCTGCAGCGCTACAATCCTCTGGGCATATCCGCTCAAACAGCGAAAGGGAAAATGAGGGAAGAAAGTCTTCAACTATCTGTCTTGATGGGGATCGGGCATCGGGCTTCTAGTTATCGCCAGACTT
>ERZ1046876.2311-NODE-2311-length-11566-cov-4.720094_pt1 | contig 11566 bp, 11 predicted proteins | sample MGYA00383094_ERZ1046876 | MGnify/ENA primary metagenome ERZ1046876 (study PRJEB29581, sample SAMEA5548364) | metagenome | biome: marine; feature: coastal; material: water | depth 50 m | study: Short-term variability in the microbial, nano- and picoplankton... | reverse complement strand
ACAAGGAGATGTGACCGTGTGATAAAAATTCACCCCGGTCTCCACTTTTTTCCTTCCTTGAGCCACTCTCCATTTATTAGTGTCTCGCAAAGAAAAGACACAACCACAGTATTCCTGTTGGTAAAAGCCTTCACGCTTGGAAATATCTATCATTCGTTGAGACCCCCCAGATTTCCGCCAATTATAGGTCCAATAAGTAAGGCCCTCGTAGCGGGTGGCAGCTCGCTCCCCACAACCATTAATCTGCTCCATGTTTTTCCATCTTGAAATCCCAAGACTACTAGTAAAAACTGAAAAATTATTTTCTGAAGCATAAAGAGCTGTTCTCTCAAATCTCATATCGAAACAGGCAGTGCATCGAGCACCACGCTCCGGAACCCATTCAAGTCCTTTAACCCGTTCAAACCAGTTTCTTACATCATAATCCACATCAATGTGCTCAACTCCTAATTTGTCGCAGAATTTCTTATCTTCTGATTTTCGTATTTCATATTCTTTTTTCGGATGAATATTAGGGTTGTAGAAAAAAACAGTGGGCTGAATACCTGAGCCTAACATCGTTTCCATGACTTCCCCCTCACATGGTGCACAACAGGAATGTAAAAGGACTTTTCTTTGCCTATTGGGTAGTTCTAATTGAGGTCTTTCGGAAGTATTCACGACTTTTTCATATCGAAAAATTAGAAAAATGAAAATCCTATTCGGAGACAGAATTTATTCTACTTTCAAATCCCTCGTCATCAGCTCACTCAAAGCCAGTTGAGGGGGTTTAGACTTATATAAAATTGAATGTACTTGGTTAAGTATAGGCATTTCAATCCCAAGCTCCTGACACTTTTGGTGGAAGCAGGATGTTGCCCAGTACCCTTCCACAACTGTTTTTTGAGATGAAAGTATTTGCGTTGGGTTATTTTCTTTCGCCAAAGCTAACCCAAAATTTCGATTGCGGCTCCACTTGCCCATACAAGTACCAACCAAGTCACCAAACCCACTGAGGCCAAAAAAAGATTCACTTGATGCCCCCATTTTCAACCCCAAGGTAATCATTTCATTCATACTACGAGTGAGTAATGCAGCTCTGGCATTATCTCCAAGGCCCAAGCCATCCGAAAGACCTGTTGCGATTGCATAAACATTCTTCAGGCAACTACCTAAAGCGACTCCTACCAAGTCACCGGAACGATAAATACGCAAAAAAGATGAACTTAATTGGACTTGAAGCTCACGCCTTTCATCATCACTTCCATCCATGGCAAGTACCATAGCAGCTGGCTTACCTTCAGCAATATCCTCTGCATGACTTGGCCCAGTTACATAACCACATCGAAAATCAGACCCTAGTTCTCGATTCATAACCTGATGAGCAAACAGGTTGGTATCAGGTTCTAACCCTTTACATAGGGCTAAAGCACCCTTCAATCGGAGCGCACTTCCCCCTGAACTTTTGAGAACTTGCCGACAGGTTTCTCTAAGGGCGTGGGATGGGCAGGCAAAAAAAAGATAATCACATTCCATTAAAGCTGGCTTCATTGCAGAACCGACTTGAAGGTCAGGGCAGAACTTTACTCCCTGTAAGTACTCAGTGTTTTCCCTTGCACTCGACATAGCAAGTGCATGCTCAACTCTTCTGGGAACAAGTGTTACTACATGACCAGTTTTACTAAGATAAACAGCCATTGCTGTACCCCATGCACCGGCGCCCAAAATACAAAAATTCATATTTTTCTTATTTCCTAGGTTTTTTTAAATCCGAAACATACCCGGTCAAAGCAGATGAAATTTGCTTACTTAAATCTAGCCTAGGTTTAACAAAAGAAGGCACGGGTCCATTAGCCAGGCCCAGTAAATCTGTAGTGACTAAAATTTGCCCGTCACAGCCATTGCCACTACCAATTCCAATAAGTGGTGGGAGAATTTGCTTAGTAAGCTCAGTTGCCACATTTTCATCAATCATTTCTCCAATCACAGCAAAGCATCCAGCTTCCTCAAGAGATATCGCATCCGTGTATAAACTTTCTGCTTCTTCTCGGTCGGCTCCAAATTTTCTGTAACCCCCAATCGCTTTAACAGTTTGGGGCAGAAGCCCAATATGACCAAGCACAGGTATGCCTGTAGCTACTAATTTTTCAATGTCATCTGCAATATCTTTCCCACCTTCAATTTTAACTGCATCTGCACCACCAATCTGCATTAGGGATCGGGCTGAATCAAGGAGGCGATCAAAGGATAAGCTTGCCTCCCCGAATGGTAAGTCAGCAACAAGTAAGCACTGTGGGTTTGCGCGGCGTACAGCCGCCGTATGATGTATCATATCCTTGATGGTAACAGGTATTGTTGTAGCAAAGCCAAGCATCGTGGTGCCAACCGAATCACCAACTAAAATAAAGTCCACACCCGACTCTGAAACTAATCTGCCCAATAAAGCATCATAAGCGGTAAGCCCAACGATAGTTTGCTTTCCCTTTAGCTTAGCAAGATCGAGAACCGTACGAGTTCTTTGCCTGTTGTGATCAGCAGTACGCACCTGGGTGATTGTTTTTTGGGGTCCCGAGGTATTTCTCGGCTTGCGAGGACGATTGGCTTTTGGCGGTGCATCAACTACCTTTGGGGTACGAGAGGAATCCAGTGAGCGATTCTGGGGGGGACTATCTTTCCCCACTGCCTTTAAGGATTTTTTTTGACTAGTTTTTTTGGGTTCTGGCATGGATGAGATTCATCAAATTCTAATTTCCACTTTTTATAAAGATAAAACCGCAATTCTTCCTCTTGCCCTTACATAACTACGTAATAAAAAGAGTGAATGACAAATGTACTAATCACAGGGGCGAACCGCGGAATTGGACTTGAATTGGTTCGGCAATGTTTATTAAGAGGAGATAGAGTGTGGGGAAGTTGTAGAGACATAAGAAAAGCGAAAGAGTTGTGCTCATTGAGAGATGGCTCTGAAAATCTTTCCATCTTTGCGCTAGATGTGTGTGATCCGAAATCGGTTGAAAATGCCTTCTCCAAAATGAAGTCTAACGGTATCAAGATTGACCTCCTTTTTAACAATGCGGGAATCATTGACTGGAATGAATTTAGCTCTGTTTCAGCCCAATCTTTTGACGAAATTTACAAAGTCAATGTAACAGGAGCCTTTTTGGTGACCAAATACGCACTCGAACTTCTGCACAGCAGGGAACCCAACAAATCAAAAATCATAAACCTATCATCTAGATTGGGCTCTATTAAACTTAGAGGAAGTACGCAATTGGGCGGGGCCATTGCATATCAATGCTCAAAAGCAGCCCTCAATATGTTGACGAGGCGAACTGCAATCGAATTATCAGGAAAATCTATTTCTGTTATTTCCATGAGCCCAGGGTGGGTGAAAACTGATATGGGTGGACCAGATGCAAAATATGAACCGAATGAATCAGTGAGCATGATGCTTCATACCCTAGAAAACCTTAAAGGGGATGAAACAGGAGTTTTCATCGGAGAGGATGGGATTGAAATCCCTTGGTAATAAAGGCTATAGGGTTGTGTATAATTGCAGGATGTAATACAAGTACATTTTACCACTTTTATACACTGCTGGTAATCGAAAATTAAAATTGTATCCAATGAAACTATCCGGGAAAGAACGAGGCACTCTCAAGTCCATATTTAAAATCAGACCAATTGATTTAAAAAGGGGGCGAAAAGGCATAACCGCAAACTTCATAAAAGAAGCGAAGCAAATTGTCTCAAAAGACAAGATGATCAAGATTGCGCTTGGGAAAGATAAGCAAGAGAGAAGACTGGAAGCAGAAGAATTGGAACAATTGCTTAAGGTCGAGTTAATATCATGTATTGGGAAAACCGCATCTTTCTATTCCCGAGAAGATAATTAATTTTGGTTGTAATAATACACACCGGATTATTACAACTCCAACAATACGTTGGGATTATTTCCCCCCCCTACCCCTTGCCCTGAGATAACATCACTGTAAAATCTCAAATAATTCCCTGATTAAAACCAAGGTTTAAATATAAATCTAAGGCTTACAATACCAGCATCATGCACTGGCTGTTTGAGCTGCGTCAACGATTCCACAAAAAGCTCGAGATGTGAGGGACGCACCCCCAATTAGCCCGCCATCAACATCAGGTTGCGAGAGGAGCCCTCCTGCATTTTCAGGCTTCATAGAGCCTCCATAAAGAATGCGTACTGATTCTCCAGCGGAATCTCCAAACATTTCTTTTAAAATCTTTCGGATATCAGCATGTACCTCTTGAGCCATTTCGTCGGTTGCAGTTTTACCTGTTCCAATAGCCCAAACCGGTTCGTACGCTAAAACAAGATTTTCAATCGCAGACGATGGGAAGTCAGCTAGCCCTTCTCTTACCTGAGCCCGCACTACATCAAGGGTACTGCCTGACTCACGCTCTTCAAGAGATTCTCCGACACAAAAGATCGGTTTTAAATTATTCTGAATGGCAGCAAGTATTTTGCGATTAATGGTAAGGTTGGACTCATTGAAATATTGCCTCCGCTCACTATGACCCAGGATCACATAAGTCACATATAAATCTCGAAGCATTTCCGCAGAAACTTCACCAGTAAATGCACCAAAGGGTTCCGGGCTCATGTCTTGTGCCCCAAGAAAAACCTCACTTTCCTCAACAAGTTCGGAACTTTTTGATAAGGCAGTAAAAGCTGGGCATATACAAACCTGAACAGAGGTTTGGTTTCCCACTAAGGAATTAATTTCCTGCACAAGGTCAACAGCCTCGGAGGCTGTTTTATTCATTTTCCAATTTCCGGCGATCAGGTACTTACGAGACATGATAATGAGATGACTTGTTCTAGTTAATCTTTTTGTAAAACTTTTACTCCGGGCAACTCCTTGCCCTCAAGAAATTCGAGTGAAGCACCACCGCCAGTGCTCATAAAAGATACACGATCAGCGACTCCACTACTATTGATTGCTTTCACGCTATCCCCTCCTCCAATGATAGATACTGAGTCACTGTCAGCAACCGCCGAGGCGACCGCAAATGTGCCTTTGCTCGAATCAAGAATTTCAAAAACTCCCATAGGTCCGTTCCACAGAACAGTTTTAGCACTAGCCACTGCCTCTTGGTACAACTCAATAGTTTTAGGCCCAATATCCACTCCTTCCCAACCATCAGGTATATCACCTTCGACTACTTGAGTTTCGCCTAGTGTTTTGGCATCAAAATCAAGCGCATTTGTAACCAGAGTATCAACTGGCAGTAAGAAACGAACACCTTTGTCTTTTGCTTTGCTAAGAGCATTGGAAGCAAGGTCTACTTTATTAGGTTCACAAAGACTGTCCCCCACTTTCTTACCATTTGCCATGGCGAAGGTGTAAGCCATCGCACCTCCGATAATGATTGTGTCTGCTTTATCCAATAACTTATCAATGACTTTTATTTTGTCACTTACCTTTGCCCCGCCGAGGATCACGGTAAAAGGACGATCGGGCTTATTTGTTTTTTCGCCAAGGTACTCAAGCTCTTTCTCGATAAGAAAGCCAGAGAATCGAGAAGGCACACGTTCAGCCACCCCAACGGTGGAAGCATGAGCACGGTGGGCAGTCCCAAAGGCATCATTAACATAAACATCAGCTAACCTAGAAAGGGCGGTTACGAAATCTGGATCATTTTCTGTTTCACCTTTATGAAAACGTAAGTTTTCAAGAAGTACAACCTGTCCGTTATTTAAATTATTAACGGCCGATTCCACATTCTCTCCGACACAATCATCTAGAAATAAGACGGGAAAGCTCAATCTTTTGGCAAGCGCTGGAGCAACAGGTGACAAACTCATCGAGTCAACACGCTGCCCTTTCGGTCTCCCCAAGTGGCTTGCAAGAACTACTTTTGCACCATCAGTGACTAGTTTAGTGATGGTGGGCAATGCAGCATCGATTCGAGTGAAATCTGTGATTTCACCATTGGAGTCAAGGGGAACATTGAAATCAACGCGCAAGAAAACTTTTTTGCCCGAAAATGTAGAGTCATTTATCGTAGAAATCATGAGAAATGGAGAAAATACCCCTTAAATAGAAGGGTTGAAAGTTTCTAAAAAAATCTAAGTTCTGAACTAAACAAACTTGGAAACCTTTTTGAGAAGGTCTACACAGCGATTGCTGTAGCCCCACTCATTGTCGTACCAAGATACAAGCTTGAAGAAAGTATCACTCAATCCCATGCCTGACCCGGCGTCAAAAATAGAAGATGCAGGGCAATGAATGAAGTCAGCAGAAACAACTTCATCCTCAGTGTATTCAAGAATACCTGAAAGAGAGCCGGTTGAAGCTTCTTTCATTTTTTGGCAAATTTCCTCGTAACTTGTAGACTTTTCTGTTTTCACCGTCAAATCAACCACGGAAACCGTGGGTGTTGGCACACGAAATGCCATCCCGGTCAGCTTCCCTTGAACTTCTGGTAAAACCAAACCAACAGCCTTCGCGGCTCCAGTGGTCGAAGGTATTATGTTAATGGCCGCACCACGGCCACCCTTCCAGTCTTTAGCTGATGGTCCATCGACTGGTTTCTGTGTAGCTGTGTAACTATGTACTGTAGTCATCAGGCCCTCAGCTATGCCAAAATTCTCAAGGACAACTTTTACAATAGGTGCCAAACAATTGGTTGTGCAGGAGGCATTAGAAACGATATGGTCGTCTGCAGAAAGCTCTTCTTCGTTAACACCCAGAACGATAGTTTGAACATCACCTTTGGCAGGAGCAGAAATAATCACTTTCTTGGCACCTGCTGAGAGGTGACCGGAAGCTTTTTCTTGGTCAACAAATAATCCTGTCGACTCAATCACTACATCAACTCCGAGTTCTCCCCATGGAAGTGCGGCAGGACCTTCTCGAACTGCGAGGCATTTAATTTCATGGCCATTCACAACAAGTGAATCATTGGTAGGAGCTTCAACTGTGCCATCGAAGCGACCCTGTGTAGAGTCATACTTTAAAAGATATGCTAAGTTATCAGAGGATACTAAGTCGTTGATTGCAACAACTTCGAATTCGTTACCCAAAAGGCCTTGATCAACAAGAGCACGGAACACTAATCGACCGATGCGGCCGAAACCATTAATACCAATTTTTGTAGCCATTTACTTTATTTTTTGTAGTTATTTGTAAAATTGTTCAACCTCTTCAAATGAAGAAAGCCTGCAAAATGGCAAGGTAATAAGAAACATTTAAACCACAGATCTTTCAACAAGCTTAAGGAAATTCTTAAACTCTTTAAAGGACTCACGCGTTTCTTCCTTAAAAAATTCAACCTGATCATCGTCTAACGCTAATCTTTCTCTTATTTGAGGAGAAAGATGCTTAGCCGAACGGTGACCGCTGAATCCGTAATTCATTGAATGAGCTAGCCAATTCCCGGCCATGACCACATCTATCAAAGCATTCATATCGTCACCACAAACAGAATCTCTTTTGGAAACATCATCTTCATGGTGCCAGCGAATGACTGACTCAACATCCCGATTAAGCCCCCACTCTTGACAGACTATACAGCCTAGAAGATCGTGGGAAGGAGAGTTTTTCTTACGCTCAATTTCTATCATGCTTACTTCGTCGTATAGTGCATCTCCTACATCACGACAAAAATCTTCAGGGTGTAACTGTAAGCGGGCGACTTTTCCTATATCGTGCACTAATCCACAACTGTAAGCCCTCTGATGAGGAACAATATTTGTGAGTTCAGCAATCGTTGATGAAGCCACTGCGACACCCAAACTGTGCTTCCAAAGCTCAGCAGGGTCGTAGGTAAGTTTTTTTGCGTTGTCTACTTTGAAAGCTTTGAACACGGATGAGGTAAGGATTACCATGTGGATTTTGTCAAAGCCTAGAGTGCTAATGGCTTCACAAACATCTGTTACTCTTTGCCTTTCGCCCCGATACTGAACGCTGTTAGCGACTCTTAGTACTTTCATCGACAAGGTCTGGTCAGAACGCATCATTTCCTGAATGGAATGAGTTGGGGAGTTAGGATCTTTAAGCATGAGGGAAAGATCATCAAAAATGGCAGGAAGCGTAGGTAGATTACCCTTAAGCTGATCCTTAAGAAATAAATAATCTACGCTAGCACTTAGTCCATCCACCAACCTTATTTCCTAATCAAATTTTTCATCAAATCAATAAGAAAGCTTACAGAAAGTAATTATTCAATTGAATCACCATGAATAGCTAGACCTCACTGGGAAGTTTTCTCTTCCATGAGATAACTAGAAGAAGGAATATAAAGCAGATCAAGCAGGCTATCGGAAAGAAATCTCCGGTAGAGGAATAAAAGGTCACTGCCCTTTTTTGGATTTGTAATTCGATCACCCCTGCCCCTTCAAAATAAATGCTACCATGCTCATCTCTTAACACATCTCTCTTGCGCCCCAAATGATCAATCCATCCAGACCAGCCTGCATTCCCGCATCTTAAAACAGGTAAGCCGGTTTCAACAGCTCGAAGAACTGAATGGGCTGCATGCTGTTCAGCACACCCCTCTTCCCCAAACCATGCGTCATTGGTGGTTACAAAGAGCAAGTCAGTTTCCGAAATGGCCGCGTCACGGGCTAAACTTGGAAAGATATCCTCGTAACAGATTAAAGGTCCAATTTTTAAGTTTTTCCCATTTGGAAGTGACAGAGAAATCGGGCAGAAAGTATCGCCTGATGTAAAATTGCCGACAGGACCAACAAACCGAGTTAAAGCGGAGAAAAAATTAAAAGGAAATGGAATATACTCACCAAAAGGAACCAATTTTCTCTTGGCGTACCACAGGGGATCAATTCCATGCTTTGGAGAAACTTTTGCCACGGTATTGTAAGAATAAAAGTCCTCCTTAACCACTGCCCCAAGCAATAAAGTGGTATTGGTTTTCTCGACCAACTCCTTCACCCAATTAGAGTCAAGATTTAAGGCATATGGGGTCGAAGCTTCCGGCCAGACAACAAAATCAGGTGACATGGAAGACAAAAGTTTTGTTTGGCCACATAATTTATCTTTATGAAGGGATGCATTTCCTTGAACCCATTTATCCTGAAGGTAAGGCTGGCAGACACCAACTCTTACCTTCGATATTTCCTCCGTTGGCCCCACCCGATACATCTCCAAAAGAAAGGGCGTAACCATTAGGCAAAAAAGCCCGATACCTAGATAAAAATCAGGGCAAACATTGAAGAAAGAAGGAGCTTGGGCGACTCTCCTCCTGACTAAAAGATGATGAACATAGGAACCAATACAAAGGTTAAAAAAAACGAGGAAAAAAGAAACTCCCCACGCTCCCACCCAGGCAGATGACTGCAAAATCATTGGCCTTTCCCATTGAGTGACAGAAAGGGGGCACCATGGGAAACCTAAGGTAAATTGAGAACGAAGCCATTCAATCGTGACCCAAAGACAGGGTAAAAATAATAAATATAAGCACCTCTTGCCAAATGAACGACTGACCCCTAAAAACAGAAAATATTTTGCCGTCAGAAACCAGGGGATTGTGTAAAGAGAAAGTAGAAGGCTTGCCATGAGCATTCCACCAAACGTGATGTGGCGAATCCAGCCAATAAGACAGATATGATATACAAAACCTGCCAATGTGTAACAGACTAATACTTTACTTATCTTAGGCTTAAAAGAGAACCAAATTAAGCTAGGTAACAGGAAGACATACGCAGACTCTGGGGTATGATATGGCGGTTGGGCTGACAGAAGAAGTGCATAAGAAGAAAAGGCTGCAACCATCCCCCACCCCCACTCTTTGAGCCAATATTTGGCTGAAAGAAGAATACTGTAAAAATTCATGGGCTGCACTTGGTAATTAAGAAGAGCAAGTCTCTTGGCTGGGACGTGCCACGAGATGATCATATGGCTCAAGGGACACAAAAGTCTCACTTAAGCCATCCTCTAACATGAAGCGCTTGCAAACATCCAGTAGATCACGAGAGGTTTGGGCTCGCCTCATAAAGTGTAAGAACTCTCCGTTTGCGCTCACGGACAATCCAACAAAATTTAAAAACTTCTTACTTCGGGCAACTAACCGAGCATCGTTCATATCAGGTTTCTTAAGTGCTTCCAGCAAAAGGGTGACATATTCGTAGAGGTCATTCATGGAGGGTCGAAAGATATCTTCCCCATTCTGGAGTTCCCGAATTTGACGAAATATCCACGGGTTTCGAATGGCTGAACGCCCAACCATTACACCAGCCGCTCCAGTTTCTTCTCTGAGTTGAACGGCAACTTGAGCAGATGTAACATTACCGTTCAAAATAACAGGACAACTTAAAAACTTAACTGCCTTGGCGACATAGGAATGGTCGGGGATAGAACGATATCCGCCAAGAACCGTTCTTGTATGCAAACTAAGTAGGTCTACTTCAACTTCTTTTAAGATCTCTAGAATTTCAAAAAAGTTAGAATCGTCCTCAAATCCGATACGCATTTTGACTGTTAACCTTCCTTGAATTACAGATTTCATAGCAAGCAAGATTTCTTTAATCTTTGCAGGGTCTTTCAATAACCCACCACCCACATTCTTTTTAAAAACTCGCGGAGCAGGACAGCCCATATTCAAATCAATACCTGCGATTGAATGGCCTTGTAGCAACCGGCATACTCTAACAATTTCATTAATTGATTCTCCAAGCAACTGAGCAAAAATTGGGCGACTAGACGGATTGCAAGTTATAGAGGATAATATTTCTGGGTTTAGCCTTGAACCTTCATAGACCCTAAAATACTCCGTGAAATATAAATCCGGATCCCCAAATTCCGAAATGATTTTCATGAAAGGCAAACCCGTAACATCTTGCATCGGAGCAAGAGCGGATGAAAAAACTGGATTCGAAAAAATCTCTTCGCCAGCAAGCTTACTTGGAGATTCCTTCAATCTTGCTTTTTTAAAATGCGTTCTAAAATCTCGGACATATCCTCAACATTTTCAATAACCCGAGAAGCCACATGAATAGGTTTTTTCATTTGCAGGGCCAACACAATCGAATCACTTGGTCTGGCATCTAACTCAATAATTTTCTTACCCAGTTCATTTTCCATTCTTAAAATAATGCGAGCAAAGAAAGTTCCCTCGTCGACATCATTGATAAGCACCCTCTCAATCGATGTCTCAAGGCCTTTAAGAATTAAACCAATAAGGTCATGGGTTAAGGGGCGTTCTTTCTTTACTTGATTAATCGTCATATTTATGGCGTTCCCAATTGCAGGATCGACATAAATGACAAAAGTCTTTTGGTCATTACCTAAGAAAACCGCACACCCATTGGATGTGGGCATAACCCCTTTTACCGTGACTTCAAAAGAATCGTTGCTCATCATCCCATTATCTATTTCCTCCGGCTTTTCGGCAAGCACTTAACTCTTACATCACAAAGCTTTTACTGATGAATAACTCGAAGCAAAGTAAAAATAAAATCTTCCTTGTCGGCATGATGGGCACAGGAAAATCCACAGTTGGTCGAATACTCGCAAATAAATTAGGGATAGGTTTCATCGACAGCGATGAGTGGATTGAAAGTGAATCCTCTTTATCAATACCTGAAATTTTTCAT
>ERZ1046876.2309-NODE-2309-length-11567-cov-4.314281_pt1 | contig 11567 bp, 10 predicted proteins | sample MGYA00383094_ERZ1046876 | MGnify/ENA primary metagenome ERZ1046876 (study PRJEB29581, sample SAMEA5548364) | metagenome | biome: marine; feature: coastal; material: water | depth 50 m | study: Short-term variability in the microbial, nano- and picoplankton... | reverse complement strand
CTGCTTTCGTATTGTCACTGCCAAAATCATTTTATAATATTAATACATTGAAGGCTTTGCTTTCATTGCCTTCGGCATTTGTGAGAATGGCATTATTGCTTTTTAAACTTAAAGGCGCCAATAAGAAATTTATTCACACCTCTCACGGATCAATCAAAAACTAAAAAATGATGAGAATAGGAATAGAAGCACAGAGATTACAACGTCCCCATAAACATGGGATGGATAGAGTTGCACTTGAACTAATTAAAAACCTTCAGGTTATTGATAAGGAAAATGACTATTTCATTTTTGTGAAACCAGACCAAGACACATCTGCTATTTCTAATACCTCTAATTTTAATATTGTAGAAATCCCTGGAGGGACATATCCAATATGGGAACAGTATAAATTACCAAAAATAGCAAAAGAGTATCAATGTGATATACTTCATTGCACCAGTAATACAGCGCCTTTCCACACTAAAATACCCTTGGTTACTACACTTCACGATATTATATATATGGAGGAAAGTTTAATAAAACAACTTACAAGCAGTGCTTCTTTATATCAAAAATTCGGAAACTTATATAGAAGACTAATTGTTAATGGCGTAGTAAAAAAGAGCAAGCGTCTTATTACTGTTTCAAATTTTGAAAAAGAGAATATCACTAAGTTTTTTGATCTTAATGATAATAACGTTCAAGCTATTCACAATGGAGTAAATACAAATTTTACAACTAAAATTAATCATCTTCAGGCTATTCAGGTAAAAGCTAAGTATAAGTTACCTAATCAATATCTATTGCACATTGCTAATAAAGACCCTAGAAAAAATACCAAGAGGGTATTAATGGCATTTAATGAATTTTTAAACGTATCTGCTAGTAAATTAAAACTTGTAATGTTGGGTTGTAAAGAGGATGACTTAAAAGGAATTTTAAATGAAATAAATGCCATCCATTTATACAATCACATTGTTTTAACAGGATATGTTTCTGATGAAGATTTACCTGTTATTTATGGTTTATCCCAAATATTATTATTTCCTTCTTTAAGAGAAGGGTTTGGTATTCCAATAATTGAAGCTATGGCTTGTGGTGTTCCTGTAATTACATCAAATACATCTTCAATGCCTGAAGTAGCAGGAGATGCTGCACATATTATAGATCCAAATAAAACGGATGACATTTGTAGCGGAATAATAAAAATACATTCCAATGACAATTACAAAAATAAATTAATAGAAAAAGGTCTTAAGCGCTATAAGCACTTTTCGTGGGAATCTATGGCTAAACAAGTGCTAGAATTATATATACAACTCTATAAAGAGCAAAAACTTAAAAAAATATGATAAAAGGAAAAGATATTGTCATTGTTGGTATTCAGCCATGGGATATAGAAATAGGTAGTAACTGTAAAAACATAGCATTAGAGTTTTCTAAAAATAACCGTGTGTTATACGTAAACCCACCAATGACTAGAGCTGTTATGCGAAGTCAAAGTAATAAAGATTCCATTCAAAAAAGAATACGAATAAAGAATGGTGAAGAAGATAGTTTGGTTGAAATAGGCTCAAACCTTTGGAACTTATATCCAAAAACCTTAATCGAGTCTATTAACTGGCTTCCAGTGCATTTACTATTTAAAATACTAAATAAAAGAAATGCCATTGGTTTTGCAAACGATATTAAAGTTGCAAGCGCTAGCTTAGATTTTAAAAACGTTATAATTTTTAATGATAGTTCTATGTTTTTAGGTGCTTATTTAAAAGAGTTACTAAATGCAGAACTCTACATTTATTACATAAGAGATAACTTAATTACGCAAGATTATTTTAAAAAGCATGGGGTAAGACTGGAAAAGGAAACAATAAAAGCTGCCAATTTAGTAGTTTCTAACTCACCTTATTTAAAAGATTATGCCAGGCAATTTAATTCACATTCTTACTACGTTGGACAAGGTTGTGATTTAGAACTTTTTAGACCAAATGAAGTTTCAGAGCCAATAGATTTGGCAAAAATTAAAGGCGTTAAAATTGGCTATATTGGTTTCTTAACAGAAATGCGATTAAACATCCATTTGTTAGTTGAAATTGCAAAAATCAAAACCGATTGGCAAATTATTTTAGTGGGACCAGAAGACAATGCATTTAAAAATAGCGAGCTTCATTCATTAAATAATGTTCATTTTTTAGGAAATAAAAAAGGGGTTGAACTTCCGGCTTACATCAAATATTTTGATGTTTGTATGAATCCACAAGAAGTTAATGAATTAACGATAGGAAATTACCCTAGAAAAATAGATGAATATTTAGCAATGGGTAAAGCAACAGTTGCCACCCAAACTCCAACAATGGAAATTTTTAAATACCATGTTTATTTGGGCGAAACTGCAACAGATTATATAAAACAGATTGAGAGAGCATTAAAAGAAGACAGTCCAGAGAAACAGCAAGAGCGCATTGTTTTTGCTCAAGGTCATACTTGGGAAAATAATGTTCAAGAAATTGATAAAGCAATTCAGCAATTAAACTAAAAATTAAAAGTTATGAGTACACAAGCTCAACAACCAATGGTTTCAATCGTAAGTGTGAATTACGATCAGCCCGAAGTTACTTGCGAAATGTTAGAATCTTTAAGAAAAGTAGCATATCCTAATTTTGAAACATTAATTGTAGATAACGGCTCTCCTACAAAATCTCCGGATATTATAAGAGAAAATTATCCAGAGGTTGAACTAATAATAAGTGATAAAAATTTAGGTTTTGCTGGGGGTAATAATATTGCGTTAAAACAAGCAAAAGGCGATTATGTCTTGTTATTAAACAATGATACTGAAGTGAGACCAGACTTTTTAGATAGCCTAGTAGAGTTGATGGAATCAGATAAAAAAATAGGTATTGCAAGCTCAAAACTTCTTTATTTCTATGAAGATAATGTGATACAATATGCAGGAACGTCTCCTATAAACCCTATTACTTCAAGGGGAAAACATTATGGAAATAAAGAGATAGATAAAGGACAATTTGATGAAGTAACAGAAACATTTTATCCGCATGGAGCTTGTATGATGATAAGAAAAAGTGTCTTAGAAGAATTAGGGTTGTTATACGAAGGTTATTTTCTTTATTACGAAGAATATGATTTTTCAGAAAGAGTTAGGCAAGCAGGATATAAAATTTATTTTCAACCCAACTCTTCTATCTTTCATAAAGAATCTATTTCTACCGGTAAAAATAGCACTCTAAAAACCTATTATTTGAATAGAAATAGATTGTTGTTTTTAAGAAGAAATGTTGAAGGAATGACATTTTACCTGGCAATGACTTATTTTTTTATTATTTCATTTCCAAAAAATACTATCAAACACCTTTTTAATAAAGCACATTTATCAGCCTTATATAAAGGGGTTTTTTGGAATTTTTATAATCATAACATTCACAAAAATGAACAAATTTAATTTTTCAAATAACTTTTATGGGGGTTCTAAATAAATTGAAAAACGAATATAAAAATTTAAAGGAAAGTACTCCTCGAAGGAACCCTGTCGTTTTGTTATTTAAAAGAATCTGGGGTGTTTTTTGGCGAGTGATTTTAGGTAAATGGTTTTTAAGAAACTGCAAAACAGGCAGCTTATGTACTACTAGAGGAATTCCAAGGATTGATGCTAATGGGGAAATAATTTTAGGCAATAGAGTTAAAATTTGGTCGCATATTCATAAAACACAACTTTCCGCTGGAGGAAAAGGAAAATTGATTATTGGCGACAATACATTTATTAATGTTGGTACCATTATATCAGCTCATTTTCAAATAAAAATTGGAAAAAACGTACAAATTGCTCCTGGTGTAATTATGATGGATAGTGATTTTCATGGCGTTGAAGACAGAGATGCTGAGGTAATTCCTACTCCTATCACAATTGCAGATAATGTTTGGTTAGCAACTAGAGTTTTAGTGTTAAAAGGGGTCACAATAGGAGAAGGGTCTACTATTGCTGCCGGTGCAGTGGTGACAAAAGATATTCCTCCTTATTCACTAGCAGCAGGAATTCCTGCAACGGTGATTAAAAGTTTGAAATAAAAATGATAAATTTTAAATAAATAAAAATGATGATTTTAAAAATATTATTTTGGATATTTCTCTTTGTAATAGTTTATACATATGTTGGATATGGTGTTTTATTGTATGCGATTATTAAATTTAAGAGATTTTTTAAAATTGGTATGACCGTCGAAGTTGATCCATCTTATGAACCAGAAGTAACTTTGTTTATTGCGGCCTATAATGAAAAAGATTATGTAGCCGCTAAAATGAAAAACTCTTTAGAGCTTAATTATCCCAAAGATAAATTAAACATAGTTTGGGTTACAGATGGATCAGATGATGGTACTCCTGAATTATTAAAGAAATATCCGAATACAGTAGTACATCATTTGGATGCGAGAAATGGAAAAATTGGCGCAATGAATCGCGGAATGGAGTTTGTAAAAACCCCAATTGTAATTTTTAGTGATGCCAATACCAATCTTGGAAAAGAATCGATACGACGCATAGTTAAACTGTTTAGTAATAAAACAGTAGGCTGTGTTTCTGGTGAAAAACGTATTGTTAATAAAGAAATCGACGCTGCATCTGGTGCAGGAGAAGGCTTGTATTGGAAATATGAATCTGCTCTAAAAAAATGGGATGCAGAATTGTATTCTGTAGTTGGTGCAGCAGGTGAGTTATTTGCCATTAGAACAGAATTGTATCGCCACGTTGAAAAAGACACCTTACTCGATGATTTCATTATTTCATTACGTGTTGCTCAGGATGGTTATACTATTCAATATGACCCTGAGGCTTATGCTATTGAAACGGCCTCAGCAAATGTAAAAGAGGAACTAAAACGAAAAATTCGAATTTCAGCAGGTGGTATTCAGTCAGTCGTAAGATTAAGGTCGTTACTTAATATTTTTAAATATGGTACACTCTCGTTTCAATACATTTCACATCGCGTTCTTCGCTGGACAATTACACCACTTTGCTTGTTGGTATTAATTCCAATTTCAGTAGTTCTCGCCTTCAATGAAGGAATATTTGATTTTGGATTGTATTCAATTTTATGTTGGCTACAGATTTTATTTTATTGCGCAGCTATGTTAGGCTGGTTTTTAGAAAATAGATCTACAAGGGTAAAAGCTTTATTTGTTCCTTATTATTTTTTTATAATGAATCTTTCTGTAGTGCTGGGATTTTTTAGATATATGAAAAAGTCACAATCTGTAAATTGGGAACGCGCTAAAAGAGCAGTATAATTTTTTTAAAATCAGAAAAAAAGAATAATTCATCATAAAGATTAAAAAAATGAAATTAGGAATCATAATTATTTGTCACAATAACGAAAATGATATTGATAGAGACTTTTTTATCAATCATTCAAATAAAGAAAAAAATTTAGAAATCTGTTTGGTTAATAATGATAGTAAAGACAATACTTCTGATCTTATAAATATGATAAAAGAGAATTGCAATAATGTTTCAGTTGTCAATGTGAAAAAACATAAATCAGACACTTTAGCAGTAAGAGCAGGAGCAAGGTATATGTTTAATCGGTTTAATTTGAGGCATTTAGGGTATGTTACAAACTTAAATAATTATGAAATGAATTGTTTGTTTGAAACAATTAGTAATAATCAAGAGGCTATTTTGAATTATAATTTAAGGATACTAAGTAAGAAGCAGACAAGGCAGACATTGTTTCAAAGTTTATTTTCAGTAACTGATTATTTAAAGAAATTAAAAATCACTTCCCAACATATAGTCCCTAAGTAATTTCGAATAGTTAAGGATTGGTAAACTGAATACAATAAATTTTAACCAATATTATAAATAATGAATAGAAGAAAAGCAATAGGAGGTATTTTAGGTATTACTGGAGTTAGTCTCGTTTCCTTTGCAGGAGCAAAATATTTTATTGGAAACTCATCTCATAAAAGAGGGAATCTTGAAACTCATATTGATTTAATTTCTGAATTGGCCGATGTAATTATTCCTCCAACCTCTTCTCCAGGTGGAAAAGCTACAGGAGTGCAAGATTATATTATTGGCTACTTGGAAAATTGTTCTTCATTAAAAGAATACAATAATTTTATAAATGGTTTAAATGACCTCCAAGAGACTAGTGTGAATAGTTATAATCGTGTTTTTGAGGAATGTTCAGCAAACCAAAAACAACAACTTCTAGAAAATTTAGACAACCAATGGAACTCTAAAGGAATTTTCTTAAAAATAAGCAATAAACTTCTTGGGAAATCTTTTTTTAATATTCTTAAAACATTAACTGTTGAAGGCTATTGTACATCTAGTATGGGAGCAACCAAACATTTAATTTACAGACCTATTCCTGGAAGGTATAATGCCGTTACTGATATAGGTGTGAAGCAAAAAGCTTGGGCGACAAAATAATTTAGTTTATGAAAAATCAAACATCAAAAAACACATTCGATGCTATAGTAGTAGGCTCAGGTATTAGTGGAGGTTGGGCAGCCAAAGAACTTACCGAAGGAGGATTAAAAACAATAGTATTGGAAAGGGGTCGTAATGTGGAACACATAAAAGATTATTCTACTGCATTGAAACATCCTTGGGAATTTAAATACATGTCTCATTTAAGTAATAAAGAATTAAAAGAAAGACCTATACAAAGTAGTCATTGTGATGCAACTAATAAACAATTTTTTGTTAAAGACAGCGAACATCCTTACAAACAAATTAATCCATTTAAATGGATAAGAGGCTATCAGGTTGGTGGGCGATCATTAACTTGGGGACGTCAATGTTATCGATTTTCTGATTTAGATTTTGAAGCAAATAAAAAAGATGAACACGGAGTAGATTGGCCAATTAGATATAAAGATTTAAAAAAATGGTACGATTATGTAGAAGATTATGTGGGAGTCAGTGGAAATTCAGAATCTATACCACATTTACCTGATGGTGTTTTTTTACCTCCAATACCTATGAATGCAATTGAACTGCATTTACAGGAAAGTTTAAGAAAATCGTTTTCAGATCGCACCGTTATAAATGGCAGAGTTGCTAATTTAACAAAGCCTAAAAATGGAAGGGGCCCTTGCCTGTATCGTAATCTATGCAGTAGAGGTTGTCCTTTTTCGGGATATTTTAGTAGCAATTCATCAACCTTAATAGATGCTGATTTAACTGGTAATTTAACACTTAGAGCCAACTCTATTGTAAAAGAAGTTATTTACGATGCTGAGCAGAATAGAGCAATAGGTGTTGTTGTTATTGACACCATTACTAAAAAGGAAATGAATTATTATGCAAAAGTAATTTTTTTAAATGCATCAACAATTGCGACAACTGCAATTTTATTAAATTCTGTTTCTCCATCTTTTCCGAAAGGTTTGGGAAATTCAAGCGGACAAGTTGGCCATAACTTAATGGATCATGTCGTAAACGAAGGTTCTTATGGAACTTTTGATGGATTAAAAGATAAATATTATGAAGGTAGATCTCCAGGAACCATTTACATTCCAAGATTTCAAAATATAAATGACAAAACCAAGAATACTAAATTTTTAAGAGGTTATGGTATTCAAGGTAAAGGTGAAAGAGAAAATTGGCAAACTAAATCTACAGAAGGCATAGGTATTGCTTTAAAAGCGCAATTGGAAACTCCAGGGAAATGGAAAATTTCACTTGGTGGTCGTGGAGAAGTACTACCAAATTATGAAAATAGAATTTCTTTGGATACCGGAAATCGAGATCAATGGGGGTTGCCACTAGTAAAAATTCATTTTGAATATGGTTCTAATGATTTAGCGATGATGGAACATATGACAAAAGCCAGTGAAGAGATATTAATAAAAGCTGGATTTGAAAATGTGGGAAGTTATAGAACCAGTCCTTCTCCTGGTTCTGCGGTTCATGAAATGGGAACAGCTAGAATGGGGAATGACCCTAAAACTTCCGTTTTAAATAAACACAATCAAATGCATGATGTCGAAAATATATTTATTACTGATGGAAGTTGTATGACTTCTTCAGGTTGTCAAAACCCATCATTAACATATATGGCAATTACTGCCAGAGCTTGTCAATTTGCATTGAAGCAATTTTTTTCAGATAAATTATGAAAATAATAAAAGTTATAATAGTAGTTGGAATATTTCTAATGTTTATGTTAATTATAGCAATTACTATAGTTAGAAGACCTTCTTACACTATTAGCACTAATGGTAAATTATACATAGTAAATAAATTAAGTAGTAGTATTTCAATTTTTGATCTTGAAACAGGTAGAGAGTTAAAGGAAATATCTATTAGTGTGGAACCCCATGAAATAACTACAATGACTGACCAAAAAAGAGTTGTTGTCACTAATTATGGCACCCCAAATATGGAGGGTAAAAGCATAACCAGTATTAATACAAGAACAAATGAAATTGAAAAAGATATAGATATAGGAGAGAGTTTAAAACCTCATGGAATTATATCTTTTCCTAAATCTGAAAAGGTTGGAATTGTAACTGATATTGGGAATGATTTATTGGTGGTTAATATAGCAACCGGTATTGTTGAAAAGAAAATTTCAACTCTACAAAAATTCAGTCATCTATTAGTGCTTCATCCTAAGAAACCATTAGTATATGTTACCAATATTAATTCAAATTCAGTGAGTGTTGTAGATGTTGAACTAAACAAGGTTATACAAATTATAACCTGCGGACTAGGTACAGAGGGTATTGATATTACGCCTGATGGGACTGAAATTTGGGTGACTAATAAAATAGAAAATTCGATAAATATAATTAATACAAAGACCAATCAAATAACCGATACTTTATCAACAGGGAAACAGCCTTTAAGAATTAAGTTTTCCATCGATGGAAAATATTCTTTAGTAACAAATGCAAATGATGGAACTATTTCAGTATTTGATAGATATTCAAAAAAACAAATAAAAACAATAACCATTCCAGGTAAAAAAAATCTTTTAGAGAGAGCATTTTACCACACCCCTAGACCAGTGGGTATTTTAATGCATCCAAATAGGCAGTATGCTTTTGTCGCTAATTCCAATGCAGATAAAATTGAAATAATTGATATGAAAACTTTCACGATAGTTAGCACTATAAGAACAGGGCGAGTTCCAGATGGATTGGCATTTGTTCAATAGAATTCTTTACTTATTGTTTTTGTATTATAATGAGCTTTTTTTATTGTAAAAACCATTCATCTATATGCAGTAGCTATCCGTCTATTTTCAGTTGTTACTAAAAGAATTTTAGAATGTACTTTTATTAAAACCTATACTTTTGACTTTAGAAAACTAATAAATCAAAACTTATAATCGTATAACAAGGATGTTTCAAATGAAATATTACATAATAATTTTAATAACTCTTTTAATTAATGCTTGTGAAATTCCTGATATTGTGCAGGAGAATACAGAGAATAGCACCATAAATACAATATCAATACCGGAAGGGTTTAATTTTGAGACTGAAAGAGATGTTACATTAACTATTAATGATGCAACACCTTATGTGAAATATGAAGTTTTCGCTTACTCAGCCAATTATAGCTCGGAAGCTGAAAATATTTCTGAAGCGCTCAATAGTTTGTTGTATGTAGGTAAACCACATAATGGTTCGATTAATCATGTGTTTAGTTTATCTAGTATCTATGATAAAGTATATATTTCTAGAAAAGATGGACTTGAGTATTCTTTTGAAATTATAGACGTTTTAAATAATAAAATTGATGTTACTATAGCATCCAATAAGGCTTCAAATAAGGCTGCTAGTGCTTATAAAGTTAGCGGCAGTGGATGTGTAGAATGTACAGAGAATTTCTTTTTGAATGGTGATTTTGAAGAAGGACCTGCGCTTCCTAGCGGTTTTAACCAACCTAATGAAAATGATGTTAATGGCTGGTCTACAACATCATCCGATAATAAAATTGAGTTGTGGAAATCTGGATATCGGGGAGTGCCTTCTCAGAATGGAACTTATTTTGCAGAAATAAATGCAACTCAAAATTCAGCATTATATCAACGTATTTGTACTAGTCCTGGTGCAGAAATAAGCTGGTCCGTATGGCATCGAGGTCGATCGGGAACTGATACTGCTTTGGTAAGAATTGGAGAAAATTTAGCTACTGCAACTACTGAGACTGTAATGACTACAGGTAATACTGCTTGGGTTCAGTATTCTGGAACCTATACAGTCCCCATTGGACAAGATGATACTTACTTTATTTTTGAAGCTGTAAATTTAGGAAGTGTCGGTAATTTCATTGATAATATAGTTATTACAGAAACTTCACCTGGTGATTGCACAGGTGTTACTAATAAAATGTTTTATCCAAATGAATTTACAAGTGCAACCATAGCTTTCGAAGACTTATGGCCCTACTCAGGCGATTATGATTTTAATGATTTAGTAATTAGTTACAATATAAAAACCATTTTAAATGCAGAAAATAACGTAACACAGGTAGACTATAATTATATTGTTGAATCTATTGGAGCAGGCTATACGAATGGTTTTGGTATAGAATTAGAAGGTGTTTTGCCATCTGTAATTTCAAATGTTACGGGATTAAATTTAACTGAAGGCATTATAACTAACAATGTGAATGGAACAGAACAAGGGCAACCAAATGCGGTAATTGTGTTCTTCGATAACGCTCAACTCAATGTAGGAATAAATAATACTATTTCCATTGAATTTGCGAATCCTATTTCTACTGCTGCATTAGGCACTGCACCTTTTAATCCTTTTCTAATTGTTAACAAGGATAGACTTAAAGAAGTGCACTTACCAAATAAACCTACAACATATTATCCAACAACTTCATCTATTGAAGTTGGACCAACGGTTAAAGATAGTGATGGCGATTTTAAAACACCTCAAGGTTTACCTTGGGCTATGAATATTAATGGAAAATATAAGGCACCAAAAGAAAATATAATTATTACAGACGCTTATAACTTCTTTGCTAATTGGGCAACTTCAGGTGGTGAATCATATCCAGATTGGTACCAAGATAAGAATGGATATAGAAATAATGCTAACTTAAAAAATTAAGACTTTTTAATGTTATTACAATACAATTTTTTAAGTCTTATGTATTAAGACCTATTAATATTATGACTAAACAGAGTAATTAATGATCAAGATATAATCGAGATTGTGTTTTTTAATACATAAATTAAAACATTTGTTCTTTTAAAAATGACTTTTAATTAAATATTTGCTTTTCATTTCTGCTTTTTTTCAAAAAATAAAGTCAATTCCAAAAATTGGACTAAATAAGTAAAAAACCATTCATCTACATGCATTAGCTACCTGTCTGTTTTCAGATGTTACTTAAATAATTTTAGATATAACATTTATAAAAACATATACTTTTGACTTCAAAACTAACTAAATCAAAACTTATAATTGTATGAAAAGGATGTTTCAAATAAAGTATTACATAATAATTTTAATAACTCTTTTAATTAATGCATGTGAAATTCCTGATATTGTGCAAGAGAATACAGAGAATAGCACCATAAATACAATATC